>Ga0209992_10003226_pt1 | contig 13935 bp, 7 predicted proteins | sample 2SBtaG_2_FD_182564 | JGI IMG/M metagenome (GOLD analysis project Ga0209992, IMG submission 182564) | Deep subsurface microbial communities from Kolumbo volcano to uncover new lineages of life (NeLLi) - 2SBTROV12_ACTIVE470 metaG (SPAdes)... | ecosystem: Environmental > Aquatic > Marine > Volcanic... | reverse complement strand
CTTCTTCTTGTGAAGAATAATAAAAACCAATTCGATTATGTTGGTCAATTAAATAATCTCCTGTCATTGTTGTCATTTCTGCCGAGATATCAAATTTCCAAACTACTGATTCTGAACTTGGGTAAGTACAAGAACCATCATCTTCAGTTGCAGTTGGATCAAAATTTAATGCATATACATCTGTACAACCTGCACCTTGAGTATATGCAAAACTAAAAATTGTAATTAATAATAAAATTTTCTTCATAACTATTTTCCTCTATAATATCCTTTCTAATTGTAAATATAAAACTTAATTTAGGGTTATAAAATACATAAACTATATACAATATTCCACTTTCTTTTTTACAATTATTTACAAATGAATTACTATTTGATACAGGTCACTATTTATTGAAAAATTAGCGGGTGTTTTGATTAATTAATTTTATATTGTTAATTATGTTATCTTCAGTTGCGGATATCCTCAATATTTTAGACGCAACCATTATGAAATAGACTTCTCTTTATTTCGTTTTTATTTATTAAACACGCTTCGTCTCTACAAGGTAATTTTAAATTATCCTTTATTTATTAAAAAAAAAGCCCCGATCAATGACCGAGGCTTTAATTTGTAAAAAGATTTTACAATGTTTCTTATTTCATCAACATCACTTTTTGTGTAGCAATCTTATCACCTTGTTCAACTTTAACAAGATAAACACCACTTGGCACTACATCAGCAGTCCAAGAAATTTGGTGATATCCAGCTTGTAACATACCTTCATGAAGTACATCAACAACTTGTCCCATTAGGTTATATACTTTTACAGAAGTAAAACCATCAGCGTCAAGTGATAACTGCATACTTGTTACAGGGTTGAAAGGGTTAGGATAAGCATCATTAAGAGCAAATGAAGCAGGTGTTCCTAAACCTGAAGCTAAAGGATCATTACCAACAATAACTGTAATGCTATTTAATGCTTCAGTAGAAACGACTATGCTTGATTCTTCTCTCATGTTAATTGCTTCACCATTAACAAACATTGTGATATCGTATGCAACATCAAGTTCATCCATTGTCCATTCTAATCGAACATCAGATAATGAGTTTGCAGAATATCCATTAATTGACCATGCTTGACCTTGGTCTGGAGTAATCATTGCTTTTGTGTTTTTCCAGAATCTCATTCCATTAGCATCTTTCATATAAAGATCTAAATAAGAATCAGCCATTGTCATCACAGGAATATCTTCAGTGTCTTCACCGTTTACAATATCGTTAGAAGCAATATCACTTAAACCAAGTTTAATGATATCACCACGAGCGTTACCGCTAACTGGAGAAGCTTCAATATTCATGTTCCAAACCATGTAATCAACTTCAACTTCTTCTTTTGCAAGATCAAATGCATGAGGTGCAACACCTAATTCACATGTTTTACTTGCATGAATCCAGAAACCAGTCCAAGGACTAAATGAATCAGATTCGAAGTTAGCAGATCCATTAGTTCCAAGAACCTCACCACTTACTAAACCAAGTGTTTGAGCTTCTGCCCATGTGTGTGTTCCTAAATCATCTGTAATTGTTAACATATCTACATCAACAGGTCTAACTAATTTAGGTGAAACTAAATTCCAACCACGCTCTAAAGAATGACCAGAAAGACTTAAATCATTTTCTAAATCAGTATCTTCTTGTGAAGATAAAATATTACCTTCCATTGTAAATGATACTAATTCATGATTTAAACCTAAGAAATAAGCTTGACCAAAGTTATACATGTGGGCTTCACCAAATGCACCTGATTGAGTAAACCATACAAAATCACTACCTGCTGAGTAATCAGATAATCCAGCAGACATTAAGTTATCCATACTAATTGAAGCATACATTGGAGCACCAAATACATGCCATCCGTTGTATGTGTATGGATTATGTAAAAACTCTTCAGAACCTGTGAATGAAGCTGAAGACGCACATGCACCTTCTTTATCATAACCCCAGAAGTCACCGGCATCTAAGAAACATACTTCAATTGATTGACCGTGATCTGTTTCCCAAGCAGAAACTGCATAAGAGAAGTTTACATCATCTGGTCCAGCAACTGCTTCACCAGCAGGTCCATTATGGTAACCATCTGTATTAGAACTTGTACCTTCATAAGTTGTATATGAAGAAGTAACTGAACTAATATTATGACCACCTAAACCATCTGCTGCTGAGAATGATGCTGTCATTGTATTTGTCATATCACCTACTGCATAAATTTCAGCAGACATATCACGACTAAATGACATTTCAGGCTTTGCTTCTGTAGAATGAGTAAGTACATTACCTGTACCACTTGATCTACCATGAGAATTTATAGCAAATACTCTGTAATTATATGTAGTGTTTGGAGCAAGTCCTTCATCTAAGAAATGGAAACTTCCACCATCTTTACCCATAAAATACCACTCACCATCATCAGATGCTTGAGCACTTGTTGGATCTTCACATGCATCAGAGAAATTATCATAGATATCCTCTTTACCTGAACAATCTCTTTTGTTATATTCTCTAACAACATTTAATGTTGTAATTGTTGACCAGCTATCAGTATTCGTTGGATTAGTTGTTCTCTCAACTACATAATGAGTTGCGTTTTCACCTAATTCACTTAACTGAGCAGTATTACCATTGATAGAATGATCTGAAGCATCCCAAGACATTGAAATATAACTCATACCTTGGTCTGTTGTTGCTAATGATGTTACATCAACAGCTGCAGGCTCTGCAATTACAACAAATGAAAATGATTTACATTCTGGTGCATTTTGTGTTGTTTCTACAGATGCATCAACAGCATCAGTTGCACCATTTGCAGGAGATGCATACATTAAGTATTCATAACCTTCATAACTATCTTGAGCACATGTAGTAACTGTATATTCACCAGGACCTAAATCTCTGCTAAATCCACCTGTTTCACATGATCCACCACAATCACCTGATGATTCAGCAATAGCTTCACCATTCAATGTTGTTGTAAATGTAATATTATCACCATCTGCATCAGAAACACCACCTGTGTTAACGGTTACTGTTGTAACATCTGCACCTTCTGGTAAATAATGAACATCATCATCATCGCCACCAGCATCACCATCATATTTATGTGATGAATTTGCATCAGTTGCAGATGAAGAATATGCTCTTGTATTTGGTTCTGGTAATACATAAAAACCACGAGCTGCAGTATTTTCTGCACCATAGTTATCTTGAACTGTTAATGTCCAGATATTACCTGTTCCACCATCATGTCTTTGTTGATGATCATTTGCATGTGATTCTGCACCATCATTTACTGCTGGAGCAATACCATTTTCATCAAAATCCCATAAACAACCATCATTACATGGTTCACCAGCGTCATATTCGCCGTTCATGTTTAAGTCATTATAACTCATACCCATCACTGCTTCTGACCACCAGAAATCATTTTCTTCACATAGTGGGTCTTCTGCAGGACAATCTGCATCGCTAGAACCATCATGAGATAATGTAATAGAAGCTCGGTTATCGTCACAAGATTGGTCATCATAAGCTAATAAATCATCACATGTGTATTCATTATCTGCATTATGAGGTACCTGCCAGTAACCACCACCTGCTTCATCAGCTTGACCTGCAGGAACAGATACATCAGCTTCTGGAGTTTGGTTAGGTTCTGGTAAAATAGTAACTGTAATATTTGTGTTAATGGTATTTGAACCATTTCCACCATTTGTTAACCAGTTATTATCTGTTACAGCTAAATCAAAGTTATAGCTTGATCCACTACCTGAGTTTGGCTCTGTTACTGTAAATGTAACATCTGATCCGTTACCATCAGCAAAATCACTTGCAGTATCAAAGTCAATATCACCACTCCAACTTGCGTCAAGTGTATATCCTTCATGATCTGTATAAGCGGATGCTAAATTAATTGTCATTGGTGTACCTGATTGGTCAAGACCATCAGCATCAGTTCCACCAGCACTTAATCGACCAAAACCATCATGTGCTGTTGTATATGTGTGATATAAGTAAACATCATCAGAACCATCAGTTACTAGACCTTCGTCTGTTTCTGGTCCACTTCCTTCTCCAGAAGCTGAAGATGAAATTACAGAATCACAATCATTATTATTACCATCATTTGTACATAAATCAGTAAATGCAGGGTCAACATTTGCAACAGTTGTTAAACTTGTTGATGTTGAAGCACCTTCACCTGCACCATTATGAGCAGTTACTGTGTATGTATATGATGTAGAAAATTCAAGATCATCTTCTGAATCAGCTAAAGAACCATCTGCACTTGCAGCATGAGAACCAGTAGCCATACCAGATTCACCTCTTTCACTTGAAGAAGCAACAGTATAGCTTGTAGCTGGATATCGTTGTTCAAAAGAATTACATCGTGTTAAGTCATAACTTAAAGAACCGTTTGGATCATCAAAATCAACACCTTCAATTGAAACACCATCACATGAATCATCTGTGTCAAAACCTAAATCAGATCCTGGCTTCCAATCTGCACCAGAAGCTAAAGCACTTGCATCTGAACTTGATGATAAACCATCAGCTTGTTCAGGTACTAAGTTACCCACAATAAAATCAATAGATACCGGTGTATTAGATTGAAGTGTTAATGGAATAGTGACTGCATCTCTTTCAAGCTTATAGTAAGCTCCGCTATGTCCACCACCATTTACTAATGCATAAACAGGTACATATGTGTTTGCAGCTGATACTAAACCATCTGTAACCCCACCTGGAGCGATAGTAACTGTAGCTAAACCACCTGTTTCTGCAATAACAACACCATTAAAAGTTGTTTGATTATTAGATGCATAATGTTCATCACTTAATGCTCTAATATCATAAGCCCACTGACGACCCCATCCAGTTTGCTCATCCCAATTATTTTCAATATAGAAATGAATTTCATTATCTGGATTACCAACATTCATTTCAGGCACATCCCAATATGCATCATAACCATCAGATGCTGGAGGAAGTGGTTCTGTAATTCCTGCATCAGAAGCAGCTTGACTGCTTTCATAATAGAAACCAATTCGGTTATTCATATCATTAATATATTGTTGACCTAATACAGTCATTTCTGCGGTAATGTCAAATTTCCATACTTCACCAGCTGGTGGATCTGCTGTTGTTCCAGCACCAGTATCACCAGATAATGCACCATATTGACTTGAAGCAGAAGTTGTAATTGCATAGTCAGTTGTTGGTGCTAAACCAGAAATTGAAATTGATGTATTTGGAGATGAATTACAAATGTCATCAGCACATGCTGTGTACATCCAGTTTGCATCGCCACCATAATTTTCAGCTCCTGAGAAAGTAACTAAAATAGAATATGTAGAAACTTCAATTGCACTAATTACTAATTGACCTTCTGCATAAGCAGTTGTTGAACCAGAACCTGTAGCTGTATCACTACCTGCTTGGTTACCTGAAGTTACATTTGCATCATAAGAAGTACCCGCTTGTAAACCACAGAATGTAGTTGGTGAAGTTGCCCATGAAGTAGATTGACCATCAACAGATACAGTTACACCATTGTAACCAAAGTCTTCTGTAAATGCAACATCTACACAACCATCAGCACCTGCAGTAACATCTACTGAATTAACAGAAGGTGTTGGCATATCACCAGGGTTTGCTATAGCATCATTACCATAAGTTAAACTATTACCACCTGCATCAACAGCACCATTGTCTGTTGTAACAGTTAATGTAGCATCAGTATTAAATGCTCCATCAAATCCAAAACCAGAAGCACAAGCAACAGCTTCACCGCCATCTACTGAACACGTATAACTATCAGAACCAGCCCAGTTTGCAGTTACTTCAAAACCGTAATAACTAAAACTAATCGCTAAATCAGCTGGAGCAAATGTACAACATGATACATCAGCTGCACCAGCAGTACCAGCACAATCAAAACCATCATCATAGTGGTTTGTTGCACTTGCATCTGAACAACCTGCATATAAACATGAACCATCATCATTTATTGCATCACCAGCAGAAGCACCTGCATGTGCGTTAACAGCAGTGGCATCACCACAACCATTATATGCACAAGCACCAGTACCATCACCAATTGCATCAAATGTATCCCAAGCACCTGCTGAACCACCAGATGTTAGGTCACAACCCGCACCAGCTAAGCAAAAATCAGTTGCACCAAATGCAAAACCATCACTACTACATACAGTTCCACTACCTGTTACATCAAGTACACCAGCACTTGTCATTCCACCAGCAGCTGGAGCACTAGATCCTACATTGTAGTACATTTTGCCTTCACTTGCATCATAAAAATTAAATGTAACAACAGGATCATAAGTATCAGGTACATAATTTGGATACCCAGCAGCAGCTTCTGTATTTGCATCTTTAAATTCTGCAACGACTGTAATTACATTGTTTACTTTTGGCAGGTAAGACCAACCAACATTTTGACCATTGTACATTACACCAATGATATCACAATCTTCAGTATCACATGTACCAGTACCACCACCTTCAGCACCTGCATCAACAGCTGCACCATTCAAGGTTATATCATCAAATAATATAAATGCTTGACTAGTCGAAACCGATGGACTCCATTGTTCTCCTGGACCATAACTTGGATAGTATCCTCCTGCATACATCGAAGTCATCATTAGTCCTACTAACAATACCATAACTTTCTTCATTTCCATTTCTCCTTATTTTATAGAAATATTATTAACTAACATTAAAAAGGTTTTTCTCCTCTGTCCTATCTTTTGCTCTTAAAATTAAATGTTCTTTCAAATTCTTCAACATTCACTTAAGCAATTGCAAAAATCTAACATACATTTCAAATTGTAACAAACTTTTTATTTTTATTCATCACAATTTTTGACTTGAATCACATGCAACAAATTTTAGTAACAATTCAAAACCATCTTTTTTATTATTTTAAATTATTACAATTTGTAAAAATCCAAGTGTTGACTTTATTAAACTTCTACATATTAGAACAACACTTTTTTTCGATTATAAATAATAATTAGTAATTTAATAATTCAATTAAGAATTAATAATTGAAAATTAAAAAATTTAACTTAATAATTAGACTGAATGGACACATATCTTCCTATATTTATATTGATAAAATAAAATAGGATTTAAAAATCTTTTCCATTAGGAGATGATAAAACAAATATCTATTTCTAACCAACCTACATATATTAATTTTGACAGTGTAAATAACTTTATATAATCCAATAAATAACAAATTTGATTAAAAAAATATTAATTGCAAATCGTGGTGAAATTGCTGTGCGAATTATTCGGACGTGCAAAGAGATGGGAATAAAAACAGTTGCCGTATATTCAGACGCTGATCGTATATCACCTCATGTTATATTAGCAGATGAAGCCTATCATATAGGAAAGCCACCATCGAACGAATCGTATTTAGATGTAAATAAAATACTTTCAGTCATAAAAGAAAGTGGTGCCGATGCTGTTCACCCAGGATATGGATTTCTTTCTGAAAATGTAGAATTTGCAAAAACCATTCAAAAAAGAGGAATTATTTGGATTGGGGCACCCACAGAAGCAATTAATACTATGGGCGATAAAGTTAGTGCAAGGCAAGTTGCTAAAAATAATTCTGTATCATTAATCCCTGGAACAATAGAGCCAATCCAAAACCCAAAAGATGTTTTCCCGATAGCTGAATCAATCGGGTACCCCATTTTAGTAAAAGCTGTTGGTGGTGGCGGTGGAAAAGGTATGCGGATTGTATATTCAGAATCAGATCTCACACAATCAATTGAACGAGCATCATCTGAAGCAGGAAAAGCATTCTCAGACTCAAGAGTATATATAGAAAAATACCTTGAAGACCCACACCATATTGAAATTCAAATATTATCGGACACACATGGTAATCACATAAGTTTAGGTGAACGAGAATGTTCTATTCAACGACGATTTCAAAAAATAATTGAAGAAACACCATCTCCTTTTATTGATGATTTATTACGAAAAGAATTATCAGAATCTGCAATAAAATTAGCAAAAGCATGTAATTATTTAGGTGCAGGAACTGTTGAGTTTTTAGTCGATAAATATAAAAAATGGTATTTCTTAGAAATGAACACTCGGTTACAAGTTGAACATCCAATTACAGAAATTGTTAATGGAATAGATTTAGTAAGAGAGCAAATTAATATTGCAGACGGAAAACCAATTTCTTTTACTCAAAATGATGTAATATCTCAAGGGCATGCAATTGAATGTAGAATTTATGCAGAAGATGGTCTAAATAATTTCCAACCATCAATAGGAAAAATTGTTGATTATTATCCACCTTCAGGACCAGGTGTACGAATGGATGAAGGGTTTATTAAGGGTCAAGAAATTACTCCGTTTTATGACCCAATGTTAGCAAAATTAGTTGTATGGTCAAACAATCGCAAAGAGGCAATTTCAAAAATGAACAGAGTATTGAGTGAAATGAAAATCGTAGGCCCAATTACAAGTATTCCTATTTGTCGAGAAATAATAAATCATTCATCTTTCAATTCAGGAAACTATTGCACACATACCTTAGAAGCAATATTACCAGATTTAGTTGAAAATATTTCAAAAGAGATAACACCCTCAGTTGCAAGTTTGATATTAAAAAAACAATATCAAAATCAAGGTAAAATAATATCTGAGGAACTGTCATCACCTTGGTTAACTTCGGGCAGAAAGGATGGTTTAGAATGATTTTAAGACTCACTCAACAAAACCATTCAATTGATGTTGAATTAATTTCATCATCGCCATTCATTATTAAAATCAAAGAAAAAGAGTATCAACCTGATATTATAAAAATTTCTGATAATTTATATTCATTAATTTTAAATAATCAATCATGGTTTTTATCCTATAATGAGAAAGATAATAGGCGTTTCATAAGTGATTCGAAGTATGAAAGTATAATTCATATTCAAAATGAACTTGAAATAGTCCTATCAAAATTTGGATTTGCATCTACAGAGGATGATAAAATTGGAGAAATTCATGCTTCAATTCCTGGATTAATTACAAAATTATTTGTAAAAGCAGGAGATAAAATAAAAGAAGGACATCCTTTATGCATCCTTGAAGCAATGAAAATGGAAAATGAAATTAATGCACCAATGGATGGAGTGATCAAATCGATTCATGTAATTGAAGGTAACTCTGTTGAAAAAGGTAATATAATTATGGAGATTGAATAAAATGTCGTGGAATAAATGGATTTTTGGTGCCTTAGGCTGGTCAATGTTTGGACCAATTGGTGGAATATTGGGATATGCATTAGGTTCTCAATCAAATTCGGGTAACCGCTATCAATCTCGTAGAGGTGGAACAAATCCGGGAGACTTTAGTGCGTCATTATTAATTTTATTGGCAGCCGTTATGAAAGCAGATGGGAAAATTTTAAAATCCGAATTAGATTATGTGAAACATTTTCTAAAATCAAATTTTGGTTCAGCCCATTCAACACAGGCGTTGCAAATGCTAAAGAAAATTTTAGAACAAGATTTTCCACTGAATCAAGTATGTGCTCAAATTCAACAAAACATGGATCACCCTTCTCGATTACAAATAATGCATGTTCTTTTTGGTTTATCCGCATCTGATGGTGAAGTCCATCAGTCTGAAATAAAGGTTATAAAGACAATTAGTAATTATTTAAATATAAGCCACCAAGATTTTGAATCAATACAGGCGATGTTTTATAATGATACCGCTTCTGCATATAAAGTATTAGAAATAAAAAAATCAGCGACAGATAATGAAGTTAAAAAAGCATACAGAAAAATGGCTGTAAAATATCATCCAGATAAAGTTGCACATTTAGGAGATGATTTTCAAAAAATGACTGAAGAAAAATTTAAACATCTAAATGAATCCTACGAACGCATTAAAAAAGAACGAGGAATGAATTAGGATTTACTTGAAAATATTGAGATTAATTTATAAGTTTTAATATATTTTCAGGTGGTCTTCCAATAACGGCGTTATTATCTTTTACAATTATAGGTCTTTCAATAATTTTGGGGAAGTCAACCATATTTTGAAAAATATTTTCATCATTTAAAAAATCAATAATTAAATCTAATTTTTTCACATCTCCCATTCGAATAAATTCTTTGGGTTTAAGATTAAGTTTTTGTGATAAATCTTTTAACTCATCAATTTTCAATGGTGTTTTAATATATTGAATAATTTCAAAGTCAATATTATTTTCTTCTAAGATCTGCACGGACCTTCGGCTTTTCCCTCAATTTGGGTTATGATATATTTTTACTTTATCCATTTATTCCTTTAATATGCTCTTTTTGCAGGATTTGGTGGTAATTTAGCTGAACATTCATCCCACAAATAACACCAATTACATAACATCGTTTCTTTAGGGTAGAAATTTTCTATACTCCTTGATGCTTTAATAATTTTATCTATATTCTTTGATATTGATCTTTTAAATTTTTCTATTTCATCAGCAGTATGTGTAATTGTCATTTCTACACCATTCCGAAGAAAATGCCATGTCAATGAAATTTGTTTAACGGGTGCAAAATTTTGTTCCACTGCCATTTGATACATTGCAAGTTGTAAATCTTTTTTTGCCATATTCTGTGTCATTGCTCGTTTACCCGATTTATAATCATGTATTTCCCAACATCCTTTTTCAGGTTGGTCTAATCGATCGATTACACCTCTAAATTGATATTTATCATCAATATTAAATTTTAAACTATGTTCAGTTGCATACACTTTTTGATCAAAGATAGGTCCATATTTATGGTAATAATTTGCCAGACATCTTTTTCCAATTGCATAAAAATGATTACTAATCAAATTATGGTCAACAATAAATATTTTCTCATGCCATGAATCTTGCCAAACATTATCATATATTTTACAAATTTTATCAAATGTAATATAAGGTCGTCTTAAATTTTCTTCTTGATATAACCATTCTAAAGTAGCGTGTACACATTTCCCCATAAATGCTTCAATACTTTCATCTTTTTTTCTTTGCCTATCCAAGTAAACAATTTTATACTGTTCTGTACAATTTCTAAAAGTTGAAAGCTGTGAATATGAAAAAACAGCTTTTTTAGGGTCAAGAAAGTTTATTTGTGTATTATCAGCACCCATCAATTAATCTCTTTAAATAGTCGATAATTTCCAAACATGCCTTCATCTATAAAAATAAATTGTTTACCAGAAGCATAATGCCAAATTTCATATTTATATCCTTGATTATTTTGATTGGTTAATTCAATATGCTCCGGTGAACCAAAAATAATATAAACGCGACCTCTATCTGATTGCCATCCTGGACCTAATTCTGAAAAATTGGACGATGAAAATTCAACGCGTTGGAAAAACTCATTCATTACTTCGTTTGTCTCCGTTTTTGGAGTTGGATCGATAGATTTCCAATATTTCTTAACAAAAATAATCTTTTCATTTTTAGATAATGATTTTAGTTCTCGATATTCTGAAGAAGTAAATATATATTTCATAATTTTAATTGTCGTTTCAATATCTTTCCAGTATTGAGAATTATTCCCTGGTAATTTAAGGTTTATTTCACCTTCAACTTCTTCATAATTAAAATAAACATTCAAATTACCTAACCAAAATTCAGAAATTAAAATTGGATAATTAAATGTATTTTTTTTCTGCTTTACAATAACCGAATCAAACATTACAATCTCATCATCATTTTCCACTTCAATATTAATAAATGAATTTGGAATAATTTCTTTAAAATGATGTGAAATTTGAATTACTAGTGTATCGATATCATCTGGAACAATATTTCCAATAAAGTTATTATCATTTTTATTTTGAGAAATTAACATAGAAGAGATAAATTCTGAAGAATAATCAGTTAATGGAATTTCTTCATGCCATCTATATTTACTATCTAAATCTTCTATTAATACTGATACTGAATATTTATCAGATGATGTTTTAAAAAAATATCCAGCAGAAATTGTTTTTTTCTTATTTCGAGTATCCTCAAAATAAGCTTCTTTTTTTTCTGCTTCCCACGAATAATGACTGACTTGTTGTTTAGCAGAATCCAAAATTGCGACTGAAATTTGAAATTGTGCAATAAACTCATTTTTTATTTTTTGAAACACTAATAATGAATTGGGGAAATTAATATTTATCTGAATTCCAAAATCATTATTTTCATTTATATGTGAGAAAGCTTGAAGATGGATTTTTTGTTTATTATTTGTGTTTATATTCCGCTTTGAATGTCCTGCACAATTCCAAATTATTAATGCTAAACATAATATAATTATTAATTTTGGTTTCAAATAAATTATTTTTTTCGTTTTAATAGTGATATTCCATTCATTTCAGATGGTTGCTTAATCCCTAAATAGGTTAATATCGTTGGTGCAACATCTGCTAATTTACCACTTTTGAATAACTCCCAATTATTATTTGGGTCATCAATTACAAATGGCACAGGCAAAGTTGTATGTGCAGTATGTGGTTTTTTCGTTATTGGGTCAATCATCATTTCTAAATTTCCATGATCAGCAGTTAAAAATACGACACCCCCCTGTGATTTAACGGATTGAATAATTTGTGATAAACAGTTATCAATGGTTTCAATTGCTTTAATTCCAGCTGATAAAATCCCAGTATGTCCAACCATGTCTGGATTTGCAAAGTTTAAAATAATTCCATTATATTTTTTTGAATCAATTGCATCTAATACTTTTAAAGTTACTTTTTCTGCACTCATTTCAGGTTGTAAATCATAAGTTGATACTTTTGGAGAATTAACTAAAATTCGTTCTTCATGTGGATATAAATCTTCATTTCCCCCATTAAAAAAATAGGTAACATGGGCATATTTTTCAGTTTCTGCGATTCTTAACTGTGATAAACCATTCTCTTCTAGAATTTCAGGAAATATTCTTGTCAATTTTTCTTTTTGATAAAGTACTGGAAATGTAAATGATTCCTGATATTTGTTCATTCCAACTAATGAAACATTTAATGGTTTTGTTTCAAATTCATTAAAATTAGGATTACTAAATACTTCACATATTTGACGCATACGATCTGCTCTGTAATTAAACATAAAAATAGCATCATTTCCTCTAATAGGTGTAAACCCATTTATAATTTTAGGAGTTATAAATTCATCATATACTTTTGATTTATATGAATTATTAATTGCTTGAATAGCAGTATCAAATTGTTCACCAATACCATTAATTAACATTTCATAAGCAAGCTCAACACGATCCCACCGCTTATCTCTATCCATTGCATAATATCGACCACACACAGAAGTAATTTTACCAATACCAATATTATTCATTTCATTTTCTAATTCATTAATATAATTTATTCCACAATCAGGAGCAGTATCTCTCCCATCCATAAATGCGTGTATATGAACTTTTTTTAACCCAAATTCTTTAGCCGATTTTATAATATATTTTAAATGATCGATATGAGAATGAACACCACCATCACTTAATAACCCTGCTAAATGTAGAGTTGTATTATATTTTTTTACATGATTGAATAATTGTATTAATTGAGGGTTTTCTTTTAATTTATTTGATTTTATATCGTCATTAATTTTGACTAAATCTTGTTTAACAATTCGCCCCGCTCCTAAATTCATATGCCCAACTTCTGAGTTCCCCATTATACCTTCTGGTAAACCAACAAATTTCCCTGAAGTTTCAATAGGAACCATCGAGCATTTATTAAGAAGACGGTCTAATTCGGGTGTATTCGCAAGTTTATATGCGTTGCCTTTGGTTTCTTCTCTTAATCCAAAACCATCAAGAATAATTAATATAAAATTAGTCATTATTAATATT
>Ga0209992_10003224_pt1 | contig 13952 bp, 12 predicted proteins | sample 2SBtaG_2_FD_182564 | JGI IMG/M metagenome (GOLD analysis project Ga0209992, IMG submission 182564) | Deep subsurface microbial communities from Kolumbo volcano to uncover new lineages of life (NeLLi) - 2SBTROV12_ACTIVE470 metaG (SPAdes)... | ecosystem: Environmental > Aquatic > Marine >... | reverse complement strand
GGTGTTGGTTCTGTAGTTCCATCAGCAGTATAAACAAAAGTACTTGTAATTTTTTGAGCGCCATATTGAGCACGAATTTCATAATCACCACTAACAGTCATTGTGCCGCCAGCTTTTACAGTAGTTGTATAACTACCATCAGAACTAGGAATCACTTGAGCAATTGTAACAATATTTCCATCAGGGCTAACAACTACAATAGTTACTGATTGCGAATATTCTGCCAGAGTTTTAATGGCTCCAGAAATTGTAATTGTATCACCACTAGAATATGTTGGTAAATTAGATGAAACAGATAATGGAAGAACAGGAGCTTCTTGAGCATATACTGCACCAGTTAAACCATAAGATAGAATTGAAATAGACAATAATGTAAATGCAAAGATTCCCATTAACCTCATTTTCATTTTTTTCAAGGGTTGTGAGTATTTATGTTTTCAATGAAAGAAAAATTGACCTGATTATATTACAATTATACCTTTTTTGACCAAGTATTGGATCGATTTTACAAAGTCCTCATCAGGAATTTTATCATCTGCCCACCATTTTGCATTATTTTTTATCCAATCAGGAATTTCTTGTTCAAAACCATCCATTTCAGAAGGTAAAACAGAGATTATTCCAATATCTATAAGATGTTTTATTCCAGAAATAAATTCTTCATCAGATATACTATCTGAAGACCACCATTTTGCATTATTTTTTATCCAATCAGGGATTTTTTCAGAAATTACAATAAATGATAAAGTTTCAAGATTTTTTCCATCATAAGATAATTGAAGAAAATATGTCCCAGGTAAAGAATCAGAATTTATAGTAAAAATGGATTTGTAACTACCACTAGTACTAAGAGTGGCACCAAAACTTTGATTTGTTCCATCAGGGTTTGTAAGAATTATTGATAAAGGAATTCCTCGTTTTTGATTTTCAATACTACCAGACAAAATAATTTCTGAAGTTAAACCAGTACCAGGTAATGGAACTTTATCTTGGCTTAATGTTGCAGGACTAGAAAATGAGACAGTAGTTTTTGAACTAAGTAAACTGAAAATATTTGCATTTCCAGAGGCATCACGTGAATCATAATAACGTGCATCAAGGCTACCACCAGCAGTTGAAATTAATTTTGAACCTGTTTTATCACATATTTGAGAGGGCATCTTGAATACACCTTCAAAGATTCCAGTACTTGGTCCTGTTTCAACTAGAGAAAATCCAGTTGATGCCAAACCTCCATGTTCAACACCATTAATTGTACAACGTTTGTATCGAATGTCTTTGAGTTTTACCTCTAAGAGAATTTCTCCATTTTGTCCTACAGTATCTACATTTTTAGAATTGGAATCATTAATCGTTTGATAACTTTCAATTGTATCACTTTTCAAATTAAGATCAGAATCTTTTAGAATAATTGTTACTGGTTGTCCAAATCTAAATGTAGATGATGTAGTTGAAACCATTCCAGAATTTGTAGCAACATCAGTTTTGATAGAAGTTGTAGTAGTGACACCAGATGAATCTAAATCAGAATAAGATAATGAAATTCCTTCATCATCAATCAATCTATCAGTGATGATAATTTTTATTTCATTATCAATAGTCTGTATAGTTTGAATAAAATCAGGATCTAAAATGTTTAATTGATTTGTAACAGCATATTCAAAAGTACCATCAAAAATTGAAGAATTATCTTGTGTTTCTTCTAATTCAAAACGATAAATTGAATTGTTTATACTATCATTATTTTGTAATCCAAAAGAAAAGAAATCAAATACAATTGGTTGATTACTTGTTTCACTAGAAATTGTAATTATTCCTGAGTTATCATTTGAAGAATCAAAATCAATTACAAGAAATACCGTTCCACTTTTATCAACAATATTTTGAACATCGACATCATCAATTTGGATAAACCCTTGAGATGAGGAAATATCACCAGCATCCACTATAGTAATAGATGAAGTTCCAAAAGATAGAGTAAAAGTAGTATCAGAAAAGTCAGAAACTCCATAATCATTTTCAATGGATCTAAAATCATAATTTATCCAATTTGTGCCACTAATTGCAGAATCAGACACATCAAGTAAAGTTGATGATAAAGTAGAGGCAGAAATCCCTAAACTCATTGAAATCATTTCAAATGAGCCATTGGTGACTGTTGAAGAATCAATTTCTAGCCTATCTGAATTTGTATCAGGCACAGATGAATTCGAATCATCGCCACCAGTTAAAGTTGGAGAAGATGTATGAAATTGAACAGTTTTAGCATTTTCAAGTGTGATAGGCTTTCCAATGGTAATTGTAGGAATCATGGCAGTTGCTCTAAAAACATCCAAATCATCACGAGCACCAGTGTTCAGATTTTGATCAGGATCAGTCAAAAGTACAGGGTATTCTGTTCCAGGATGTATAGTTTCACCATTTCCAATTCTTAACAAAAATTCTTCATCTGTGGAAACAGATGCAGAAGAGGAACCACTCAAAACTGAAATAGATTTTTTGTTGTATGTGATTTGACCAGTTTGTCCACGAGGAGCATCATTAAGAATACCCAGTACAGAATTATCACTAGAATCATAACTCTCAAAAATTCCTGAATTTGGTCCTGCTTCAACTAATGTAACAATATTTGAAAAAGTATTTGAAATCCCATCGGTATCAACTGAAGAATCAGTTTGATCATTGTTGGTTTGCAATTCCATGATATTTCCTAGACTCAAAGAAAGTTTTCCGTTATCCTCAAACCCCAAGTTTGAAAGACTAGGTAACAAATCTACTAATCCTGCATTTCCATTTGCATCATTGTTTCCAGAACTATCAAATGCTTGATAAAATGTTGAAGGGTTTGAATCAATATCAAATGTCCAAGAATCCTCATCAGTTGGATCTTGATTTAATTGAAAATCATTTATAGATAAAAAAACTTCCGCACTTTTAGGATAAATATCCCTATCAAGACTCAAAGAAATATTTTGGATTTCATCATATTCTAGTGAAACTTGTTGTGATGGACCTCCGGGATTATATTGAATTGTGACATCGTTAAAGGAATAAAGTTGGATTAATGGCCATGCATCAGAATCTAAACCAATTTGGCCAGTTGGAATGTTTGAATTTGTATTAATTGATTTTGCATTTCTAACTACATTATTCAAATTTGAAGAACCTGTTGGGGAACCAGTACATGAACTAAATGAAGAATCACCGTTTGTGAATCCAGTCAATCCAGATGATTGGGGGACGGCAATTCCATCAGTTTCAGAAATAGATATTCCAAATACGGACGAGGCAGAATCATTACTACAGAAAACTCCAAAATCTAATCCTTTACCAGACAGACCTACAGTAGAATCTGCAATTTTTGCCTTCTCAACATTAGCAAAATATGCATACCAATTACCATCAGTTGCTTGAACCATTCGTAAAATTTTTCCATTAATGGTGACATCAGGTTCTCCTTTCCCTTCACCAGTGTCTTTTAGATTAGGGTCATTTACTACGACCTCAATTACCATAGAGCCTGAAAAATGATTTTCAAATTGTGAATTTTCAGCAGATACAAACAAGTTTGCATTACTTGATGCCTCAGCATCAATTATGGGCAATAAAATTAATGAAAAAATAACTGGTAAAAATAATCCTTTTTTATTCAATATTTCAAAAAACCCTCTAATTACAAATAATGTTATCGTATCATTGCTTCTTAGAAACTTGTAATACCTGAAAAGAATTATTCAAAAATATGGAAATGTTTGTAAATAGAACCAAAGTTTTACAGATTTCATTATTAGCAATTTTCTCTGCATTTTTAGTCGAACTAATTTTTGGGTTAATCTCAAACAGTCTTGCTCTAATTACAGATAGTATTCATGCTTTACTAGACAGTGTCGTTACAATTATTTTACTTTTAGCAGCAAGAATGGCAATAAAACCTCCAGATGCAGAACATACCTACGGACATGGGAAAATCGAATCCTTAGGAGGATTAATTGGAGGAATTGCAATTTTATTGATTGCTTGTTTTTTTATTTATGAATCCATTCACAGATTACAAAGTCCGCCTCCAAATATTTTACCAGGATTATTTGCAATAGTTGCAGGCCTTTACACAATTGGAATTGATATTTTCAGAATTGCATTACTAAGAAGATCAATTAAAAAAATAGGAGGTACAACACTCAAAGCAGATTTTTATCATGCATTTATGGATCTTGGCTCTACTCTAGTAGCAATTGTAGGAATAGCTTTGGCATCATATGGATTGTATTATGGTGATTTTGTAGCAGCACTTGTTTTAGGAGGACTATTAGCTGCTCTAAGTGTTAAATTAATCTACAAAACTGCAATGGATTTGACAGATATCATATCCCCTGAATTAGTAAAAAATGTCAGAGAAATTGCAATTGCAACAAAAGGGGTAATTGATGCAGATCCAATTCTTATGAGAAGATCAGGTGATACAATTTTTGCAGACATTACAATTTCATTAAGAGGTGATTCTAGTTTTGATAAAGCACACGAAATTAGCAATAATGTTGAGAAAAATATAAGAAATAAAATTTCAAATGCTGTAATAACAATTCATTTTGAGCCAAATTGGAAAGATGTTCCACTGGATGCAAAAATTCTAGATATTGTAAAAAATGTTAAAGGAGTTAAAGGAGTGCATAATGTGAGTACTCATAAAACAAAGGGAAAAACATTTTCAAACTTACATGTGATGGTAGATAGAGAAATTAATTTATTATCAGCTCATAAAATTTCAGAAATCGTTGAGCAAAAAATTCAAGATAATATTCCTCAAATTGAACATGCTACAATCCATTTAGAACCATTTGTACAAATTCCTGAAAACCTAAATTTAGAAGATAAAATAACTGATGAGAAAATCAAGAAAATATTAGAAAAATATTCAGAGATTAAAAAAATTGGACGAATAATATCATTGAATTTTGAAAATATTCTCAAAATAGATATTGATTGCTCATTTGATAAGGAATTATCAATTGAAAAAGTTCATGATTTAACATCAGAAATTGAGCATGTAATTAGAGCAGAAATCAAAAATTCAGTTATAACAATTCATCCAGAACCAAATTAAACAAAAATGCTTGTAAGATACATAATTGACATACCTGCTGCAAATCCACATACCACTGCAGCACTTGAAAGGGTTTTGTCACCTTCATCTTTGATCCATTTCAAGATTACCAAAATTACTTGAAAAATTGCACCAGCACCTATTGCAAGAAAGACCACTGAAGAAAATGGAGAATAGGAAAATCCGCCAATCCAGGCACCAAAAATAGCAGGAGAGCCCGCAATTAATCCCAAAGCAATCAGTTTTCCAATCATCAATTTTCCCCTAGACATTGGTGCAGCAATTGCTATTCCTTCAGTAGTATTGTGTAATGCAAAACCTACAATCAAAAATGTACTAAAAGCAATTGAACCCAATCCAACTGAGGCACCAATAGCAAGACCCTCACCAAAATTATGTAAACCAATTCCAATTGATATCATTAATGCAATTGCAACTGGTTTTGCAAGTTTGGATGAATCAGTTTTTGATACTAGTTTATTTCCAGAATAATATAATGCAAGAAATGATAACACAACAACTGTTGCAACAAGTAGAGTTCCATTAAAACTTCCAGCTAAACTCTCATCAGAAATTTCAAGTGCTTCTTCAATTGAATCAATTGCTAGGAAAAACAATAATCCTGCAGTCAGAGCCAAAAAGAAATGATATTTTTGTTTACTAATTCGTTTTATGAATGGAAGCCACAATAATCCAATCATTACAGGAATGATTCCAACATATGTTCCAATTAGTGCAAAAAAGATTGCAAGATCTAAATTAAATTCTAATGCAGGTGCTGCAGCTTCAATTTCTTTTTCAAATCTAGTTCCATCCTCAATTGTGATACCAATAATATATGGTTCAGCAGCATTCCATTCAAATGGAATTCTAACTAGAGTAGTCTCATAGCGTTCAAGATATCCATCAGGTTCCACAGCAGCTGGTTGAATTCTATCATTTACATCAGCCATCACAACTTCAACAGGAATTGGTCCAGTGTTTCTAACAGTTGCTTGAATTTCTGAATCAACAAAATCAACTTTTTCTATAGTTATTTCAGGTAAAGGAATTCCAAAATCAAGTAAATCACTACCAGGACCAAAAATATACAGTATCAAAACTATGAGGAATCCAAAAGGGATTATTCCACTTGCAATTACTTTTCCTTTAGATGAATTATTCCTAAGTTCCATAATCTATCTCCTGAGTATTTTTTTCAGGATTCTCACTTACTAGAAAAATTCCTATCCAGCCTTTCTCAGAGAATTCTACCTTATGTGCATGAAAGAGATATTTTCCAGGAAACGTGTACTCAAATTCCATAATTCCACGCTCAGTTTGAGATAATGTTATCATGTCTGTATAAAATGAGGGAATTAGATCAGTTCCTGTTGGGTAATATTTGTACAAATTACCGTGAAGATGGAAATTATTTATCGGATCAAACTCCACCATATTGACTACATAAATTCGAATTAATTCATCAGTTTGAATTTGAATAGGATGATGTTGATAGTAAAATGGAATGGTGTTTGCAGCATAGAAATTATTCTCAGTATCAAAATCAGTATCTAAACCATTTAGAACCATTACCATTTCATCAGCTGGTTGACGACCCTCTTTTGGATCAACAATAAACACACCATAAAGACCATGTACAATATGTTCCTCAAGTGGCATAATATGACAATGATATGGATGAACTCCAACAGGGCCTGCTTCAAATTCATATACAAATTGCCCTCCACCACCACCAACTGGTTCAAAAACTCCATCCATTGCAGCTGGATGAATTCCATGAAAATGTATTGTGTGTTCTTTTGAACCATTATTGATGAAATTTATTCTGACAATATCACCCTCAGTGGCCCTAATGGTTGGACCAGGAACAGTTCCATTATAAGTCCAAACATTATAAAAAACACCTGGAGAAACTTCCATAATTTTATCATCTTCAGCAATAATAGTAAATTCTCTGAGAGTTTTACCGTTGGATAATTTTGAGATTTCACCATAGTTGAATTCTCGCAAATATTCCATTGGATCAAATTCCATAGTTGCACTAGTATACAATGGATCTAAAATTTCACCAGTAGTCTTTACAACACTTCCAGAATGTGTAACAAAGGTAGTCTCTTCTTGTTGAGCACTAATACTTGATGGAAATATTAGATAGAGTGCAGATACAATAACGATCACTACTATGGATGCAATCATAATTTGAGAGCGAGATTTTATCATTATCTACAAATCCTAGATTTCCCAATTATAATTTAAAGTTACCCTAAGCTAACTTTTTTAGCCTAATCTAACTTTTTTATTTTCAAAAAATTATTCTTAAAAATTAGGTTTAAACTAAAGAAAATCAGGCTTAATTTATGCAAAAATCAGGATTGATCATAGTAGGGTCAGGAGTATTAATTGTAATTGGTCTTGTATTGTTAGCATTAGGGAATCAAGTAATTCTTGATGGTGTTATTCAAGGCGATGGAAAAGTCAGTAATAGTCAAGATGTGGTTATTTCTACAAATTTTGATTCACAAAAAACGTCAGTTGGAATTTTTGCAGTTCAAGTAATGAGTCTTGAAGAAAACGTATTTTCTGCCAAAGTACTAAATCCATCAGAAATTGAAATAACATCTCAAATAGTAAATGAAGAATCTATTGAAAGAGAATTTGATGTTATGGAATCTGGAATATACAAACTAGTAATTCAAAGTAGTAATGATGAAGAAAGTCATGTGTTTGGAGCTATTGGTCCACTTCCAGATGAAGGGAAAAAATCAATTAGTTACATTTCAATATATGTAGTCATAATTGGAATGGTTGGATTATTCGGTGTAGGAATTCTCAAAATCAAAAAAAGATCAATTTAGATAAGTATCTAATTTTTCAAGACCACTAATAGCATCATCAAAATTTGAACTGTCTTCAAGGATTGTAGATAGCTTTTCAGAGTTTGCAGAAATTGTATAATTATCGTTTTCAGAATTTCCAAAAATAAATTCATGTTCTATTAAATAAGAAAGTCTTTCAAGAACTTCAGATTCAGGAATATCTGCTTGTTGAGCTAGAAACGAACATTGTTTTTCACCATCCTCTAATTCTGCTAATATCAAAGATGTGATAGGATCAAACATACAGTCTACAACTTTTGCTCGATCAAAGTTTTCATCCATATTTCTAAACCTGGAAATTTAGGATTAATAGTTTTTTGTTAAATATACTAGAATATAATTAGGAAAAATGGTACCTCATAGTATGCAAAAACTTTGTAGTCAAGATCCAACAGGGAAAGGCGAGCATTGCTTTTGTATGGATATTGACGCTCAGCGTGGAGTCAAAAAATGCTGTCAATGTAACCAATGGAATGTTCAGGGAAGTGATTGGACCACAGATGAAGACTTTAGATGATTTTAAAATTAGGTCAATTTAGAAAGGACAAAAATGAATTTTTCAAAACCCATCCATTTTGACGCCTAGCATGGTTTTTATCGGGGTTTCTTTGAATTTTGGAATACTTGAGTACGCAAGAATATAGACACATTGTTAGAATAGTGGGTAACGATATCCCTGGAGAGAGAAAAACACTCATAGGATTAACCCAAATTAAAGGAATAGGCTACAATTTTGCTACAGCAATTCTAGATTCACTTAAAATTAATTCAAATTCAAACATTGGAAATCTTTCTGATGAAAATGTTAAAGCAATTGAAAAATTAATCACAGATCCAATTAACAGTAATTTTCCAAGATGGTTTCTTAACAGAAGAAAAGATATTGAAACTGGTGCAGATTTGCATTTACTAACATCAGATATTCCATTTACATTAAGAAATGATATTGAAAGAGAAAGAATTACTGCCAGTTGGAGAGGTTATCGTCATCTAAGTGGTCTAAAAGTTAGAGGACAAAGAACTAGAACATCAGGTAGAAAAGGTGGAGCAGTAGGAGTTGCAAAAGGTGGATTAGCAGCACCAGTTAAGAAAGGCGATCCAGGAGCTCCTGCAGCAGCCGCACCATCAGATGATGCACCAGCAGCAGAAACAGCTCCTGCAGCAGAAAAGAAAGAAGCTCCAGCGGAGAAAAAAGAATAAGTGATTTGAATGGGAGATCCAAAATATCCACGTAGAGTTTGGCGAAAACCAAAAAGACCTCTTAATTATGAATTAAAAATGGAAGAGTTAAAGACTCTTGGTACATTTGGACTTAGAACTAAAAGAGAATTATGGAAAGCACATACAGAATTATCACGTGTAAGACATCAAGCAAGATCGTTACTTGCCTTAAGACAAGAAGTTAGAGAAGAAAAAGAACCAATCTTAATGAAATCACTTGCAAGAATTGGATTAGTTAGCAGTGATGCAACATTAGATGATGTACTAAATCTAAATGCTGATGATTTACTTTCACGTAGATTTCAAACTATTGTTGCAAAGAAATTTGATTTCAAATCACCATATCAAGCAAGACAAGCAATTATTCATGGTCATGTAATGATTGGAGATAGAAAAATTGACATTCCATCATACATTGTAACAGTGGAAGAAGAAGGTGGGGTTCATTTTACACCTGAATCTAAAATTCCTGAAATGTTAGAAAAAGCAAAATCAAAACAATCAACAGAAACACCTACTGAAGCAACAGAAACACCTACTGAAGCAAAAAAGGATGAAAGTTCTTCAACAGAATAATTAAAAAAATAGGCTTATCCGTAAATAACCCTAAATTATCAAAGAAATTAGTTATGTGTTCAATTATTGGTTATTCAGGAAAGGAAGTTGCAGCCCCAATTATCGTAAAGGGGTTAAAAAGAATGGAGTATCGTGGATACGATAGTGTAGGAGTTGCAACAGAATCAGATAACAGTATTGAATTAAAGAAAGGTACTGGAAAAGTAAGTGAAGTAAATTCCAAAGTACAATTAGAAATTTTACCAGGCAAAGTAGGAATTGGTCACACTAGATGGGCAACTCATGGAAAAGTAACAGAAGAAAATGCACATCCTCATCCAAGTAATTCTGGAAAAATTGCAATAGTTCACAACGGAATTGTAGAAAATTTTGAAGAATTAAAAAAAGAATTAGAAAATGAAGGGTATAGTTTCAAAAGTGAAACAGATAGTGAAATTATCGCAAATTTACTTCAAAAAAATTATGAATCAACAAAAAATGTCAAAGATACGATTTTGAAAACAATTTCAAAATTAAAAGGACATTATGCATTTGTTGCTATGTTTGAAAATGGTCAACTAGCAGCAGCTAGATTTCATGAACCATTAATTGTTGGAGTAGGACAAGATAATGTATTTTTGTCAAGTGATGTTTTAGGTTTTATCGAATTTACAGATAATGCAATTTATTTAAAAAGTAAAAATTTTATAATTTTAGATAATGAAGAATTCCAAATTTTTGATTTTGATGGTGAAAATGCAGATTATGAAATCACTAAAGTTTCAAAAGAATTTGGAGATGCATACAAAGGTGATTATGCACATTTTACATTAAAAGAAATTTACGAACAACCAGAAACAATCTTGAAAGCAGGAGAAAAAACAGCTGATGCTATTGAACAAACAGTTGATTACATTAGACATTCAAAAAATGTCTACATTACAGGTAGTGGAACAAGTTATAATTCTGCATTAATTGCAAAGCAAATTCTATCAAAATATGCAAAAATCAAGGTAGAACCAATTATTTCAAGTGAACTCCAATTTTCACCTGACATAATTGAGGAGAATTCCATTTTAATTGCAATATCTCAAAGCGGAGAAAGTGCAGATGTTTTAGATGCAGTAAGAATAGCAAAAAAAGCAAATTGTAAGATTATCGCTATTGTGAATTTACTCACATCATCACTTGCACGCAAAGCAGATGTAGTGATGGGTATGAATTGTGGACCAGAAATAGGAGTTGCTGCAACAAAGAGTTTCACATCACAACTAGTAATTCTTTACAAAATTGTGCAAAAATTAAGTAATGATAAAATCACAATTAATTTTGAAAAGTTTTCTGAATCAATTTTAAAAACATTAGAGAATCCTTCTAAAATTCAACAGACAGCAAAAAAACTCAAAGATATTTCAGATATTTACGTTCTTGGTAGAGGAATAAATTATCCAATTGCAATAGAGGCTGCATTAAAACTCAAAGAACTAACATACATTCATGCAGAAGGAATACCAGGAGGAGAATTAAAACATGGTCCTCTTGCATTAATGGATTCAGATGTATTTGTAATTATCATAAACCCAAATGACTCAACATATTCAGATACTCTAACTAGTGCAAGAGAGATTAAAGCTCGTGGTGCAAAAATTATTGGAGTCTCAGATATTCAAAGTGATGTTTATGATTATTGGATTGAAATTCCATTAGTAGGTGAAGTGTTATATCCTATTTCAGAAATTATTCCAATTCAACTACTATCATACTATGCAGCTCTTGAAAAAGAAACAGATCCAGATTATCCTAGAAATTTAGCAAAATCAGTTACAGTCAAGTAAATAATCGTCGATATTCTTCTTCTACAAGTTTTAAAAATTTTCCAGAGTCATTTCCTGTTTTTAGCATTGATGAAATAATATTCCCACCTGCACCAACACCTTCTTTTGCAAATCCTTCAGAAAATGCCCTCAATCCAGAATGTCGTGAGTTTTTCAAATCAGGATCTACAGAAATAATCGGAATGTTTGCAATTTTTTGAACAAGATGTTTAAAATTTGCATTTTTATCATTTGTAATATATGATGTAGTTCCAATGACTGTATTTTCTTCATTAAATCCAATTTTTGATGCAAATGCCAATACAGATGCCATCTGAGTTCCACCTGCCAACATCACTTTAGAAACTCCAGAAGCTGCACTAAGCATTCCTGCAACAAAAGGAATCATAGGATCACCTATTTTTGAAACAATACTGTAAGGATGATCAGAATCAATTCTTTTGAGTGCAGATTCAACAATTTGATTTTTCAATTCAATTGGATTCTCTGGAATACTAGAACTTACTTTAGCATCAAAACCAAATGCTCGTAAGACAGCTAATGCGGTAGTAGTTCCACCAGGGATACTTTCACCAATTACCAAACAATCAGTTAATGATGCTAAACTTCTTCCAAGAATTCTTCCATAATCAACTGCCTGAGATACTTGTGAATCAGTCATTGCATCTTCAATGGAAATATTTTTTCCATATGGCAATCCGGTTTCAATAAAAGGTAATTGAGGAGAAATTTTACTTCCTGCATTAATTGTTAAATGAGGAATGCTAGCTGATTCCAAAGCAGTTTTAGTCAATATTCCAGGAGTTGGTTTTCCATCAGGGGTCATTGGAATTTTATCAATTGTTTTACAATATCCATAATGAAGATATTCTGCATCAGCTGGGGGAGTAAATTGAATTGAGTCCTTATCGGCACCTGCAAAAGTGATACCAGGAATTTCACAAGTTTCAGTATAAGAAATTACAAATGCAAAAAGAGATTTTCCAGATTTTATTGTTTCAAGAAAATTTTGAGATTGTTCAACATTTCCAATTAATTCAAAGTTTTCCAAATTCCACTAACCCATCATTTCAATAAACTGTTGTTCAGTTCTTTTTTGCATTATCATATTAGTGGTTTTTTCTTGACCAATAGTTGAGACCTCTGAATTTCCATAATTATGACCAGGATACATTATCAATTCATCATCTAAGGAATAAAGTACATCAAAAAGACTGTGATAAAGCTCTTTTGCACTTCCTCCAGGTAAATCGATTCTACCACAATTTCCAACAAATAAGGTATCACCTGAAAAGAGTTTCCCATCACCCATCAAACAAATACTATCCTTAGAATGACCAGGAGTATGAAGAACTTTTAATTTTGAATTTCCAAAATCAATGGTATCACCATTTTTTACTGAAATATCATGTTTTAGTTCAGATAATTCATGTTGAATAATTGGGACTTTAGTTGATTCAACCATTGCTTCATTTCCCAGAGTATGATCAAAATGGTGATGAGTATTAACAATATATTTAATTTTCAGGTTATTTTCTTTAATTATTAATTCTAATTCAACAAGATCCCATGAAGGATCCAAAATAATTGCTTCACTAGTTTCTTCATCTTCTATAATGTATGTAAAATTCTGCATATTTCCTACAGGGATTTGATGGACTTTCAAAGGATTCCCTCTTCAGCTTCTGGAGGAATTCCAATTTTTTCTGCATGTAATTCACCAGTCAAATCTTTTCTTTTCGGGATTCCTTGTTTCATTTTGTGAAATGTGACTGTCATATCACATTTTGTAAAAATATTTGCAGTCTCACCTGTTTGAGGATCTAATCCAGAAGGAACATCTACTGCAAATTTGAAACAATTTGTTTTGTTGATATAATTAATTGCAGAAGCATAAGGTTCTCTTATTTCTCCAGTAATTCCAGTACCTAAAATTCCATCAATTATCACATCAGGATCAGAATCATATTCAAATGAATCACCAGAAATCAATTTTACAGAAGGCATTTTTTTTAATATAGACCAATTCCAATTACTTTCATCAGTTTTGATTTTTTCTGGAGTGCCAAGAAGTACAACTGTAACTTTAGCACCATACCCAGAGAGATGTCTTGCCATAACTAATCCATCTCCACCATTATTTCCCAATCCAACAATAATCAAAATATTTTTTGCGTTAACATTCTCAATTTTTCCAATTAATCGTCTGACTGCGGCTGCACCAGCATTTTCCATCATGAATTTTTTTAAAAATCCCATATCATGGCCTTTATTTTCAATTTTGTACATTTGGTCAACTGTAATTTCCATATTGAACATGAAAATCATATACAAAATAAGAGTTTGGCAAACGACTTTATC
>Ga0209992_10003223_pt1 | contig 13964 bp, 11 predicted proteins | sample 2SBtaG_2_FD_182564 | JGI IMG/M metagenome (GOLD analysis project Ga0209992, IMG submission 182564) | Deep subsurface microbial communities from Kolumbo volcano to uncover new lineages of life (NeLLi) - 2SBTROV12_ACTIVE470 metaG (SPAdes)... | ecosystem: Environmental > Aquatic > Marine >... | reverse complement strand
GGAGGTCCTCCGGCATTGACCACGAGCCCATCAATTCGGCCGAAATCACGCAGGGAATCCGAAATCCACGTAGATATGGAGTCCGAATCCGTGGCATCCATGACATACCCTCGTGCGGTCACGCCGTGCTCTGATGAGAGCTTTTCAGCTGCTGAATCAACATTTTCTTGAGTTCGACTCGCCAGTGAAACGTCGATTCCCTGTTTCGCGGCCGCTTCTGCGATTCCAAATCCCAGCCCTGCCGATGATGCGGCGACCAGATATACTCTGTCTTTCAGTTTCCCGTCCTCGATTGTTAGTGGTACTCAAATACCAATAAAACGAAGAGGAATCAAGATTCTGGCATCTCACGCCATCAAAATGTTTGGAGCGGTCACGCGGCGGCGCCTCCCGGCGACCGTCTACTGAACGGGTCCGACGGTGTAATCGACAAAATCCCAGTGGCGGGTCACCTTCTGGTCACGTACCTCGACGACGAAAACGGCTGGTTGCCTGTAGCTACTGCCAGAAATGGTGTACTTGGCATACCCCATGTACACCGCGTGGTGGTTGGCATAAAAGCTGGATTCGACGTCGAAGCCAAAATCAGAAATAACCTCGTAGATCTGCGCTCTTCGTGTCATCAATTCTTCCGCACCTTCAAACAGTTGACCGGATGGGGGTCCAAAGACCTGCGCCGTCGGATCCTGGAATATGATGTCCTCCGAAGAGAGTTCTCTTTGAACCTGAAGATCTCCATCGAAATAGGCCTGGAGATATTGATCTGCCACAACTTCGGTCCACATCGTGTTCTCATCAAAAGCACCACCGAGCGAAAACGAATTAATGTATTCGCCGAAGTCAGTCCGCTCCTGAATCTTGCCATCTTTCACGTGATGGATCGTGACAAAGGGTATTTCAGTCCAATTCGCTGCGTTCTGAAATTGCGCTTTGTAGGTGCCGCGGTGGACCGCATACTCTCCCACATAAAAGGAAACCGCCGGAGTGAATTCCACTCCGGTCAGTCCCCATCCCCTCTGGATTCGAACGATCCGGTCGGCGCCCGTAATCACACCTTGTGAAACAGGCCCGTTGAACACATCTCCCGTGGGGTCAGAAAATTGAGCATCGTCCGCCATGATGGCTCTCAGAGAGTCGTAGTTCAACGACGAAGCCAGTTCGAGATAAAGATTTGACGTCCTGGCTGTTTCTTCCGGGGCAGAAGGTTGTGCCGAGACGCTGAGCGTTGAAATAACGGCGCTCAGCAAGACCAGGCAGAGATTGTTGACGAAACGATTCATGGTGGCGCAGTGGGCGAATTGAAGCAAGGGGCGAATTGAAGCAGGGGGCGAATTGAAGCAGGGGGCGAATTGAAGCAGGGGGCGATTGGAAGCGGCGGATGATCTGATGCGGGCTTTCTTCAAGATCCTGCATCCGTTCTAGTAATCCCCGGCGATAGTCCTGATCGGTCATTCTGCGGGGCCGAACGGCCACGGCGTGATCGCCGCCAATGCGATGCAGGGTGCTTTTCGACAACGATTATTCAATTCCAGACCATATAGTTGGCCCAGTTGTTTTGTCGATCATCAGACTGTCAGTAATTTGTGTTTTCCCATCATTTATCCGGATCATTACCCGGAACCACGCCAACGAAACCTATTCAGGGTATCACCATGCCTCCCGTGACAGATCCAATTCGAAAAATCGTCGTTGCGCTCAGCGGCCCGTTGGTCAATCCAAACGTAATTCATGAGGCGGTTCGGTTCTCGAATCTGTTTGATGCTGAACTGCATGCTGTCCATATGAGGTTACCCAATGCGGGGAAATTGACGATGATGATGGATCCACTTCCGGTTTATTCTGAAGAAGATCTGCGCGACCATTTTCGCAAACGCGGGTACGATGAGCTCGCCGAGTCCATCCCGGTAACTATTGTGAAAGGGACAAACGTGGCGAAAATGCTCAAGGAAGCTACCGAAAACGCAGGTCTGCTGATTGTCGGACACAAGCAGCGCAATCGGCTACTGGCATCCCTCTCTGATCGATCCGTCCAACTCCAGATCATGGACGTTGTGAATTGCCCGGTCATGGTCATTCCCAAGTTCAAAGGCGATGATGCATCCTGACGCACGGTGCTCCGTGTAAGAATGGCATTGATTCATTACCGGCTTCCCTGAAATGCGAGCGTATTTTGATGGATCCCGTGTACCCATCCCAGAGAGCCCATGCGATTTTTTCTGCCAACCGTGTTATTTCTGGCGCTGATTCTACCACAGCCTGCGGCCAGCGCACAGGAGAAAGGGACCGTTATCGTCGCCAATATGAGCGACAACACAGTGACCTTGCTCGATGCCGCTTCCCGGAAAGAAATAACGACACTCGAATCGGGACCTGCTCCGCACGAAGTGACCGTTTCGTCCACCGGTGAATGGGCCATCGTGACCAACTACGGGAATAGAGAGGAATTGGGACATTCCCTGACGCTGATTGATGTGCAGGCTGCTGAAATTTCCGCGCGATTTGACCTGGGGATGTATGAGCGTCCGCACGGTGCGTTTTTTCTTCCGGGCGATACGCTTGTTGCCATTACAAGCGAGGTGATGCAGACCCTCGTTTTTGTCGATGTCAGATCGGGCGAAGTCGTCGATACTCTTTCTACGACGCAGCGAGCCTCGCATATGCTGGCATCAAATCCGGAAGGGACTCGGATGTTTACCACAAATATCGTTGACGGGACGATCACAGAATTCGACGGCGTAGCTCGAACACGCGGCCGTGTCATGGAAGTGGCACCCATGGTCGAAGGAATTGCCATGTCTCCCGACGGCATGCGTGCGTGGATCGGAAGCAATGCCGAGCGCAGCGTGCATGTCCTCAATGTGGAATCTGGAGAAATCGAAGCCACGTACACCGAATTCGGGTTTCCATACCGCATGGCGGTAATGCCCAACGGCCGATACGCTCTCCTTAGTGATCCGGGAAAAGGCGAAGTGCGGGTAATCGACGCGCAGAGCCTCGAACACGTCACGACAATTTCGATATCGGGAGAAAATGCGCTCCCGACCGCTGAAATTCGAGGTTCCTCAGCGCCAGAGGGGTTAATTATCACTCCGGATAGCCGGTACGCATACGTCTCGCTTCAGGGACTCAATCAGGTCGCGGCAATCGATCTGGACTTTCTTGAAATCGTCGGACGGTTCGAGACTGGCGTTTGGCCGGACGGCATCGGATACTCGCCACTTTCAAGTAGTTCATCAAATTAGTGAACCGTCCGATCAGGCTGAGATAAGACTTGCATTCAATTCGCCTCGTGGGGAATTTGAGCCTTCTCAAATCAATTACCTGAAAATATGTCTAACAACGTTTCCTGGAATCTCCAACTCTCGATAAACGATGGAAAGCTGGACGACTTCCGTGCTTTGATGGAAGAAATGGTAGCAGCAACCGCCAATGAGGCTGGTTGTCTCGCGTACGAGTGGTTTATCAGCGAAGATGGAACCACCTGTCATATCAACGAGCGCTACGTAGACTCTGGCGCTTTGATGGTACATCTCGGAAACTTCGGCGCCAATTTCGCCGAGCGATTTATGGCGTGTGTCACTCCGACTGCTTTTAGCGTGTATGGCGATGCCAGTTCAGATGTCCGTGAGGCTCTCGCCGGTTTCGGCCCGGCCCACTATGGACCATTTGGCGGGTTCAGCAGATAGAGTCTCACCTTACTATTAGATCAAGAGGGCGCCCGGCTATGCCGGGCGCCCTCTTCACTTTCGGGACGTTCTATAAAACGTCAATTCGCGTTCTGGCGCAGTATATCAACCGGTTTCATCCGAGCTCCTCGGTACGATCCTGCCACTGACGTCAAGATGGTTGCGGCAAGAATGATGACGATCGGACTCAGCAAGAAAACCAATCGCATTACGAACGCTTCACCAGAATCCGAAGTAGCCTGATTCAGTCCATTCATTACGACAGAAATGGCCAGATAACTGATCGGCGCTCCGATAAGCAGCGAAATCACGGCCACTTTGAGCGTATCACTTTGCATCACCCGAATAATATTCCAGTCGCTCGCCCCAAGAGATTTGCGGATTCCGATTTCTCTGCCGCGTTTGGTTACCGTAATCAGAACCAGTCCGAAGAGACCCATGACCGCTATGATGAGCGCAATTCCAGAGATAAACAGGAAGATCTTGGCGCTACCATCCAGACCAGCGAAGTAGTCGTCGAGGATGGTATGCTGGTAAAATCCGGTGAACGGTGTGTTCGGCACTGATTTGCGCCATTTGGACAACACAACTTCTCCGAATTGGTTCGCCTCCAGACCAGATACCTGTATGACCAAAAATCGATGACTCTCTTCCGGGGTAATAGTGAAAACCGTCGGCTCTATGCCGAACACAAACGCACTGCTATACAGGTCTTCCGCAACCCCGATTATTTCCATCTGCCGACCATCAACTTCAACAAACTGCCCTACCGCGCTCTCGACTTCAGGAAGTCCCAGTGAGAGTGCAAATTTCGAATTGACAACGAGTGCCCCCTGTGCATCGGCAGCTCTATTTTCGTCAAAAAACCGACCTTCCCTCAAACGAACTCCCATCGTCTCGAGGTAATTGAAGCCGACACCCATCTGGTCGACGGACAATTCCTGACCTTCGTACTTCACCAACAGGGGTTGCGCGCCTCGACCGATGTGTTCGGTAGAACCTGCGGTTCGAATCACATTGGCGTCCATATCCAGCTCCGATCGAAATGACCGCATCTGGTCGGCCTCTTGAAATGGCACCACTATCCGATTGTCCGAATCGTATCCCCAATCAAGATTTCTCTGATGTTTTGCGTTCTCGAGAAGAACAACTCCGAAGGTCAGGAGCAAGAAAGAGAACACGAGCTGCGCTCCCAGCATCAATCTGGTCAAACGCTTCTTGCCCGTGACCTGAAGCGTTCCGCGAAGCACTTTGGAAGGTTGGAATCGAGAAACGAAAAGGGCTGGATACAATCCTGCACCTACTCCCGTGACACCAAGAACTCCCAGCAGAAACATCCAGAGAAGCCGGTTTTCGAGGTAGTTCAGTTCGAAACCAAGACCATCCTGCGTTGAATTGATCCATGGAATGAACAAAAATTCGGCCAGAAAGACCCCGATAACCAGAGCTCCGAGGCTCAGGATAATATTTTCGCCCAAAAACTGGCCGATCAGCTGAATTCGGTAGCTTCCCACAACCTTGCGAAGACCAATCTCTTTCGATCGTTGCATCGCTTTTGCGATCGCGATGTTGACGTAGCTCAGGCAGGCAACAAGAAGAACCAGCAGAGCAATAAAGCCGAACATGAGATAGGCGACCGGAAACACTCCCGCTGAAGGACTTTGTTTGAGTTGCAGTGCGCTGGTCGGGAGGTCGGTGAGCGACTCGAGCATCAATTTGGTGACTTCTCGATCCTGGTTGGCCGCTGCTACCAGGGGCAAGAAAGATGACATGCCTTCTTCGACCTCAGACGCCTCTGCTCCCGGACGCAGCAGAGCATAGGTGGCGCTCGTGTAAGCTCCCCAATCGGACAGATCGACGTCCAATTCAGTGAGATACGAATATGGAGCGAGCACATGAAAACCGAAGCTCGAGGCCATAGGCACGCGTTCGGCGACCCCTGACACAACCGTCCCAATGGTTTTCCCATTGGAAAGCGTCAAGAAAACTTCCTGACCGACGGGATCATCTTCTCCGAAATACTTGGCCGTCGTGCGTTCTGAGAGAATGATTCCCCTTCCATTTTCAAACTCTGTCGCATTCCCGCTCACGAGGGGAAAAGTGAACACGTTGAAAAATTCGTCATCCGCGAATCGCAGTGATTCGCCTGCAATCATGTCTCCATACTGCATCGAGGCGCTGCCTCTAGCCAGACGTACCGTCGCTGCCACACCGGGAATACTTTCCGCCATTTCAGGACCAAGAGGCATGGGAGAATTTCCCCAAGCATCGACAGCATCTCCTACTCGGGCTTCATGTTCGACCAGATAAATGTCATCCAGGTTTTCATGGAAGCTGTCCATATTGAGCTGAAGATCGATGAAGAGAAACATCACGATCGTTGCTCCTACAGCGGCCGACAGCCCGGTAATATTGAGAGCTGTAGTCAGGCGGTGCCTTTTGAAATTGCGAATTGCCGCAATGGCATAATGTTTGAACATGAACAGACCCCAGTACTGGGAATTATTGAGCGCCGCAGGGATGGATGAAAAAATCTGACCGATATACCAGAGGTCGGCCCGGCGCTTGGACGATTCGTCTGCGATGGAAGCATAGACTTCTTCGATGTCAGCACTCGAAACACCGAGTGGGTCGAAGGGCAACAGCTTTTCGAACAGCCATCTCAGAAATCGATTTGGTCGGATGTGATCATTCATGAGATTGCAGCCAGAGCGTTTTCAGATATTCCGTGCCAGAGCGCGCGTTCGACCTGCCTGATTTCACAAAGAGCCATTCGCCCTTTGGTCGTCAATCGGAACATGCGCCGCCGCTTCCCTCCCCTGATGGGAAGTGAATCAGACATGTAAGATTCGAGATGTCCTTTTCGAACGAGTCGGTCCAGAGAGACAAACAGTGCGCCAAAGGAAGAAGTTTTTCCGGAGACGTTGTTCATCTGATCCCGGATAGTTACACCGTACGCATCTTCCTGAAGTCGCCATACGGCGAGCAAGAGCATTTCTTCGGATCGGGTGAGCAGTTTCATGTGAGAAGCCCGGGAAGCCCGGACAAAATCGTATTACATAAAAAGTAGAACAAATGGCTCTACGGAGCCTTCTTTGTTTTGTTATACTTTTTAGGTATTTAAATTGCTACCGGTTGTGGCCCTTGATATTAGGGCTATTCAGAAATCTGTTTTCAGACTGTACGTTCGGACAGCGTGCGCTTCAACATCCTCTCTTGAGAACCATGCCCGCTTCATTTCACCTGCTGAATACAACTGGGCCTGATCGAAGTAATGCTCTGATTCGGGATCGCCGTTCTGTCCAAATACGAAGAGCGATTTTGCTTCGGTATCCTCCCCGAATGCAACCACTTTGACGAATGAGTTTCCGTGGATTCCATACCGAACGCCGTTGGTTTCAGCACCGGTTGTATAGGTAAAGACGGATCCCATCCAGCCGGGTGCTCCGGAAACCGGAACGCTTGGTAGATCATAATTGAAGTCAGCATCACCCGATGCATCAGGCCGCTGAAGCCTGTTGACATCTCCCCATTCGACTCGCCACGTGCCATGTGTTGATTCCAGATCCTGCATGACCCGTGCAAGTACAGTGAGACCACCGCGGCCTCTACCTTGTTGACCCCAGAGCACAAACAATGTCGTCGCGACAGAGCTCTGATCGGCCGTCCGATCCCATTGACGGAGTAATTGGATTGGCTCGGTAAATCGAGCGGCTCGGTCGGGTGTTCTGGCCCGCGCCCGGTCAAATTCGGTGAACAGATTACCCAGCCATTCATCGGCAGCCAGGAGATATGTATCCCATACATCGATGGAAAACGATTCCAGTGAGGCTTCCTGGATCGAGGCCAGGACCTGTCGCGAGCGTCGAGCTCTACGATTATCGGTTTCATTTCCGACCATGTAATCAGGATAGTCCCGACTTCGAATGCCGATTCCGTCCGTCGCCCCGAATGGCGTCGAGTTGGTGTTCTGGACGAACCCGCTTTCTGGATTGAGGACCTGAGGCAACTCATCAATCGTGTGATACCCGTCCCACTCGGTAGCGGGATTGGTGCCATCCACAATCCCAGACCAGTTGAATCGCTCGGACCTCTTCGGAATGGAGTGATTGTACAGATAATAAATATTCCCTTCCCGGTCCGCGTATGCTGTGTTCATGTACGACACATCCAGTGCCGACGCGGCCTCCTTCCACTCGACAAACGAGGTGGCCTTCATCATGTGGTACCACTGCTCAAACCAGCCTCCCTTCTCGTACTTGGCCAACTTCACTGCCAAAGGATTTCCGTCGTAAGAAGTGCCCAAAATGGGCCCGTGGTGCGTTTTCTGGTACGAAAACACCTCCGGGACCGAGCTACCCTTGACCCAGATCGAATCAGTCCAAGACGCTATTTCCCGCCATTCATCTCCGAACAGATAGGTGGATTCGTCTTCGCTGAACCTTTCGCGGTAGAGGTCACCGTAGTCTCCATAATTGTCCGTGTATGCCCATCCATGGTGAGCGTTGTTGCCCATGTAGGGAAGCATGAATCCGAATCGTGTCAATCCCGAGAACGAAAGGCCCTCCTCGCTCTCAAGATGTACCTCCCAGTAGGTCGAAAGACCGAAGAAGGACACGTGCGGATTAATCAGGAGCATCGGGTAGCCGGTCTCTGTCCTCGATCCCGATATCGCCCACTCGTTGGATCCCAGATGTCGTTCGCCGTTTGGTGCGACCAGGTCAGATGACCAGGCAGAGCCGGACAGGTCTCCGAATGACGCATCCGAGTCGGCCATCAACCGGCGGGTCTGACCCATCGACAAACCCGCGTAATTAAGGAACTCGTTGTGGTGATATTTGAATCGAATCAGAGCAAGCGTGTACCAGGGCTTGATCTCTTCCAGAAGCGAGCGCTTTGCGCCAGGATGGTCTACCAGATACGCGTTGAATCCACGCGAATACGCGTCGTAGAGTTCGCGCATGAAATCGGGTGAGCGCTCATACTCGGCCTTCGACACGGCTTCGATCTCCATACCTCGCGCCAGAAAATCGTCCATCAGGGCTTCATCACCCCGAATTTCCGCGGCCCGCCCAAGAGAGCGAATGAAATTGTCTTCTACCTGCGGCCAGTTGTCTTCAGCCTGGGCGTAGGCCGCTCCAAATACCACGCTGGCGTCCGTAGGGCCGAAAATGTGAGGCACTCCCCATTCATCTCGGATGATGGTAACCTCGACCGCTGAGTCCGCGTCATCAGCCGGAACGTCACAAGCGGAGAGGAATGAGTAAGCGAGGAGCAGGAGGATTCGAATTGTCATGCAACGCCTTACGGGCAGAAACGGATATGGTTGTCATGGTCCCGAAGGAGAGCTGGGATGGGGGCGGCCGAAAGGCCGCCCCCACTTTTTTATTCGAACGAAACGGGTTCTGGGTCGTTGTCGTCAACTTGATGTGCCCCTTGCCTTCCCGGTGTACCCACTTGCCTTCCGGGCGCACTCAATCAATTGTGATGCTCCCACTCACTCCGAGAGCCGGATGTCCTTGAGATCGACATGGTGCCTGTTGTTGCTGGTTCTGGTTGGCTGTGGCTCGCTCACTCCTGCTTCCCGGGAGACCTCGATTCATCCGGCGGCGGATGCTGCGGAATCCACGGCTTCCGTTTTAGCCGATTCGATCCGAGCCGCGTATCTCTGGCAGCGACTACGTCACCTGAATCCCCCCGTTCATTTCGCCTACAGGACCGCCGCACCGCCTTCAATAGACGGAGACCTGGATGAGGCGGCCTGGTCAGACGCTCCTGCTCTTTCCCCTTTTACGGAGATTACTGGCCAGCCGACGATGCCGGACTCGATCAGTACAACAGTTCGAATCATGTGGGACGATGACGCCCTCTATATCGGAGCCCGTCTTCGTGAGCCTCACGTCTGGGGCACGCAAACCGAAAAAAACTCCATCATCTTCCACGAGAATGATTTCGAAGTATTTATCGATCCGGACGCAGATTTCCATCGCTATCATGAATTGGAAATAAATGCTCTGGGAACGATCTGGGAGCTGACCCTCATGAGCCCGTATCGAGATGGTGGACCGTACACCATTCCTGACAATTTCCCGGGTCTCAAAAAAGCCGTCAGTGTGAAAGGCACGATCAACGACCCCTCTGACATCGACGAAGGCTGGAGCGTTGAGATCGCCGTGCCGTGGGAAGATCTCTCAAATCTGCACGACCTGGATCCGATTCCGGACGATGGCGCTGTGTTGAGGATGAACTTCTCCCGCGTCCGGTGGGACCTTGTGGCTCAAGATTCGGGATACACAAAAACGACTCCACCTTCAGAAATAAATTGGACGTGGTCTCCAACCGGCATCGTCGATATCCATCGACCCGAAAAATGGGGCGCGGTCATATTCATCAACTCGGAACCGCCTCCGCCTCGAGAAGCGCCCTCGCAGCAGGCTCAGGCCTTTCAATCGAGCGTGCAGAACGACCTGGAATTACAGAAGCACCTGATGGACGCGTACTACTTCGCCGCGCACTATCGCGCGCGGAAAAACAGGTTTCCCTTGTCACTACAGGAAATACATCCCGATATTCGCTCGGCAGACCCTGAATTGTGTTATGCGTATTCAGGCTCGGAAGAAGAGTACCTGATGCAGATTGCGCGGCGACCTTACGACCAAACCTGCCCGAAATCACCAGAAAGCTGGAAAAAACCAGAGATCAGAGGATTTTCGATTGACCATCGCGGAAAACTCAGAAGAATCGACAATTGACGTGACGCCTGACGCGTCAGCGTTGGGGGTGCCCGGGGGACAATTCGCTCCCGGGTCACCTCTGAGACGATCTTTCTGGCTCGTGATAAGCGGACTCTACGTCTGGTTTGTCATCATCAATCATGACTCTTTCCAGCTACCGATTCTTCGCATCCAGGACGCCATGGGAATGTGGACCTGGCAACTTACTGTCGTTGCTTCCCTGGTGGCGCTGTCGGTTGCAGGCCTGATTTTGGTCCGAAGGATTCAGCCCCTGTTCGAAGGCCTGAAAATACAGCGCGTCCACCTGGCCGTGCTCATTCCGATCAGCGTTTTGTGTGCCTGGTTTCTGATGCTGACAGCCATTGAGGTTGCTCATTATGTGCAGTACGGCATCCTCGTCCTGCTGCTGAGGCCGGTATTCAAAGCCATCTTGCCTGCTGTCTTTCTGTCCATTCTCGCCGGCACTGGCGACGAATGGTATCAATACTGGATGCTGCATCCGTGGCAAGGCCAACTCGACTTCAACGATCTGGTCCTCAATGTCGTGGGAGCGGTGTCCGGCGCAATTCTCGCGCGCTGCTACTTCCGCGAAAATGAGTCACCGCGCTGGTGGTGGATGTGGCTCGGGATTCTAGCGCTCTTCTCGATCGTGATGCTTCTTCCTTCTGTCGATCTGTACGCTGATACTGCGCAATGGACCCTGCATCGTTTTGCTGAGCCCGATCCAGGCGTGATTGCATCGCGCTGGGTTGATCTGGGGTGGCGGAGTCACTGGTTTATCCTGAAATGGAAGGAAGCAGCCATTCTTTGTGCTGTGATTCCCCTAATCCTTCTGATTCCACTTCGGAAAGACCGTCAACCGACTGTTCAGAAATGAAGCGCGCAATCCCGCTCATAGTGCTGTTTGTGATCAGCTGCGTCTTTGTAGCCGGCAGAACCGTTCCTGCGTGGAATACCGTTTTTCCCGAGGATAGCGACCACACGATGTTACTCGGAGTGGACAGCTATTTCCACCTTCGACACGCTGAGTACTCCGAGTCAGACTTTCCCAATCACCTGCGTCTGGACCCGGGAGCGCACTATCCATCGGTCGAACATCAGCAGTATTCGGGTCTGTACAATCTGGGACTGGCGGCTGTGGCCAGAGGTGTTCGATTTGTGACGGGAGAACCGGCGAATCTTGCAGCCATCGCCGCCTATTCCCCGGTTTTTCTGGCTCTGGCAACGCTCCTCCTTCTTTTTGTGCTGCTGAAAGACCTGTTTGGGGACTGGTGGGGCCTCGGAGGTGCAGCTCTGTTCACATTCCACTCCGGCTTTAATCTGGCGAAGACGACACTGGGCTTTGCAGATCAACATGCTCTTGAGGTATTTCTTGCCATTGGAGTCCTGTGGGGCCTCAATCGGGCACTCCGGTTACGCCACCCCATCTCGAGCGTGAGATTCTGGCTGCAAATGGTCACCTGCGCGCTGCCACTGGCTGCCCTCCCGTTTTCGTGGATCGGGTATCCCCTGTTTATGGTGATCACCTCAGTCTATGTGGTCGTCGTTCTGTTGGGTGACCTGATTCACGATCACTCCGAAAGCGACCCTGCTGCTCGTCCCGGGCGTCAGCTGGCGGCCTTTCTGCTCTGCTCCGTGCTCCTGATTGTCGTCACGACCTGGTTGTTTCCAGAGTGGAAAATGGAACTCGTCGGGAATATGTACCGCTGGACGCTCATCGGATTGATGTTGCTGGCGGTCTTATCGGTTTTGATTGACTTCTTGAAGGACCGTTTCCTGGAGGACGCATCTGCTTCAAAGCGGGTTGGATCGACCGTTGCCCTCTTTGTTCTACTGACAATCGTGGGCTGGCTGTTCATCAATTACCACCCCAAAGGCGGCGAATTCTGGTACTGGTTGACTTTCGAACGCGGTCAGGATGTGGCGGAGCAGCAAGCTGTAACCGTGCCGGGAGTATTCACGATGTACGGGCTTTCCGCAGCACTGGCCCTGATGGCAGTAGCGGCGCTTGTCGTAGCGTTGATCCGCCGACGCGTCCCACCGGAGGTGCTCGCCTCAGGTGCGTTCAGTATTGTTTGTGTCTGGATCTGGATAGGGACCAATGATTTCGACTACCTGCCGGCGCCATTTCTTGCCTGTCTGGGAATCATCGGCTTGGCCCAGATCGAATCGCTGCCCAAACCCGAGCCGCTTCGCTCGCTGTTCGCACGAGCAACGCTCAAAGATTTTTCTTTGCTGATGAGCCTGATTGTCGCTCTCGGCATGCTCACTGGATCTTTCGGACGAGTCCCCTGGATCAAGAAATCGGAAGTCGATGTCTTGTTGTTCTTCGACGAATCATGGTTCGACGCCATGGACTGGCTTCGCCACTCGACACCTTCACCGCCGGTCTTGCCCATCGATCAAGTCACCAAAACAGAACCCTGGCCTGCTTCCAATTACGGAGTCATGGCCGCGTGGGACCACGGAAACTTCGTTTCTGCCGTCGGTCACCGCTCCACGCGCTTCAGTCGATATCCCTCGTCCGGCGGTGGGATCTGGATGACGGATACTTCCGAGTCGGATGCGATGGAGTCCCTGTGCCCGGAATGCCAGGGAGAAGAATCCGTCCGATATGCCGTTCTGGGACATGATCTGGCTTCAGATCTGTTTCTTTCCAAGCTCCATTCGGCTGGCCGCGAAGCCATTATGCAGCAGGAAGGCCTGTGGAATCATCAAGGACAGGAGGTGCCCCACATCACATTTGGAGATCCTTTTGAGAAAGCTCTCGTGACACGCCTGTACCGCAACAATGGATCGGGACTGAAGCATCACAGAATCGTCTTCGAATCCGAGCAACGCTATCTGAACCAGATGGTGTACGATCCGTCGCTTCCGGAATTACGCCTGACTTCAGATCTGTTGCCACCGGGTGTTGCTCCTCCCCTCGCCGGAAATTTGGTTCTCACGGAAGTAAACGGCCTGTTCATATATGACGTGTATCCTGCGCCTGCCGTCAGAATCATCGAAATCGTCTCCGGTGCGCGACTTCACGGAACCGCTTCTCCTGGCGAAGAAATCCGGGTTCTGGCAGACATCATGGATTCAATCGGTCTGCGCCACTACACCTACGAACAATATGCCATTTCTGACAGTCTGGGCCGATTTGAGATCATTTTACCCTATGCGACCGGCCCAAATCCATTATTGACAAAATTAGACGACCAACCCTTGCGCTACGGTTATTCGGATTTCAAAGCAGTCGGAGCCTGGACAATCGTCTCGTCTGGTGGGCGTCAGACGTCCCTCGGAATCAGCCAGGACATGGTCGTTTCTGGTGATTCTGTGGAGATTCGTTGGTAGCCTATTTCGGAAAGTAGCCACCCTTTTTCGCTTGCATTATCGAATGAGATCCTGTAGGATGAGGGTGGACCCAACCATCGTGTTTCGATATGCGCCCCAACCTTTTCGTCGGTTTTCTGCTGATATTGATCGTCGCTGTCTCCCATCAGGCTTCAGCACAAGAATTTCTCGCCGATGGGGCACCTCCCATCCAGTCTCCCCA
>Ga0209992_10003222_pt1 | contig 13969 bp, 18 predicted proteins | sample 2SBtaG_2_FD_182564 | JGI IMG/M metagenome (GOLD analysis project Ga0209992, IMG submission 182564) | Deep subsurface microbial communities from Kolumbo volcano to uncover new lineages of life (NeLLi) - 2SBTROV12_ACTIVE470 metaG (SPAdes)... | ecosystem: Environmental > Aquatic > Marine >... | reverse complement strand
GTTGCATCTATACCTATTTTTGCAGTTCGTAATTTCTTTTGATCACTAGAAGGATCAAGACTAGAGCCACGAACATTTTTGATGATAACTAAATCCTTGTCTGCCTGAAATCTTGTAGCCATAGCATATTCAACTGATTCAGCGCTGTTTGGATTAATGTCTTCATCTACTACTGTTACCTGTTTTAGTGAACGATGAGATTCAAATGTTTTTTTGATTATTTTTTTAGGATCAGACTCATTTTTCTTTTTAATTTGTACAACTGCGTGCAACCAATTACATCCACCATTAGTCATTGAAACTTGTTGTGTTTGGGAAAATGATTTTTTCAATTCTCCATTTAATTTTGATTCGATTGGCATTCCCATTAGTAATCTATGTTCAGAATATCCAGACAACACATCATGGAAGATTGGATTATTTCTAAAGTATAGATTTTCAAGTTCAAAAACAGGTTGATTTCTTTTATGATCATATGTCTGAAGCATTTCTACCATCCATTCTGGATGTGTTTTATCACGAAGGATTTTTCCCTCCATTACAATTTCAGAACCAGATGGAACATTTAATCCTGAAAAAGAGAGTTTAGCCAAAGTTAATTTTCCACCTAAAAGCGAATTTGCAATATCGATTTCATCTTTACCCCATTCTGCTTGATATGCACCTGCAATAGAAATTGCGGGATGAACACCAACGGTAATTGCAATTTTCAAATCTTCTCCATGATCTTTTGCATCAACAAAACATCGGTGTAAATGACGACCTTCCACCATTCGTATTGAAAAATGAGTTTTATCAATTGGCATCATTCTGTGAAAAGATGAATTTTGTTTTCCTGTTTCAGGATTCTTGGCATATGCAACTGATGATGTGATAAATGGTCCTGATTCTTTTTTAAAATGAGTTACAATAGGCATAGAAAAGATGTTTTTTGACTTGTTTTCCATGAATTTTCCTGATGAAATAATTTTTGGGCGTTTTGCTTTTTTGATTGCAGAAATAACTTTTTCATGAATATTTTTTTCTGTACCACCAACTGCAATGGCAAATCTTTTCCTGGTTCCTACTAAATTTGAAATTAAATTAAAATCACTTTCTTTGATATTTTCAAATAATACAGCATTTGAACCGTCAACTTTTGCAGTTACACCTGCAATTTCATATTTTGTGGAGACTTTAGTTTTGACAGTCTTTAATTCTTTAATTTTTTTAATCTGGGAAATATAATTTCTTAAATCACTCATTCTCAATCATCTCCATAATCTCAGTCATTAATCCTTTTGCAGTATTAGGAGATAGTTCTTTTTGAATAAAAGTAGAAACCAATGCAACACCTCTCATTCTAGTACTGATTCGTTCAGCAATTAATTTTAAAAATAGGGATTCAGTTCTTGATGGAATAATTGTAGTGGTAATTGGTGTTGGTCCAGATGATAAAGATGCAACCAAGGAACCTATTTTATTAGATCCTTCAGTAACAGAAACAAAATATCCATTATCAAATTTTTGAATAGATAAAGAAAAGTTTCGGCTCTCCAAATTTACCGTTTTATGGAAAAATCCATCTGGAGAGTTCAATAAGCTATGAACAAGTCTTATGCTTTTATTGCTATTGATTCACTTTTTAGGGAAGTATCAATATTTGGGTTCTTCTTACAGTTCTTCTCGTGTTTATCTGGATAAACAAATAGTTTTTCACAGAATTGGCAAGGAGTTTTTTCTTTACCTTTTTTTGATACTTTAGATTTTGTTGTTTTAGCTTTAGTAGATTTAGCTTTTGATTTAGTTTTAGCTTTGATAGTTACTTCTTCAACTTCTGGCTGAGTATCTGCAACTGCTTTAGCCTCAATAGAATCAGCTTCAACTCTAGCACGTAATTTTGCTTTGTACTTTAGATTACGTGGTTTTGTTCTTAATCTATAACCACAGCATGGACACCAAAGTCCTTCCCATTTGATGAATATTTCACAAATTTGACATCGACGTTGTCCAGAAGCATATCTTCCGGTTCCAACAGGCTTTTGAGCCTTATATCTTACACAAATTCCTTTACAAGTCATCTTGGTGTTGTATATAGAATTCATAACTATATAAGCATGGATCGATAAAATTCATAAAAAAAGATAAAAAAACATGAAATTATTTCAAGTTACTTTGCGATCTAAGATATTAGTTGCAAAAAAAAACTCGAAAACATCAATAAATATGTATAGCTTTTTTCATGATGTCTTTTTTTGAAAAATTAACACATATCCATATAGTTGTTTGACAAAAAATTTCAAGATTTTTAGAAAATTATGAAGAAAGTTCAAGAAAATATCATACTTTCATAAATGAACAGTCATAACTACTCATAAAAACAATAAAAAAACTGAATATTTTACACGATTTCAAAAAATTATGATTTTTTTAGAGTTTTTTCAACATTCATGTTTAAAACAATTTCAGCAATATCACTAGCATATTCTGAAACTCTTCTAATATTTTCAGTCATTCTTTTGATTCTGTAAATTTCCTCTTCATCTTTTAGGGATTTTGAAGCATCTCTTACTTTCTTTTCATATTTTGAGATTTCATTTGTTTTTCTAATGATTTTTTCTGCTTGTGTATAATCTTCTGTGAATAATGCTAAACATGAATCATCTAATACAGAGATACAAAATTTATTCATTTCTTCAAGCTTGTTTAAGATTTCTTTTTTTACAGGTTTTTTGTATTCCAAAACATCATTAGCAATAAATGCTGCATGGTCACCTGCACGTTCTATGTTTTTTACAACTAGTCTATATCCAAGACAATTTCTGGCATTTCTAAAACCCATCTCTTGTAGCATATGTTCATTTTGAATTGCTATTTTTAATTGACGAATAATATAAAATCCAAATCTATCTACCTCGTCATCAGTATTAATCACTTCTTGAGCAAGTTCTAAATTATTTTCTTTGACAGCCAAAATGGAATCACTAGACATTGATTTAGCTAAGTGAAGCATTCGTTTGAATGCACCATCAACAGATAATTCTAATAAATTTACAAGAACCTGAATAGTAATACCACTAATTGAATCTGAAATAATTTCAGAACCCATTAACATTTGTTTTACAGCTTTTTTTACTGCATTCCTTTGAGTTGGATCCAATCTACCATTTTTTGGTTTTACATTGATTGTTTTATATCCCAAAAAATACAACGAAATTAATTTTCTTACAATTGAAGAAGATTCTTCTTCAGAGTCAATTTCAATAATTGCATCTTCTTTTTTTGGGGCACGAGATTCAAATTTTGGTGGGAATAATTCTAATGTTGATGAACCCTTTCTAACCATTCTAATTTGATCTCCTTGTTTTAGACCAAGCTCCATAATCCATTGTTTTGGTAGTGAAACAATGTATGAGGATTTTCCAGTAAACTGAATTTTCCTTGTTTCTCCTGTTTCTTCCATAAACTAAAGAGATAAAAACCACTCTATATAGTTTGAGATTAATTATATGGTTTTACATTGAACTAATATTTAGAATAATTTAGTCATGTTCATGGACCATGTTTCAAAACTTGAGCATTCACTAGATGCATTGTTTGGAATAGGTGTTTCCAAATATCTGCCAAAAGATCTAGAAATAATATTCTCAAGAAAAACTGGGAGAATTAGAACTGTTTCTCATAAAGGGAAATTATTGTGTACTTTGAGAATTGATGGTGGTTTAGCAATTAGTGTTCATTTTGCTCAAATTTTACTCAAAAGTAAATCATTCAAGGAAAACTGTATTGAAGTTAATGAAGAAGCTGCACCCTTTGTAATGAGTGGAAGATCTGTATTTTGTAAACATGTAGTAAAATGTGGAAAAAAAGTTCTAATTTCTGCAGATACACCTATTTTGTTTAAAAATAAAGTAATTGCAGTAGGAAAGGCTGTTTTATCATATGAGATGATTTCTGATTTTAATCGAGGTGTGGCAGTAAAGGTTAGAGATAGTTTAAAAAGTCGTAACGAGGAAAAGGAACCATGATGCGTGGCGGAAATCGCGAAATGCGAAGAATGATGGATAAGATGGGACTTGACATGAATGAATTATCAAATGTTCAAGAAGTAATCATCAAAACTGACAAAAAAGAGATCATTATCAGTAAACCTTCTGTTACTGAAATGAAGGCAAAAGATAACTCCATTTTCACAGTTACTGCAGATAGTTATGAGGAAAAAGAGTTAGAGGTTCCAATCTTTTCAGAAGAAGATATTCAGCTAGTAAGCTTACAAGCTGGAGTTGATGAGGAAAAAGCCAGAACTGCTCTAGAAGATGCAAAGGGCGATCTTGCCAAAGCAATTTTGAATCTTACTTCAGCATAGGAATTTTGTGCCTGAAATCAGACATCAAATGAATGATTTAAGTAATGGATTCATTGAATTTTCCATATAATGAGCAGTGTGCCTGAATCCAAAGTTTCTGGAATTATCAACTCTTTGAATGTTTTAGAAGATGATATGGATTCTCTAAATACTAAGGCAGATGATATGAAAAAGCAACTCAATGTAAAGGCATTATCTGAAATTGATTCTTTGTTAGAAAAAACTCGTGAAATGGCAACTAAAGAAGCTGAAGTACTCATTAATGCATCAAAAGAAAAAGCAACAGCTGAATCTGCAAAAATTATTCAAGATGGAGAAGCAAAATTATCTGAACTCCAATCAAAAATTGATGCAGGTTTTGATGAAGCAGTTAAAAACGTAGTATCAACTGTTTTGAAAGCATAATTTTACAACATAAATTTCATAATATGTTATCAATAACTAGAAAAATATCGAATTAAAATGAATTCAGCAATTTTGATCACATATGATAAAGAAGATGCAATAAACGAAGCCAAAGGTTTGTGTGATGCTGCAGGATATCAAGTGGTTCATACAATTACACAAAAATTTCTACATAGACGAAAATATGGAATTAGTGGAGGAGTTTTAGAAAAGCTTGAAGAATTATCAGATAAACTTAGACCAGATGTAATTGTCTTTGATGAAATTTTAAAACCAGATCAAAATTATAACATTGCATCTGTTTTACATAGAGAAGTTTTAGATAGAGAAGCATTAATTCTTGAAATTTTTGAAAGTAGGGCATCTAGTGCAGAATCAAAATTACAAGTAAAATTAGCTCAATTAAGATATGAAATGGCAAGAGCAAAAGAAAAAGTGCGTCTTTCAAACATGGGAGAACAGCCAGGTTTTATGGGAATAGGAAAGTTCGAAGTAGATGTCTATTACAACGATATCAAACATAGAATGCAAACTGTAAAATCTAAACTGGAAAAAGCTGGAAAACAAAGAGAATTACACAGACAAGGCAGAAAAAAAATGGGATTCAAAATTATTTCATTGGCAGGGTATACATCTGCAGGAAAGACCACTTTGTTTAACAAAATGACAGGTGAGGTAAGAGCTGAAAGTAAAGAGCTATTCACAACACTTTCTACAACTACACGAAGGGTAACAATTAATCAAGAACCATTCTTAATTTCAGATACAGTTGGTTTTATCAGTAAATTACCAGCGTACATGATAGATGCATTCAGATCTACATTAGAGGAATTAAATCATACAGATATCATAATTATTGTAATAGATATTAGCGACTCAATACCAGAACTAAAAAAGAAATTTACTAGTTGTATGAGAACATTAAGTGAATTAGAAATCAAAAATGAGAAACTGGTTTATGCATTAAATAAATCAGATTTAATTAAAACAGATGAGATTAATCAAAAAATAGATTTTCTTAATTTAACTGAAAAAAATAATTGGGTTTTAGTTTCTGCAAAAACAGGAGACAATGTCAAAGAGTTAAAAGAATTAGTCAAAAATAATATTGAAAGTCAAAATCCATATAATAAAACTAAAAAGAATTTCTCAGGAGTAGAAAAAACATTTGGTAATTGAAGTAGTTAGAATAGGTCAACGTGTTGTTAGAGATGATAGAGTTACAACTCATGTTGCATTAGTTTCAAGAGCATTTGGAGCTGAAAAAATATTCATGACTGAAGTTAATCCCGAAATCAAAGATACTTTGGAAAAAATCAATAGTACATGGGGAGGAGATTTTACAGTAGAATTTATTGATAAATGGAAATCTATCATAAAAAAGAAGAAAGAAGAAAACTTTAGGATTGTTCATCTTTCAATGTATGGTGAAAACATTAACGATGTTCAAGGAAAAATTAGTGAGGAAGAAAATCTACTAGTTGTTGTAGGTGCTGAAAAAGTTCCAAGAGAAATTTATGAATTGGCAGATTATAATGTAGGAGTTGGAAGTCAACCTCACTCAGAGATTAGTGCTTTGGCAATATTGTTAGATCGTATCCAAAACGGTAAACAATTTGAAAAATCATTTTCAGGGGCAAAAAGAAAGATCATACCCACAAAAACAGGTAAAAATGTACAAGTAAAAGAGACAAGGGATTAATAATAGAAAATTTTCAGTGATTAGAGTTGGTAGACAAATACGAAGATCCTTTTGTTAGAATTGCCTCAATGATTGGAGGAGATGAATACCTCAAAGTTGCAAGATCGTTACTTAAAGCCGAAGATGCAACTGATGAAGAAATCGCAAGTTCTACAGGTCTTAGAATTAACATGGTAAGAAAAGTTCTGTATGATTTGTTTGGAAAATCGCTTATCACAGGAATCAGAGTAAAGGATGAAAGAAAAGGGTGGTTTGTTTACAGATGGAGAACTAGAAGAGAAGAAGTAGAACATTTTATTGAAAATCAAAAAAAGAAAATTACAGAAAGACTACAACAAAGACTAGATTTTGAAAATGCTGGAGACTTTTATCATTGTGGAAATGAAGATTGTACTAGAGTAACATTTGAGGATTCATTGGAGGGCATGTTCAAATGTCCATCATGTGGAAATGTTCTAAATCTAAAAAAGAATGATAAATCTAAAAAAGCATATGCAAAAAAAGTTGATGAAATCAAAAAAGATATGCAACAAATCTTCTAATCAGGTTTGAGAATAAGTTACTAAATTAAATATACCATAAATGTGTGAAAATCCTTGAGTCAAATAAGTACGGTAAATCCATCAACTGGTGAAGAGATTCAAAAATTTACTCCAATGGATAAAAATCAAGTATTAGATTTAGTAGGAAAAGCAAAAAGAGCATTTCCAGAATGGAAAAAAGATTATGAAAAACGTAGAAGTTACATTTACAATTTAGTTGAATATCTCATAAAAAATAAAACCAAACTTGCAAAAGTTGCAACTTCTGAAATGGGAAAACCTCTCAAAGAATCAATTGGTGAAATTGAAAAATGTGCATGGGCTCTAGAATTTTATGCAGATCATGGTGACAGTTTCCTTTCTGATGAAGTTCTAAATACAGATGCAAGGAAAAGTTTTCTGTCTTTTGAACCATTAGGAGTAATTGGTTCTATCATGCCTTGGAATTTTCCATATTGGCAAGCATTAAGATTTGCAGCTCCATGTTTAATGGCAGGAAATGTGATAGTAATGAAACCATCAAGAGTAACTATGCAATCAGGAATTGAAATTGAAAAAGCATTTACTGAATCAGGAATACCTGATGGGATTTTTCAAACAGTAGTTGGAAGTGTGGATTCTGCAAATCATTTGATTGATTCAGATGTTAATGCTGTAACATTTACGGGAAGTACAAATGCAGGTGCTAAAGTAGGCGAAAGAGCAGCAAAGCATTTGAAAAAATGTGTGCTAGAATTAGGTGGAAGTGATCCTTTCATAGTATTAGATGATGCTATTATTGACAAAGCTGCAGAAGGAGCAGTTAAAGGTAGATTCATCAATTGTGGTCAAAGTTGTGTAGCCTCAAAACGATTCTTTGTTGGAAAAAACATTGCAAAAGACTTCATTGAATTATTTATCAAAAAAGCATCACAACTCAAAGTCGGAGATCCTATGAATATGGAAACTGATATCGGACCAGTTTCAAGTAAAGAAGGATTAGAAACAATTTCTGGAATTGTAGAAGATGCAAAAGAAAAAGGTGCTGAAATTCTTTTGGGAGGCTCTAAGAAAGAAGGAAAAGGATTTTTCTATGAACCTACAATTTTAACAAATGTAAAACCTGACATGAGAATTGCAAAAGAGGAGACATTTGGGCCAGTTGCACCAATTACAATTGTAGAAAATGAAAGTGAGGCCATCAAATTTGCAAATGACAGTGAATTTGGTCTAGGTGCAAGTATTTGGACAAAAGATCTTGCAAAAGCCGATAAAATGTCAAGGAGAATTGAATCAGGAATTGTTAGTGTAAACAATGTAGTAATTTCAGATCCTAGAATTCCATTTGGAGGAATAAAACATAGTGGATTTGGAAGAGAATTATCAAGATACGGAATGTTGGAATTTATCAATTTAAAATCAGTTAGATTTTATGATAATCTAACACATCATCACTATGTGGAATAGGTTTTTTATTTAAAAATTAGAATTATTCTTCTTCAGAAAACTCATCGTCTTCATCTAAATCCTCATCATCTTCTAAATCATCACATTCTTCTAATTCAATATGAGTAGGATTTCCATCATCACCAAAGAAAATTTCAACACAAATGTTTGTAGCCAAAGTGGAGGCTAATGTATCAGTTAATTCTTTTGGAAAATTTCCTAACCTCCCTGGATCAGATGAATATCTATATTTTGTAATTTCATCTTCATGATGAAAATCTACTTCAGTATCACCATTAGCAAATTTTCTAACTCCTACAACTTGACCATATATCGTAAAAGACAAGCCTAACTTCCTTGCTGAGATACATCTCTAGAAAGATTTTCAGCCAAATCTTCGTAATGTTTTCTTGATTTTCCCAAATCTTTTAGTTGAGTATCTTCAATTTCATTTAGTTCTTTATCGACTTTTTCTGAAACGTATTGTAGACGAGCTTCTGCCATCATGAATAATTTGTTATTTTCTTTCCAAAGATGTTCTGTAATATGGTCAACATAAAGACGCATATCATTAATCAATTTTGCAGATTCTCCTGAAGAAAGATATTCTTTTGCTGATTCTTCCATAGCGTTTCCAATCTCTCTTGAACGTTCATGATCCATTAACATCATTGCCACTGGTCCCATGTTTCTTGGCAATCCAGCTTGCTCTAATGCAGGAAACAATGATTTTTCCTCTTTACTATGATGACAAACATCTGTAAAGTTTTTTGTAAAATCAATTACTGGAAGTAGAATTGATTCAGGAATTTGTTTTCCATCATTCAATAGTTGAAGTGTTGCCTCCATTGATTTGATTACTTTTTCTATTAATTCATGATCTCGTCTTAGTGAAGTAGTTGACATGATTAATTTAAAAAATATCCAATATCTATATCTTTTTTATTTTGAGAAAAATAATTAAAAGATGGAAATTAGTTAACGATGTTCGTTAACAAATCGATTTAACGATTAGAGAGGCTATTAGATTTTACAAATGCCCAAATCTTTTTAGTCATTTCACTTGGTGCAATTGGTTTTTTACCAAATATTTGTTCAGCAGTTTCTTGACGACCTGCAAAGTTAATTGCGTATCCTCCAAATGCTGGTTTTTTTGATTTAGATTTAGTAGCCTTCTTTTTTGGTGCAGCCTTTCTTTTTGGTGCAGCCTTTCTTTTTGGTGCAGCCTTTCTTTTTGGTGCAGCTTTCTTTTTTACAGCCAATTTCTTGTAATTTTATTTTAAAGAAAGTATAAGAACTTACACCTTGGCATATTGTAAAACCAAGTGATTTTTGAGCCTCTTTACTGATTTTAGTCTCAAATTAGAAGATTTTGAAATTTTTGTAAAACCATCACCTTCGACAAGAGATATTGCATTATTTCCACCTATTAGAAACGGGGATAGTGTAACTATCAATTCATCAAAAATATTTTGTTTGATAAATTCCCAATTTATTGTTCCACCACCTTCAACAAGAATTGTTTTAATTTTTTTATTTGAGAGTTTTCTTAACAGTGATTTGATGTTGATAGATTCTCCCATTGTAATTATTTCCACTGGGAATTTATTCAATTTTTTATAATTTGATTTTGTTATTTTTTTTGAAACAACTATAATTGTTTGAATTTTATTTGATGTTTGTAAAATTTTAGATTTTTCAGATATTGTTCCTTTAGAATCTAAAATTATTCTAATTGGGTTTTTACCTTTTGTGTAACGTACATTTAGTAATGGATCATCAACTAGTACAGTATTTTTTCCAACAAGTATAGCATCAACTTTAGATCTTAACTTATGAAGTCGAATACTATCTTGTTTTGAAGAAAGTTTTGAATCACCTGTAGTAGTTGCAATTTTTCCATCAATTGATATCGCTGCACTAAGAATGACAAAAGGTCTAGATTTTTCCATGAACTATTTTTCCTCCAATCATTACTGCTCTAATTGCAGATTCAGATGCTCTATGAACAATTGATGCATGTGGATTATGCATTGGTTCTAAATCTAAAGCATGTTTATCAAGAAAAATACAATCTGCAATTTTTCCAGTTCCAATAACACCAATATCTTTTTTCAAAAGCTTTCCTCCATTTACTGTAGCCATCTTAAGAATTTCTTTAGGACTAATTCTTTTTTTATGCAATCCCATTGTAACTTTCCACAAAAAATCCATTTCTCTAAACATATCAGGAGAGTTAATCATCACATTATCTGTGCCTAAAGCTAAGGTACATCCAGCCTTTTGCATTAATTCTATATCAGGAATTCCTTCAGCTAAAGATGCATTTGCTCTAGGACAAATTACAATACCTCTGGTTTTCTTAGCAGCAGCAAAAAGATCACTTTTTGATGCATGTGTCATATGAATTAGAAAATGAGGTTTTAGAAATAACGATCTTATTGTTTCTGATTTTCCAGTAGTTTTCTTTGATTTTGAAACACTTTGTTTAGTTTCAGAAGAATGAATCACTCGAAGTTTAGTTGTTTTTGAATAATAATTTAGAACTGAAGTACTATTCTCATTTGCTCCACTAACTCCGATTCCATCACATTTTTTGAGTAATGTGGTTAATTCATCAATTTTTTCTCTAGGAAAAGGAGTATTTTTTCTAATTTCAGACGTTCCTTGATAAAATTCCATTCTACCTAAAATTATTGAACGTAATGGAACATCAGCTAAGACTTTTTTTAATAAAATAACACCATCTATGCCTCCTTCTCGAAAATCAACAAAAGTGGTGATTCCTTTCTGAATCATTGAATGGCACGTATTTTTCATAAAATTAGATAAATTCTCTTTTGGAGTATTTTTTAGAATTTTAGATTTTGCCCCAAATACAGGATGAATTCTTTTGTCAACGGAACTATTCAGTGTTACATCTTTTCCAATAGAATCACCAATGTGTGTATGGGCATTGATAAATCCTGGAATTAGAATTAGACCTTCACAATCAATAGAGTCTTCCTTACCACTTGGTTTAATGTTTGATTGAATTCTTTTGAAAATATTATTTTTTATTTGGATGTTAGTTTTTTGTGTGAAATTTAATTCAGGTCCTAGTAATGCGCTGATATTTTTAATTAACATTATAATTCATAAACTTCAGGTTTTTCTTTTCCTGAATCTCTTATTTCTCGTATAGTATCAAGAGATTTTGTGGCTAATTTGACAGCTTCTCGAGATGTTTGGGCATTTCCAATTCCACAATTTAAAGAAATTTCATCATTACTTTTAATCATATCAATAAAGTTCTGAACAGAGTTTTTTGCATCCTGACTTGCAACTACCATAAAATTATCTCCACCCATAAAAAATGTAAGAGAATTTTTTTCCAAGAAAAATTTTGACATTTTAGAATATAATTCAAAAATGAGTGAAGAAATTTCATATGGAGAATCTGTTTTTCTTTTTGAACTGAGATCATCTACATCTAAATGCATAATAGATACTTGAGGATCTGTTTTCCCATTTACAAAACCAAAAATATTGTGCTCTTTATTTAATATAATTTCATTTTTCTTTCCCTCATATGCTTTCAAATTTGCATCAAACGGAGTGTCAGCGTAACCAATGGATACAGTTAAACGAATATCAAAAGATTTTTCAAGAGTTTTTTGAATTTCAACATGATCTTCTAATTCAAGTCCATTAGAAACCACAAAAAATTCATCAGCACGATTTAGAAATACTATACAATCTTTTTCTGAAAATAGTTTTTGAATTTGTTTGTAAAGTGATGCTTGTAGCATTTGAAGTTCATGTTCTCTATCACTCCCTAGAGTTAGAGTCCATGGACCGTATTCAGTGATTTTTAGAATGCTGAGTTGTATCATTATTTTATCCTGTTAAGTTCTTCAAATATTCTTTGAGCAGCTTCAACTGCACGCTCTGCAACAGGTCTAATTCGTGCATGAGCATGTCTTTCCTGTAATGCAGGACCTATGATACCTAAAGAAACTGGTTTTTGATATTTTACAGATAATTCAGAAAGGAGTTTTGTTGTTGCATGTGATATTACTTCATCGTGTTTAGTTTGTCCTGTAATTATTGCACCCAAAGTAACGATTCCATCTACATCTTTTTTCTGCAATAATGTATCAACAATTACAGGCATATCATATGAGCCTAAAACTGAACAAGTATAGACTATTTTTAATTTCATAGAGGTTGCCTTTTCTTGAGCAACTGAAAGCATTCTTGACGTCACATCCTCATTAAATTCCGAAACCACTATTGCAATATTCATAATTAATGCACCTTTGCGTATTCTAATAGTTCTTTTCCATCAATTAATGGAATTCCATTTTGTTTTCCAAATTTTTCTGCTTTTTCTACAGACAATGCAGAATATGTTTCTGCATCCATCATTTCACAAATTGCAGTAACTGGAGTTAGTCCTGCTATTTGAGCTAAATAAACAGACATTTCAGTATGTCCTTGTCGTGTAGATAATAATCCTTTGGAGGATATCAATAAAGGAACATGTCCAGGAGTTTTAAAAGATGATGCAAATTTTTTCTGTTTGTTTTCAATGTTGTAAATATTTGCCATTTCATTAATTGTTAATGCTCTATCTTTGTCAGTAATTCCAGTGTATGTCTGATAATGATTTACAGACAATGAAAAAGTTGGATAATCACCGTATGGTGCTAAACCCATAATCATCTCTTTATTTGAAATTGATGATTCTGAAAGAATCTCATGCATGTATTTTAAATCAAGTGATGTTGCAAAATTATGTTCTAGTGCAATACACAATAATCCACCAGCATGTTGACGCATTCTTGCAACATGTTCAGGAGTTACAAATTCAGCAGCTACTACCATATCAATTTCGTTTTCTCGTCCAGCAGAATCAAATAGTAATACAAACTCTCCACGTTTTAATGAGTCCAAAGCAGATTCAAGTGTCAATACAAAAAAAATCGCTAAACTGATTATAAAGTTTACTAAAAAATTGGTAATTACCACTAAATTGGTAGATAATAATGATTATTTTAGAATGTATTTTCCAAGAATATCAGTTTCGATATTAATTTTGTCACCAATTTTTTTTGTGTGAAAACTAGTAATCTCAATTGTATGAGGGATTAATGAAACATATGCAAGATTTTTTTTAATGTCAACTACTGTCAAACTAATCCCATCCATAGCAATAGATCCTTTTTTTACAACATACTTTGAAAGATTTTTTGGGACTTCAAACCATACTTGAACTTCTTTAGGTTTTTTCAGGATTTTTTTAATTGTACCAACTCCATCAACATGACCCAAAACAAAATGTCCTTCTAGTCTATCACCGGCTTTTAAACTTCTTTCAATATTTACAACTCCTCCAACTTTTAGATTACCTAGATCTGTTTTTTTTGTTGTTTCCTCAATCATTTCAAAAATACAATTAGATTTTGATAATTTTGTAGCAGTTAGGCAAACTCCATTTAGAGCAACACTTTGTCCAATTTTTAGACCCTTTGCATGTTTTCCCAAATCTACTGTCATCTTAACATC
>Ga0209992_10003221_pt1 | contig 13969 bp, 8 predicted proteins | sample 2SBtaG_2_FD_182564 | JGI IMG/M metagenome (GOLD analysis project Ga0209992, IMG submission 182564) | Deep subsurface microbial communities from Kolumbo volcano to uncover new lineages of life (NeLLi) - 2SBTROV12_ACTIVE470 metaG (SPAdes)... | ecosystem: Environmental > Aquatic > Marine > Volcanic... | reverse complement strand
CATGCCGGTGAGACCGATCATGCTGCCGTCGACCGCCAGCGTCCAAGTGTCGGTGAGGCCGTCGTAGTGCACGATGTCCTCATCTTCGACCCGGAAGGTTCCGTTGACTCCGCCCGGTCCGTCGGGCAACAACACGTTGTTGCCAAGGAACGAGATGAGCATGGCCGAATCGGGTAGCACGTGGAGGCCGTCGATGTCGGTGACATCGGCCGCCGCTCCGCCCGCCGTCGCAACACCAGTAAGCACGGTGTTGATGCCGAGCGTCGACCACGACTGAACGTCGGTGTCGGCGATACCAATGTTGTTATCGATATTGCGGGTGGTCGAGAAGAACATCAGGCCGGTGAGGCTCGATGCACCGACTTCGTCGGCACCAGCGTCGGGCAACGTGTTGTTACTGATCGGCCCGGCGAAGGGTCGAAGCTCCCGATCGATATCGGCCATCTCGACGCCCAGCAGACCAAGGTCGGCCGCTGGCGAAGCACCGCTGGCGAGATGGTAGTCGCTCTCCTGGATCGGCGGGAGGGCCGGCCAGACCATGGTGATCTGGGCAGTGTTGCCAAATACCGGAGCGGCTTGGCTCTGGATCTCGAGCGGCAGGTCGAGCACGAACTGCGGGTCGATGCCCGCAGAGTTTGTTGCTGACACACCGTAAGGCACGCTCAGCACCGAATGCTCGGGGTTGAGCTCCATTGCCGGACCCATGTTGGTCACACCGTCGTAGACCCCCATGTCGGACAATCCGAAGATCGAGACGAGGTTGCCAGCAGCAGGCACCACCTGATCGATCACGTAGCCGGCCTGGTTGTTCCAGAAGATGTTGTTCTGGAGAACCGGGTTGGCGAACGTCGATCCGTCGAGCGGCCCCATGGCGTTGAAGCCAACGCTGTTGGGCTGGGTGGTCAGACCACCCGGCCGTGGACAGGTGTTGGCGCCAATCCCACCACCGACATATACGTCGCCGACGCACTGGAAGCCCAAGGCATCGACCGCAGAGTTGGTGGAGAGGTTATTGGCGATCGTGTTATGCACGATCGTGGCATTGCCAGCATCGAACAAGTGGATACCGCCGCCAAGGTCTGTCGCCACGTTGTCGGCGATGACGTTGTTGACAATGCGGATCGGGCTGTTGAGGCCGTGTAGCACCATGATGGCACCACCATCATCGCCAGCCAGGTTGTACAGGAACTGGTTGGAGTCGATGGTGACATCGCCGATTCCTGCACCCAGCGGGTTGGTATGGCCCGCGAAGTTGAGTTCGCTGCCCAGCAAGATGGCGCCACCCTCGTCGAACGCTTCGTTGTTCTGAATGGCGTTGCGGGCAATGGTGCCGGTGCTTTCACCGACTTGGCTGATGGCACCGCCGTACTCGGCGGCGTAGTTGCCACAGATGTCGTTGTCGACGATCGTGTAATTGTTGTTGCCGTTGAAGATGCCGATACCGCCGGCGAGGGCCGTACCGCCGTTCTGCAGCACACGGTTATTACGGATCACAACGTTGTCGTTGCTGGCATCAGAGACCGTCGTGGCCTCAATCAGATCGCCGCCGATGGTGTCGGGGACGATCCGCCCGTTGAATCGGGAGAACGTGCCCAAGCCTGGGGTGACCGAGTCGAACGCGTCGGCGCTGGGAACACCGAGGTTGATACCGGCGCCACCACGACTCGAGTTGTTGGCTTGGATCGCCATGTTCGAGATGACCAGGTTGTCGGCGTTGCCGTTGACGTGGACCGCTCCGTGGCGGGCCCGAAGACCAGTCACACCGAAGCCGTCGATCTGGAACCGGTCACCCGGCGCAACGTCGCCAACCTCCATTAGGAACTGGAAGGCCGGGCCGACTTCGACACCTTGGTTTCCGTCCCACGTGGTTGCAGCTGCCTCGGCTTCCCAGGACAGATACATACGGTCGTCAAGCAACGCACCGAACGGTGACACAACCGAGCCGGTGAGGAACGCGAAGGGCGTTTCGATGAGGCTCAGAGGCCCGGTCTCGGTGGGAACACCGATCATGCCGCCAGCGCCGAAGCCCTGAATGATCATGTTGTCGTCGACAATCAGCGACTCTCGATAGCTCCCTGGCGGGACCACGATGAGGGCCGTGCGGGTGTCGAGCGCCGTTGCATCGATGGCGTCCTGGATCACAGTGTCGGACTCGAGGACTTGGTCGGCAACGGTAATGACGTTTAGGTCATAGGTGCCGCCGGGGGCTGACAACACGTGGAACGTGATGCCGTTGCGAGGCGACTCGCTAATGGCGGTGCCATGCGAGAAACTGACCTGATACGGGCCGACCATTGCTCCGAGGGCCGTTTCGACAGCCGCCAAGTCGATGACCATCACGTCGTAGATGCTGGTCGGATCGGTTAGCGACGGCGTCGGCGTGGTTACCGAGTACGGCGTCACGTCGAGCTGGCCAGCTTCGTTGACAGTTCCGTCAACGTTGAGCGGCGTCATGAAGACACTGGCATTCACAAGGTTGATACCGCTGATCGTGTAGTCGGTCGGCAGCGCACCGGTGGTGCCATAGACCGAGTTGACCTCGAACAGTTGGGGCGTGCCCTGTGGCAGAGCGCAAGGCCCAGCTGCCAGGGAAAGCACCGGCGTATCGGCCTTGGTCATAACCCCGGCGTTCACCTCGAGAATGTTGGGGTTGGTGATGAACGACGGGTCGTACCCGAAGTTGTCGCCGTTGGGTCCTGGGTCGTTGACGACAACCTTGTACATCGTTGGGCCGACGCCACCAGGCGTGGCACGGTTGATGCTGAAGGTGGACGGCAGCAATACCTCGTAGTGGCCGTTCTCGTCGGTCCAGGTGGTGGTGAGGTAGGTGCCGGCGTGGTTGTAGATGCCGATCGGTATGCCGACCACGCCCGCCTGCTCGCCAAACGTCAACGAGTTCTGGTTTGCGGTCATGGTGAGGTCGTCGAGCACCAGGCCGAACATGCGGCCGGGTAGCGAGACAGTTTCGGACGAGCTCCACACCTGATCGTTGATGGTGTAGGGATCGACCGGTGGGTTGGGATCGTTTTCAATGAAGTTCGACTTGAACGTGACGTTGTTGCCGTTGGCATCCATGCCGTTGGTCATCAACACGATGTCGACCGCATTGTTGGCGAAGGGCTGCACCTGAAGGAGACGACGGTTGCACAACCGAACCGGCGCGGTGCCGTTGTAGACGCCGGCAACATCAAAGGCGTCGTACGGGCTGGCGTACTCTTCGTCGAGTTGGGCGTAGTGGTACTCGCCAACACAACCGCCAGGCGGCTTGGCCGGGATGTACTCGTTGCCCAGCGCAGTGTTCATGTCGTTTTCTTTGACAATCTGCCAGCCCGGGGGTGGGGTCACTTCGACCACGTAGTAGCCGGGGGATAGATTGCCGAAGGCGAATCCACCGTCCCATGCGCCGTCGTTGGTATGGGCACCAAGCAACCACGACCCGGTGCAGTTGTCGCCAACTCCCTGGAACGTCGGGTTGATCGGACCGAACGGAGCACCACCAGCGGTGGGTACCGGACAGGGCTGTCCGTTGCGGTCCTTACCTGGGTGCACGTAATGGTCGGTGACCAGAGAGTCGACCGGAATCGTGAAGCAGTCCGGGTTGTCGACACCCGACACGCCCGAAACCGGATCAACCAAAGTACAGGTCGGGTCGACGACGTAGAGATCGACCTGCACGTCGGGAATACCGGGTTCGTTGTCCTCGACGGCTTCCTTGGAAGGGTCCCATTGAGCAGCGGTGGTGTTGGAGGTAACCGAGCCGGCGATGCCGCCGTTGCCGGTGCCGCCTGGCGTGAAGAAGCCGTTGGGGGCGCTCGGGTCGAGATAGCTGAGCTTGCCGAAGTCGATAGTGTTGCGTTTGCCCTGCTGGAAGATGCTGGCCAGCAGCAAGCCACCGCCGAGCACGGACGGCAAACAGTCGTCGGGCAGAACGCCAGGGGTAACGCCGGTAACAATGTCTTCGACGTTGGCCGGACAGTTACCCTGCGATTGCACGGCATTGCGGTCGAACTGATCGTGCACCGAGTGGCCGGTGATGTCGAGCGCACCAGCGCCGACCTCGATTACTTGGCCACGGAACAACAGCGACCAGATGTTGTCGATTTCGTAGTAACCGTTGACGTCGGTAGTAGCTGTCTTGAAGATCTGAGCGTCGCGGTTACGGATGATGATTTCTTGATTAATGATGCCGGGTTCACAGTCGGCAACAGGCGCCGAGTCGTAGTTGAAGCCCGCGTTGTTTTGTCCCAAACAATCGCGCACGCCGTTAGCGGCCGCGCTGGCCGAGCCATCCTTGAGGTCGCCTACCGGGATTACGACGCCGCTCTTACTGATACCAGAGTCGTAGAAGACGTGACCCGAGCTCCAGCCGAACCACCGCAGCAAGAACTGTGGTCCCATGTCGACAACACCGTTTTGGTAACCAACGTCGGAAGCGGTGTTTTGAGAAGTGGCGGCATTAACAGTGACGTTGTAGAAGCCAATGATGTAGAGAAGCTCGTAGTCAAACGCCGCCAGCTGGTAGGTGCCATTGGGGACGTCGGGGAACCGGAAGCAACCGTTGGCATCGGTTTCGACCATGTCCATCATCGAGTCGAAGTTGCCAACGTCTCCAAGCGAGACGTAGGTGTTGATGAGAGGTTCAGCCAGCCCGTCGGGGTTGTCGAGACCATCCTGGATCACCGTGTGAACGCCATCGGCGGTCGGGTAGAGCATGCCGTTGTAGATACAACCGGCGACATCGGCGCCAGTCGGGTCGGGCGTGTACGGGTAGTGGTAGACGAGATCGTTGAGCGGATCAGCGTCCATGAGAGTCGGGTAGAGGGTCGGCGAGATGAAGCCAACCACCTGGAATGTGCCACCGTCGAGATCGCCGATGAACTCGCCGCCAGTACCGGCATCCCCCGGCTCGACCCACACATCGATGATGTGCGTGCCTTCGATGGTGGTGGTCTGAACCCAGTCGGTGCCGTCGGGCGGCACAACCACAACTTCGTACTTGCCGGCCGGCATGTACTTGATGGTGACGTAACCATCGACGTCGGTTAGGCAGTTGCCGCCGGGGTTAGCAGGATCGACCGTGGGCATACCATCGACATCTAGATCGCTGAAATCGAGGGTGAGCGGATCGCCACCGATGTTGGTGAGGTAGTTGGTGCACAGAGGGTTGCCGAAATAGTCGACCGAAACTTCGCCACCGTCACCAAAGGTGACGTTGAAGTCCTGCAACCCGGTTTCGCCGATATCGAACTGAGAGTTGACCAGAGCGAAGTCGTGGAAGGCCCGCACGACGACCTGGGCCAGAGGCAAGCGGTCGTTGGTGACCATGAAGACGTCGTTCTTTTGCACGTCCATGTTGTGAGCGGCGTCCTCGATGCGGATCCAGGCGGCACCAAGATCGTGGCCATCGGCACGAACCGAGACCACATAGCGACAACCGGCCGGCAGGTCGAGAGACAACGAAGATCCGCTGCCTCGGCCCGAAAGCACAATCGGGCTGCTCGACGAGAACGGGTGGAACGAAGGATGGTTCTCGATCGCCGGGTCGAAGGTGTCGCCGGTGTTGTCGAGAACAACCGAGTAGGTGAAGTTGCCGGCGTAAGGGGACTCGTCGCCAAAGGCCGAGACAACCGTGGTGTCGGGAAGGGTCTTGACGGCGGTCTTGTCGCCCTCGACGCTGTTGACGCCCACAACCACATTGACCACGTTGGCCGGGTCCCAGTTGACCGCGTTGTTGGTCAGGCTGTCCCAGTCGACCTCGGCAGGGCGAGTTGTCTCACACAGCGTGTCGGTGGCGGGAGGCGGAGTCGCACCGAAAGCCGCTTCGGCTTCGGTCACGTCGCCGCCCACGACGACCACTGTCGCCGCGGCCGCAGTGGCCAAGGCGAGGGCGGCTCCGATGAGCTGCTTGGGTCGCAAGAAACGGGTGAACCGTTTCGGGGCTGTGTTAATGGTCTCGTCGAGCCCGCTTGGTGCGGTCGTCATATGCCCGGCTCCTGTTTAGTCAGTCGTACGTCAAAAGGATCGGGCTCACCACTTGCTCGCCCCATCCGCGGTGACCGCAACTACAGGATGGGAGTCAACACACTCCTTGATTGGACTAGAACTGTGGTCGACTGATCGCACCCGACAAGCTGTGGATTCACAACGAATGCACAACCCTGATGACGAAAGTCATTTTGGCGACACAAAAGTGGGTCGAATTCCTTGCAACCACTAGGCAAACCGGACCAGACGGCGAAAAGCTGGCTCGTCGATCTCGATGTCGCTCAGGTCATGATCGACACCGCAACGGTCGGCGCGATAGTGGCCGTGTGGATCTCGGACCAGAAAGTGATTTGGTTCCATTTCCTTTTCCTCGCGATGGTGGCCTCCGCATTTCGGGTAACCCTTACGCCGTTGTTGCTACGCGCCCTGCCGGTGACCACCATCGTCATGATCACACTTGTGCGCGCCTGGGCGGCCGACGAGCTTCCAGCCGACGAAATTTTCGAGCTCCCGATTTTGGGCCTGATGATCGCGGTTGTATATCTCACCTCATCAAGACGCTCCCGCCTAGCCAACGAAGTCGAGGCGAATCAAGAGACGATCAAAGAGCTACACGCGGCGGCTCGTCGCGAGCTCCAAGACCAGCTCGTGCTCAGCCAACGCCTTCAAGTCAGCAACAGACTCAATACCGCGGCAATTCACGACGTCAACAACACACTGGCCCGAATGCGTATTGCCGCCGAAACGCTGGTGGATCATCCAGACCAAACCGAGCGGGTCGCGGCCACCGGCACCGAAATCGAACGTTACACCGAAGAAGCAGGCCTGATCGCTCGAGAGCTGCTGACTGCCGCTCGGATGGTTAACACTCTCTCAACAGATGTACCGGGGGATTTAGGAAACTGTCTCACGCAATTCGAGCCTCTTCTCAAACGCCTTTGTCGCACCGACATCGTTCTTGTCGTCGCTCGCGCCGAACAAAACACAAACCTGGCCCTGCCTCGTCTACGCCTCCAGCAGATTCTCGCCAACCTCGTAGCCAACGCGGTCGACGCCATGCCCGAACCCGGTCAGATCGAAATCAGTGCCCGTTTCCGAGAAGAGGTGGGAATCGGCGAGATCCTAGTGACCGACACCGGAACGGGCATGGACGACTCTACCCTTCAGCGAATTTTCGAGCCGTACTACACCACCAAGTCGGCCGAGAACGGAACCGGCATGGGGCTTTACGCGGTGCGCGAACTCCTCACTGCGGTCAACGGGACGATCAGCGTCCAGAGCCGGATCGGGCTGGGCACAACGGTTATCCTTGAAATTCCGGGCCAGGATCCGCACGCGGCCCACGACGACCAGTCCCCGGCGCACGAACCTACGAGCGAAGCCCGAGCCGGCCGTCAGAACGCGCTGCATATCCTGCTGGCCGAAGACGATGCTCTCTACCGTGGGGCTTTGGCCGACGCATTGCGAGCCGCTGGCCACCAGGTGACGGCAGTGACCAACGGGATGGAAGCAGCCGACGAGCTCGTACCGGGGCACGACTTCGATGCGCTGGTGAGCGACATAGATATGCCCGGACGCGGCGGCACAGAGCTGGTTGGTCTGATCGAGCAGCTCGAGCATCGGCCCGTGGTAGTGCTGATCACCGGTGCCGATGTCGAACCGGCGCCATTGCCTCAGGCCGTCGCGGTACGTTTTCGCCGCAAGCCGTTCGCCACCGCCGACCTTCTCACTGATCTGCAAGTACTAATAAAGAGTTAAACAACCGGTTCGAACCGGTAACCCACACCCCAAAGAGTGTCGATGGGGCTGGCCTCGGTCTCGGCCAGCTTTAGCTTGGTCCGCAGACGGCGCACATGTTCGGTGACGGTGGCTTCGCCAACCCATCCGACCTCGGCCGCCCACACCGCGTTGAGGAGTTGGGGCTTGGTGAGAACTTGGCGAGGATTTTGGATGAAATAAGCAAGGAGGTCGAATTCGCGTGGTCGCAAGGAAACATCGGCACCACCGAGGCTGACCCGGCGGGCGCGGAAATCGACTTGCAAGGCTACGCCCGAGATCGAACCTTCGAATACATCGGTTGCCCGCTCTGCTCGCTGTTGGGTGCGCTCGTAGAGTCGCCGAGCCCGCACCGCGATCTCGCGGGTTGAGAAGGGTTTTGTGACGTAATCGTCGGCGCCCATCTCGAGGCCAAGCACTCGATCGGTCTCGCTGTCGAGCCCCGACAAGATGATTACTGGCGGGCCGCCCCTTTGGAAAGTACGCAACAACTCGAACCCGGAAATGCCGGGCAGGTTGAGGTCGAGCACCACAAGATCGGGCTGTAACGACCGAACGGCTTGCTCGGCGGCGTTGCCGTCGACCGCGGAAAGAGCTTCGAAACCCTCGGAGCGGAGACGGTCGACAAGACCTTCACGAACAACCGTGTCGTCGTCAACGACAAGCACGACTGGTCGCTTCTCGCTCTCCTCTACTACTTGTGCCGCCATCAGAACTCGCCTTCCATCACTAATTGGACCAGCACCAATCAGTGATCACTGAGAGTAGTCGCCCTAAGGCCGAACTAGCAATAAGTCAAAAGAACTGTATCTGTTTCGCAACACAGTGCGTGACCGACTACAAATATTCCTACCAATTGTTGTGACTCTAGTGTGATTTGCGCGCCACACTGGTGCACATGCGGAACACCCCCATCCTCCTATCCCTTCTTCTCGCGCTCGCTCTGATCTCGTCGGCATGTTCCGACGACAACTCAGGCGACTCGACCAACCAGTCGACAACGACCATCGCCGGCAATGACGACGCTCCAGAGCCAGACGACGAGGTTGACGGTGCGAGCACCGACGCAACCAACGCCGAACAGGCACCGGCGGTCGCCGACGACCCAACCGGTCTCGACGAGGGCGACCTCGACGTCATCAGTTCTAGCTCGGCGGTCAACGACCTTATTACTGCGGCCAACACCGACGGCGTTGTTGACACCGCCGAAATGACCGAGATCCTCGAGACCGGCGGCACCCCCGCAGCCCAAGCCGGCTGCGAAGGCGCACTGCTCGCCAGCCTCGGTGTGACCGACCCCACGAACCTTGACCAAATCAAGGCTCTCCAAGGCGAAATGACCCAAGAACAGCTGATCGCACTAACTACTTGCATGGCGGCTGGTTAAACCAAACCTGAGCGGGGGTCGGCGTCGTGTACAGACGTGACCTTCCTCGCGACACCACAACTCCCTAGAGTTGCGGTATATCCCCTTGGCAATAATGTCCTGTCTGGGACCACCCTGCCTGGGATCGCGTCCGCGCACGTTCGGAGTTCAGCAACAGTGAAGGGCGAGCAAGAGTTCGAAGAGTTCTTCGTGAGCACCTACGGCGGTCTGCTTCGTACCCTCACCGCAGTCACCGGCAACGCCGAAATGGCGGCCGATGCCCTACAAGACGCCTACCAGCGGGCCTTTGTGCGCTGGTCAAAGATCAGTCGATACGACGCACCCGCCGCCTGGGTGCGTCGTGTCGCGATCAACCGAAGCCGCGATCTCGCCCGCTCCGACTCTCGTCGTCGAGCCAACGAAGAACGCGCCGCCGATCCCGAACTCGTTGTCGACGAAGAAGTCGACGTCGATAACGAGCTGCTCAGCCTGTTGCGCCCCCTGCCCGAACGGCAACGTACGGCTATGGCGTTGTTTTATCTGGACGCGCTTTCAATCGATCAAGTCGCCGAAGCAATGAACATTTCTTCTGGCGCAGTCAAGTACCACCTCAACCAGGGCCGCGAAAAGTTGCGACCCCTGCTCGAACAGCGAGACCCGCAGTGACTCCCAACGATCCCATCAAAGACGCCTTCGATAGCTGGTCTGGCCAGCGCATCGACCCTTCGGCCGCACGCGCCGAATACGCAACGATGCTGCCCGGCCTGCACCGGGCCCGCCGGGTGCGGCGCTTCCGCCAAGGCGTCGCCGCGGCGTTCGCGCTCACTGTCGGTGTCGCGAGTCCATCGGTAATTGCTTCTATGGGCAACAGCCCCGCCGTCAACCTGATCGAAAGCGCCGACGGCGGCTCGATCGACGCCCCGCCCGCTCCCGACGAGCCCGAAGTTGTCGAAACCGCCCCAACAGTCGAGTTGGCCCAGATCGACAACGCGGCAACCACAGAGTCGCCGGACGAAATGATCGAGCCCGTCGAGCCCGTCGAGCCCGTCGAAGCTGCCGCTCCGGTCAACGCCGGCACTGGCCAAAGTGTCGACCCGAGCACCGCTCCCGTCGAACCAAACGACGACAGCAGCCACAGCGACGACCACAGCGACGACCACAGCGACGACCACAGCGACGACCACAACGATCTTGGACCTGGTCCTCACACCGTCGTGACCCCAGGTGGCTCGATGACCGTCGAGTTGGCCGCTGATGGAACCATCACCCTGATCGACTACACGGTCGCCGACGGTTTCGAAGCCGACGTCGATCAAGAAGCCGACGATGTCGACATCGTCTTCTCCAATGGAGACGAGACATACGAAGTCGAGGCCAGCATCAGCGACGGCCAGCTCGAGATCGAAAAAGATCCGCATAGCTGATCCCGAGTCTGCTGGCCCAGAATCCCCTCATTACGGGTCAGGGGGTTGCGTCGGCGGATTCGACCCAACTCTGAGCAAGAGCAACCCGGGCTTCGGTTTCGACATCCCACTGGCGCTCTTGAACCCGGAACGGGCCCGTCGCTAAACCGACGATTACCGCCGCTACTCTTCGCCTCAATTGCTGCGGGTCGACCAGTCGATCAAAGCCGGCAATGAGCTGTTGGCCATAAGCGGCGAAACCAGGCTGGCCGCGCTCGGCCAATACCGAGAGCTGAGCGAGCATCGAGGCGTAATCCATAATGCGAGCGCCACGACCAACGGTGTCGATATCGACCAGCCCGGTCACCAAACCGTTCTCGGTCAGGATCTGATCGGCGTGAAAGTCACCGTGGATGAGCTCTCCACCTCCGAGATCTACATCGCCCATCCGTGCCGCCACGGCGGCCACGCCTTGCGTCGAGGCCGGGCACACCGCACCCAAGAATCGGGCATGCTCGTCGACCCGCTCGACCGGATCAGCAACGGCCGCGTCATCAGGACCCGCAGGGGGTAACTGATCCAACAACTCGGCCAGGTCGTGGGCCTCTGGGAGAGTACGTGCGCCTTCGGCGATCACCGTCCGCAAGGACTGTCCAGAAACGGCCTCGATCGCCACTGTGCCGTCTGTGGAGGACCAGCCGAGGCTCTTCGGCACAACCATGATCGGCGACAAACGTTGATGTAAACGATGAATCTTCTCGGCGTTGGCGGGCCGAACGATTTTCACGAAGACACGATGGTCAGGCGACTTCAGCTCGAGGACCGCTCTTCGCGACGCCCGGTAAGCCTTGCGGGTCACGGTAATGTCGCCGCCATGAAACCCGAGTTTCTCGAATAGATCTTCTGCGCCAGCGGCAGCAAACGTCGATCTCAACCCCGGGAGATACGGATCGTTGGGGAATCTCCACAATCCAATATGGGTGGAGCCCCAGGCAACTACCGCGCAGTCCTCGTGCAGGGTCATGCCGGACATGGCCACGAACCGCTCCGCCGACTCAGACTTGTCGCTCCAGCGGATCCGGGCTGACAACTCGACAGTGACCGAACGTCCGGGGACATACCGGACCTGCACAACTTTGGGCGGGCGCACACAATGGGCATCAACCGCGGCCATTCCCGTGTCCAAAACGCCAAGCGCCCCGGCGCCGAGCAAATGCTCGAGCGCCGGGACGCGTTGGTCAGCTACAGCTTGCTGTGACAGCTGAAATCACACTCCGGTGGCAGCGCTGGCGTCGGGTGCGGAAGCATCGACGCTGGTGCTGTCAGGCGAATCGTCGTTTACATCGTCAGCGACGTCGTCGTCGGCACTATCGCTAGACGAATCGTCGCTCGACGAGTCGACACTGTCGACATCATCGGCGGAATCGTCATCGGAGTCATCAACCGAGTCGACACTGTCGACATCATCGGCGGCATCGTCGGAGTCATCAACCGAGTCGACACTGTCGACATCATCGGCGGCATCGTCGTTGGAGGAGTCGTCAGACGAATCGTCACCTACATCGTCGGCAATGTCGTCATCGCCGCTCGAGCTGGGCGAGGAATCGGTGGCCGAGGACGAATCGGGCGAGCTGCTCATCGACGAGTCGTCCATCGATGAATCGCTCATCGAAGAGTCCATCGATGAATCGCTCATCGAAGAGTCCATCGATGAATCGCTCATCGAGGAATCCATCGATGAATCGCTCATCGAGGAATCCATCGAGTCGTCAGCACCAACGTAGGGGGACGAGAACGAGTCTTCGGGGTCGATGGTGCTCGACATGTCGGGGGACATGTCGGGGGCGGCATTGCCGGGAGCGGTGGCGGGAGCGACATCGGTAGAGGTGTCGGGGCTCGCACTCCCTGTCTGTGCAGTGACCGGATGCGCGGCGCCCAAAGCGAGGGCCGCAAACGCTGTTCCAGTCAGCAATTTGTGGTTCTTGATAGTCACGGTTTTTACCTTTCGAGCCCGCCGCACGGCGGGACTGTACATCGACTACACGACGCAGAGTGGCCGAAAGGTTTGGGCCAAACGGACTAGTAGGTCACGCGCTCGGAACGGCTTGGCGCGGCTTGCCACGGGCCCGACGCTGGGCCATGGCTCGAATAAGGGTGAGAAACACCACAACCTGCACCGACGCGAGCGCCACATACTCATAGAACCGGTTTTGCACGTCGGTGCCAGCCTGCAAGCCGTGCACGGTAGCGAGGACAAACAATGGCCAACTCGAGAAGTGAACATAACGCCACAGCTTGCGAGGGAGCTTGCGCATGAAGAGGCTTGTGACTTGGATCGCGATCATCAGGTACATCGCGATGACGCCCCACGCAACCGCTTGGGGTTTCCACGAGGCGGCCCACGGAATCAGTATGTCGGTCCATCCAAAATGCACATAACTATCCAGAGCCAAGCCCGACAGGTGCACAGCGGTGAACACGAGCGACAGTCCGCCCAAGTAGCGGTGCAGATCGAGTAGCCACGCCGGCGTCGGTTTTTGGCCGGTGAGACGCGTGGAGAGGCTTATTCCCCACACGATGGACATAGTGATCAGAATCCAGGCGATGATCCCGCTTGATCGAGAGGCGAACCACCAGACTTGTTCGTTCATTTGCTCAGAGCTCCTGCGCTCAAGGAACCGAAGTACTCCGCGGTGTCGTCGACACCGAACAATACGGCTCCAATGTTTTTGGATTGAATCAGATCTACAGCGGCATCTCGTCCACCTATGAGACACGCCTTGGCGACCGCTTCTGCATACCAGGTCATGTTGGCGTGCACGGTTACCGCGGTTAGATCGCTAACCGACGGGAAACCGGTTCGAGGGTCGAGTAGGTGATGATGCACCTTGCCGTCGTGAGACCATCGGCGACGGCGAGTGCCACTAGTTGCCATGGCTCCACCTTCGACATCGATAGATGCAACACTCGCTTCGGGATCGACCGGATCGGCTACTGACGCCGGCCAGCTTGACGAACCGCACCAATTTCCCTCCATGCGAATGTCTCCGCCCAGATCAACGAGCACTCCGTCGACCCCGGCGGCAACTGCGGTGTCGGTGATGATGTCGGCTGCGAGCCCCTTGCCAATCCCGCCCGGATCGAAATGATGACCAGCGGGCAAAGTAACAGAGTGCAACGGTTCGTCAACCACCAAGTCGACCATTGGAGACCGTCGAACTCGACTCGAAACCGAAGAAATATCGCCGGAACTCAGCTCGAGTTCTCGGTGATCTCGGTCGTACCCAAGCCCGACAAGATCGTCGAGCATCAATGGATCGAATAGCCCAGCGGTGAGGCGCCAAGCCTCGACCGCATGGACTATTAGATACAGAGTGTCGTCACCGACAATGACGGGACCAGTCGAACGATTCAGTACCGAAACTTCGCTGTCGTCTCG
>Ga0209992_10003219_pt1 | contig 13973 bp, 13 predicted proteins | sample 2SBtaG_2_FD_182564 | JGI IMG/M metagenome (GOLD analysis project Ga0209992, IMG submission 182564) | Deep subsurface microbial communities from Kolumbo volcano to uncover new lineages of life (NeLLi) - 2SBTROV12_ACTIVE470 metaG (SPAdes)... | ecosystem: Environmental > Aquatic > Marine >... | reverse complement strand
GTTTGTCTCGGCAGTGCATGGCACCAATATCGATGAGGGTGCCATCATGGGTGAGCAATCTTCACTTCGCCGACGGGTCGGCCCGCCCAGTTGGTCAGCTGGAGCGGTGCGGCGTGCTCGATCGCCGCCCACCGATCGAGGACCCATGCCGCCGTCGCTTCTGCCGCACGAGCTGCGCCGTCGCGCACCTTGAGCGCAAACGACTGTCCGCTACGCATGTCGACCCCGCAATAGACGCCCTCGGCCCCCGTCTTCACCACCGCGTCGCCTGCCGCCCGCTCCATCAATCTGGTGCACGATCGGCCCGTCCCGGCGACGAGATCAGGGTGGCGTGCCATCGCAGCGAGAATCTCCTGTCCTGCTCCGCGACGACTCAGCTGACCCCACCCTGTGGCGAGCTGAAGGAGCGTGATCGGCCAGACGGGAATGCCGCAGCCGTCGACCGCCGGTTCGAGTCCTGTGAGCGACGCCCGACAGAGGTCCTCGATCGCAGGGGTCACGTGGTCGCGCTGGAGCGGATGATCGGCTGCGATGTACCCCTGCGGGTCGAGCCCTTCGTGGCCGCAGACCGCCAGGAAGCCGGTGTGTTTGCCCGAGCAGTTGTTGTGGAGCGCGGTCGGCTCGAGGCCGCTTCGCACCATGTCGTCTGCGGCGGGGACGTGGAGCGGCCGGTGGGCCCCACACTCGAGTTGGCGAGGATGGCGACCCTGGCGTTCGAGCCACGCAGTGACCACCGCGAGATGTTGCGGCTCGCCGGCGTGGCTCGCGCATGCCAGCGCAAGTTCGCGCGTGTCAATCGATGTCGCTGCGGCGGTGCCCGTGGTGATGAGGGGGAGCGCCTGGATCGGCTTGAGGGCTGAGCGCGCGAGGACCATGCGGTCAGGCAAGCCCCAGGCGTCGGCGATCCGGCCCGTGGCGTCGGTCACGACGAGGTCGACTTCGTGGCGGCTCTCCACAACCGGGCCTCGTGTGACCTCGACGATGAGTGGTTCGGCCATGAGCGCATCCTCGCAGACCTCGAGAACCGCTCGAGCTGCCTGCGCGAACGGAAGCTCAGCGGTGTCCGTCGGGTTCCCCCGCTCTGAGCCAGACTGCGGTGACGGGCCGTAGCGACAGACTGCGGCGGAGCCCTAGCGACAGACTGCGGTGACGGGCCGTAGCGACAGACTGCGGCGGAGCCGCAGCGACAGAACGGATGAGCGGGTGAGCGACGAGGTCGAGTGGCACAGGGTCGCCGGAGTCGACGAACTGGAGGAGGGCCGCGTGACGACCGTGTGGGTCGGCCATCGCAGCTTTGCTGTCACCCGCCAGGAGGGTGAGGTCGGCTGCCTCGACAATCGCTGCCCACACCAGGGAGGCCCCCTCGGCGAGGGCTCGATCGAGAACGGGTGGCTGCGGTGCCCGTGGCATGGGTACGACTACGACCCGTTGACGGGCCAGCCGCCCGAGGGATTCGACGATGCGCCAGCGTGCTTCGAGACCGAGGTGCGCGACGACGGCGTGTACGTCGCGCTGCCGGCGGAGGCTCCTCGCTCCAGGACGGTGTCCAACGTGATGGTCGACACGATGACCAACTGGGGTGTCAGCCACGTCTTCGGGATGGTCGGCCACTCCAACCTCGGTCTCGCGGATGCCATGCGCGAGGCGGAAGAACGCGGCGATCTCACCTACATCGGGATTCGCCACGAAGGTGCAGCCGCCTTCGCCGCCGTGGCGTACGGAAAGCTCACCGGCCGGCTCGCCGCGTGCTTCGGGATCGCCGGACCCGGGTCGACCAACCTGCTGACCGGCCTCTACGACGCCAAGACGGATCGGGCGCCCGTGCTTGCGCTCTCGGGCCAGGTCCCGAGTTCGACACGCGGTCGGGGTGCGTTTCAGGACGTGGCGCTCGAAGGAGCGTTCGCCGACGTGGCGGCGTACACCCAGACCGTGCAGGCGGGGAGCCGACACGCGGAGCTGATGAGCATCGCGTGCAAGACCGCTCTCGTGGAGCGAGACGTCGCTCACCTCGTGTTCCCCGACGAGGTTCAGGACCTGCCCGCGCCCGAAGCGGTCTCTGCCGCGACCCCCGAAGGACGGATGGGCTCGCGCGAAGCCGCGCCGCCCACCGATGACTTCGCCGCAGCGGTTGACATGATCGCCGCAGCGCAGCGACCACTCTTCGTCCTGGGCAATGGGGCACGGCACGAGCGGGCGCGGGTCGTCGCGCTTGCCGAGCAACTCGGTGCCGCGGTCGTGACGACCTTCAAGGGCAAGGGCCTCATCTCCGACCAGCACGAGCTGGGCTGCGGGGTGTTGGGCCGCTCTGGGACGCCGATCGCGTCGTGGTTCATGAACGAGTGCGACCTGATCGTCGCCTGGGGCGTGTCGTTCGCCAACCACACCGGAATCGCCGAGTACAAGCCCACGATTCAGGTCGATTTCGACCCCATGATGCTCGGCCGTTTCCACTCGGTGGATCTGCCGCTGTTGGGTCACGTCGGTGTCACGGCGACGGCTCTCGGCGTCGCGCTCGCCGGGCGCGACGACATCGCGTGCGTCGACCACCGGCCGGAGATCGTCGAGCGCTGGGCCATCTGGAGGAGCGAGAAGGAGCGCAGGAAGAGCGACGACAGGGGCGAGGGAATCGGCTCTGCGGTGCTCTTCGACGCCCTCACTCGTGCGGTGCCGTCTGACGCCGTGATCTGCGCTGACGTCGGCAACAACACCTACAGCTTCGGCCGCTATTTCGAGGTGGACCACCAGGACGTGCTGATGTCGGGCTATCTCGGGTCGATCGGGTTCTCGCTGCCGGCTGCGATGGGCGCCTGGGCGGCTGTCGGGGACGACCGCAAGGTCGTGTCGATCAGCGGAGACGGTGGCTTCGGGCAATACGCCATGGAGTTCACGACGGCGGTCAAGTACCGAATGCCGATCTGCCACGTTCTGCTCAACAACAGCGAGCTGGGCAAGATCTCCAAAGAGCAGCGCGCCGCAGAGTGGGATGTGTGGCAGACCAAGCTCCACAACCCGGATTTCGCCGCTTTCGCGACTCTGTGCGGAGGCCTGGGAATCCGGGTCACCGAGCCGTCGGAGCTCGACGAGGCGCTGGCCACGGCGATGGCCCACGACGGCCCGGCGCTGGTCGAGGTGGTCACCGACGCGCTGCTGGTCTGAGGGCACCTAACCTCCGGCCATGAAGCTCCAGGGACGGACCGCGCTCGTGACGGGCGCCAGCAGAGGAATCGGTGAGCATTCGGCAAGAGCGCTCGCCGCGGAGGGAGCACGGGTCGCCCTCGCGGCGCGCAGCGTCGACGATCTCGAGCGACTGGTCGGCGAGCTCCCCAACGACCCGGTGGCTATCGAAGCGGACCTGAGCGCCGAAGGCGCCGGGGAGGCGTTGGCCGCCGAAGCGGTCCAAGCTCTCGGCGGTGTCGACATCCTGGTCAACAACGCGGGGACCGGCGAGCTGCGGGGCGACGACGCGGGGGTTCTGAGGCTCAACTACCTCGCTCCGCTCGAGACCACGCGGGCGCTCGCCGGCTCGATGATCGAGCGGGGCCACGGCTCCGTAATCCACATGTCGTCGGTCGCCGGGGCCGCTGGAGTGGCCGAGTTGCCCACCTATGGCGCGACGAAGGCCGCCTTGGATTCGCTGACGAGGAGCCAGGCAGCGAAGTACGGACCCCGTGGGCTGCGGGTCAACGCGGTGGCGCCCGGCCTCATCATCACCGAGATGTGGGCCAAGGGCCGCGAGACGCCTGGGCTCGCCACGGGCCTGGAGGGCCACATCGCGCTCCGGCGCTGGGGAACTCCGGACGAGATCGGCTCGGTGGTGGCATTCCTGGCCTCCGACGACGCCAAGTACGTGACCGGCCAGACGATCGTGGTCGACGGTGGCTTTCACGCCGTCACCTCGTGGGGAGACTACCTGTCGACGTGAGGATCCGTCAGGCAGTGTCCCTACGGCGGCTCGGGTTCACCCGCGGTGGCTCGAGGGGCATCTTGGGATAGACGGGAGGCCACGGCGCGTCGGGCAGACCGGCGGCGCGGTCCGCCGCGGCCAACTCGAGCAGCGGTTCGATCGACTGGGGGTGCTGGTTGAGCTCGGCCCAGGGATCTCCTCGCTCGGCCACCATCGCCGGGACCGACGCGATCGTGAGGTCGTCGAGCTTCAAGGCCGGCACGTCGTCCCAGAACACAGGGCAGGCGACCTGGGCCCCGACCCGCGACCGGACCGACCACGGCCCGAAGACGGTCTTGTGTGGAGCGTTCTGGTTGTAGTCCACGAGGATTCGCTCGCCGCGCTCCTCCTTCCACCACCGCGCCGTGACGAGGTCCGGGCGGCGTCGTTCCATCTCGCGTGCGAGCGCGACGCAGGCCATGCGAACCGAGTAGGAGTCCCATCGGGGTTGGAGCCGGACCCACAGGTGGAGGCCCTTGCTCCCGCTGGTCTTGACGAAGCTCCGGATACCGAGTTCGTCGAGAACGGATCGCACCTCGAGCGCCACCTCACGAACCATGGCAAAGCCTGTGCCGGGCTGCGGGTCCAGATCGATGCGGAGCTCGTCGGTGACGCCTGGAGTGGCAGCACGGTACGGCCAGGGGTGAAAGCCCAGGCATCCCATGTGGACTGCCCAGATCAGATGGGCGACGTCCGCGGCAACCATCACCGTGGAGGTCGTGCCGTTGGGAGTCGAAACGGTGGTGGTCTCGAGCCATTCGGGGGCGCCCTTGGGAACCCGCTTCTGGTAGAAGCTCTTTCCCCCTGCGCCGTCGGGGAAGCGCTGCATGAGCGTGGGGCGGTCGGCCATCGTGGCCATCAGCGGCCCCTCGACGGCCAGGTAGTAGTTGATGAGATCGAGCTTGGTCTCGCCTCGCTTGCTGAAGAAGACCTTGTTCGGGTTGGTCACCCGCACCTCGCGGCCTGCGGCCTCGACGATCACCGCCTCGGCCGCGGCCATCAGCGGGCCACCACGTATCCGACCGACTCGCGATCCCAGGTTTTCGAGGTGACGCCGTCGTCGCGGATCGCCTGCTTGCGAATCTTGCCCGACGCCGTCTTGTCGAGCTCGGTGACGAACTCGAGGTACCTGGGGACGGTGTGGCGGGGCATGCGCGGGATGCACCAGTCGAGGAACGCGACCGGGTCGGGCGCCGGTCCGTCGACGGCCAGCACCGCCTTCACCTCGTCCTCGCCGCCTGCGCCTTCGACCTTCAGGCCAACGACTGCGCTCTCCACCACCTGCGGGTGTTCGTTGAGCGCCTGCTCGAGTTCGTAGCTCGAGATGTTCTCGCCGCGCCGGCGGATGCGATCCTTCAGTCGGTCGACGAAGTGAAGTCGGCCGTCCTCGTCCATGATCCCGGCATCTCCAGTGTGGAACCACAGGTTGCGCCACGCCTCGACCGTCTTCTCCTCCATACGGAAGTACCCGACGTTGAAGCAGAACGGAACTCGCGGTCGGACGAGGATCTCGCCGGTCTCCCCGCGGGGGAGCTCGACGTCGGTGTCGGGGTCGGCGACCACCACGTCGAAGAAGTCGGTGAGGGGAGGGCCGGCGCACCCGGGCATCACGGGATCGTCGAGGTCGCTGAAGCACACCATGTTGACCTCGGTCATCCCGAAGCCCTGGACGAGCTGAACGTCGAAGCGCTTCTCCATGTCCGAACCCCATTCTTCGGCGATCGGGATGGCCATGATCTTCTTCAGGCGATGGCCGCGGTCACGTTCGCTCGTCGGGGAGCGGTGGATGAACTCGGGCATCACGCCGAGCGCGTTGGTGAGCGTGACCTTCTCGTCGATTACGGTGTCGAGCCAATCGGACACGCTGAACCTCTTGGCGACATGCGCGGATGCCCCGGCGAGGTGCGTTGCCCACACCTGCATGAACAGCCCGTTCGCGTGGAACAGTGGCATGCAGCAGAAGTAGCGATCCTCTGCGGTGATCTCCATGGCGCCGACGGTCGAGAGTCCGAAGAGGTAGCAGTGGCCCTGGGGCATCAGAACGCCCTTGGACGGACCGGTCGTGCCCGAGGTGTACATGATCGTGCACACGTCGCTCGGGTGGGGCTGAGCGAGCGCCTCGGGCCGGATCTCGGTTGCCAGGAGGGCATCGAAATCCAGTCTCGCCGTGCCGGCCAGCGGGTCGGGAAGCGTCGCCGCTGGTTCGCCATCGTCCACCAGCACGGTGCTCTCGATTCGAACGGCTGAGGTGTCGACCGAAGCGAACCGATCGAGGAGGGCGTGGTCGACAGCGACGATGCGCGGTTCACTGTTGTGAACCTGATGTTCGAGGAACGACCCGCGCAGCTCGGTGTTGATCGGGACAAAGATGGCGCGCCGCTTGTGCACCGCCACCATCAGGAGCATGAACTCGCGGCTGTTGGTGAGCAGGCCGAGAAGACGATCGCCGGCCTCGAGCCCGAGGTCGGCGAGGGCTGTGGCGAGGCGATCGGTGAGCTCGTCGAATTCGTAGTACGTCAGCGATCCGCCGTCTTCGAACGACAAGAAATCGGCGTCACCGCGGGCAGCGGCCTGGGTACGAACGGCATCGACCAGTGTCCACTGGCTGCGCGGTAGCCCAGGGCCGAGGGAATCGAGATCGGGGTGGCCCCTCATATGCCAGGCGATCGTAGACTCGCCGCCATGAACGTTGGCGATCTCGTCGATGACTTCACGGTCCGGGACCAGAACGGCGACGAGGTCGTCTTGTCGTCGCTGCTCGAGGCGGGTCCGGTCGTGCTGTTCTTCTACCCCAAGGCGATGACACCTGGCTGAACCAAGGAGAGCTGTCATTTCCGCGCCCTGGCGGCCGAGTTCGCAGAACTCGGGGCCCAGCGGGTGGGAATCAGCGCCGATCAGGTCGATCGGCAACGGCAATTCGACGAGGCGAACCAGCTCGGGTTTCCGCTTCTCTCCGATCCACAACGTTCGGTGGCCCGTGCGTTCGGGGCAAAGCGGATGGGCCTGCTGCCCAACCGCAGACGGACCTACGTGATCGACACCGATCGACGTCTCCTCGGACAGATCTCGAGCGAGACCAACATGGAGACCCATGCCGACGAGGCGCTCTCGATCCTGCGCTCTCGCGACGCCTGAACGATCGGGTCTTTTCATGCCACGAGTTACCACTGGGTAGCGTTCACGCCATGCAGCCGACCTACCCCCTCGAAGCTGATGAGTACCGCGAGAAGATCCAGGCGTTCCTGGCCGAGAAGTTGCCGAGCAACTGGCAGGGCATCGGAGCACTGGACCCCGCCGCCCGCGACGAGTTCGTGGCCGAGTGGCGGCGAACCCTCTACGAGAACAACCTCCTCGCGTTCTCGTGGCCACAGGAGTACGGCGGACCGGGCCTGTCGTCGCTCGAGGCGGTGATCGTCGCCGAAGAGTTCGCGAAGGTCGGCGTGCCCCTCGGGGGAGCCAACGACCCGTTCGGCATCCAGATGGTCGGCAACACCATCATCCGCTGGGGTACCGAGGACCAGAAGAAGCACTTCCTCCCACGGATTCTCTCCGGAGAGGACACGTGGTGTCAGGGCTATTCGGAGCCCGGGTCTGGCTCGGACCTCGCCAACCTCGGCACCCGCGCGGTTCTCGACGGGGACGAGTGGGTGCTCAACGGGCAGAAGATCTGGACCTCTGCCGGGCATCTGGCCGACTGGATCTTCGTGCTGTGCCGCACCGATGCCGATGCCCCGAAGCACAAGGGCATCAGCTTCTTACTGTGCCCCATGGACCAGCCCGGTGTGGAGGTCCGGCCGATCCAGATGATCTCCGGCGAGTCGGAGTTCAACGAGGTGTTCTTCACCGACGCCCGCGTCCCCAGGGAGAACGTGATCGGCGAGGTCAACGGCGGCTGGGCCGTTGCGATGACCCTCCTCGGGTTCGAGCGTGGCGAAGCAGCGGCGACCATGCCCATCCAGTTCCGCACCGAGCTGGACCGCATGATGGAGCTCGCCAGACACACCGGCGCAGATCAGGATCCCAACATCCGTCAGCGCCTGGCCTGGTGCCATCAGAAGGTGGAGATGATGCGCTATCTCGGGATGCGCACGCTCTCGAAGTTCCTGCAGGGCGAGGGCCCAGGACCGGACGCGGCGATCACCAAGCTGTACTGGAGTGAGTACCACCTCAAGGCCACCGAGCTGTCGATCGACATCCTCGGCGCGGCCGCGTTGACCCCAGATGGCCAGGCACCGAGCAGCGCGTTCGGCGCCGACGATTCCGGTGTCCCCGTGGACAACATCCGGTCCTGGACCGACACCTTCCTCACGGCGCGCGCGGGCACCATCTACGCCGGAACCAGCCAGGTGCAGCGCAACATCATCGGCGAGATGGTGCTCGGCCTTCCCAAGGAGCCCAAGGCCGACTCCGGCCCGTGGAAGGAAATCCACAGCTGATGGATGGCCGGACGCGCCGCCGGCTCGAGACCCGCAGCCAGCTGGTTTCGGCGGGGGTCGAGCTGTTGCGACGAGGCGACGAGGTCAGCGTCTCGGCCGTTCTCGACGAAGCCCAGGTGGCGCACGGCACCTTCTACAACCACTTCAGCGGTCTGGCCGAGTACGTCGACCAGATGTCGCCACCGGACTCGGGCGAGCGCGATGCCGAAGGCGTCGAGCAGCGGGTGGCGATTCTGCAGATGGCCATCGACGGCGGTCAGCTTGCCGACCAGGACGCGCGGCTCTTGGAGATCGCAAGTCGGCGGGCGCTCAACGCGGCGGTGACACGGTACGTCGACGGCCGTTTCACCGACACTGCCGAGCGCGACACCGCAGTTCTCCAGATGCGCTTGGCCGGCATCCCGGAGCCGGACATCGCGGTGCTGATCGAGCGGGTCGAAAAGGCCATCGCGGACCTCTGACCGTCGCGATTGCGGTCGGCGCGGGCCCGCTACGTTGGCCACAACCAGTCGAGGGGGTTGCCGCAGTGCTGATCGGGCTTCCGAAGGAGATCAAACAGGCAGAGCGGCGGGTGGGGCTCACGCCCGCGAGCGTGCGCACGGTGGTCGGGCACGGACACCGTGTGCTCGTCGAGTCTGCAGCGGGGCGCGGAATCCTCGCAACGGACGCCGACTATGCGGCGGCTGGTGCCGAGATCGTGAGCGATCCGGCCACGCTCTGGAGCGACGCCGACATGATCGTGAAGGTGAAGGAGCCCCAACCAGGCGAGCGGGCTCAACTACAGGAGGGTCAGGTGCTGTTCACCTACCTTCACCTGGCTCCGGATCCAGAGCAGACCCGGGATCTCATGGCCTCGGGCGCCACATGCGTGGCCTATGAGACGGTGACCGGGCCGCGCGGCGGGCTCCCCCTGCTCGCGCCGATGTCGCGGGTGGCGGGGCGGTTGTCGGTTCAGGCGGGAGCGTCCGCGCTCGAGACGGTTCACGGCGGCGCCGGCATTCTGATCGGTGGGGTGCCCGGCGTTCCCCCGGCCCGTGTGGCGATCATCGGGGGCGGCGTCGTCGGGGAGAACGCTGCCGAGATCGCGATCGGCATGGGCGCCGATGTGCGGGTTCTCGACATCGACCCGTGGACGCTCGACCACCTCGAGCAACGGTTCGGTGCCTCGGTCACGACGGTCACCTCGACCCGGGTCTCGATCGAGGCCGAGGTGTTGGCCGCCGACCTCGTGATCGGCGCGGTGCTGGTGAGGGGAGCCAAGGCCCCCAAGCTCGTGACCGCGGAGATGGTCGAGGGGATGCGGCCGGGCTCTGTGGTTGTCGACGTCGCGATCGATCAGGGCGGCTGTATGGAGACATCGCGCCCGACCACCCATGCCGAGCCGACGTATCTCGTCGACGACGTCGTTCACTACTGCGTCGCCAACATGCCAGGCATCGTGCCTCAGACCTCGACCAGGGCCCTCAACGACGCGACCCTTCCCCGGGTCTTGGCGCTCGCTGATCGCGGCCTCGATGCGCTTCGCGCCGACGAGCATCTTCGCAACGGCCTCAACGTGTACCGCGGTGCGGTCACCGAGCCCGAGGTCGCCGCCTCGATCGGCGAGGACTACGTCGATCCGCTGGTCGCGCTCGGCTGACGTTCAGCGGTCGAGGACGCGCGCGGCGTTGTCGCGGAGGTAGCGGCGCTCGACATCGGGTGGTAGGTCCCAGGACCGCACGATCTCCCGCAGGTCCGTGAGGGCACCACAGTTGGGGTACACCGACCCGAAGAGGATCTGATCACTGCATTGCCGACGCAGTGCGTGGACGTACTCGGCCGAGCCGGGGAAGTCGTAGTGGATGTATTGCCCCGGGACCATGAAGACGTTGGGCTGCTTGTAGAGAACGCCGATCGCCTCGTGCACGTAGGGCCAGCCACCGTGTTGGATCACGACGGTGAGGTCGGGGAAGTCGGTCGCCACGTGATCGACGTACTCCGGACGGCAGTCGTCCATGTACGGACCGAGAAGGCAGCTCTGGGTCGTCGTGACGAGCATTCCCTGGTCGCGTGCCTCCTCATAGAGGGGGTAGAGGTCGCGGTCGTCGAACCGTCGATGGACCTCCGCGGTGGAAGGGTCGATCGTGACGCCTCGGATGCCCGCCTCCCCGAGCTCTCGTATGCGGGCCGCGGCGGCATCGACGTCGCTCGGCTCGACCGAACCAAAGCCCACAAAGCGATCCGGATGAGCGTCGATGAGGTCGCTGATGCCGTCGCTGCCCTTCGGATCGAGCCCGCGGATCGAGGTCGGACCCGGCACGCCCACAACGCCGATCTCGATGCCGGCGGCCGCCATCTCGTCCCACATCAATTCCACGGACTGCTGCTCGAACGACGGCGTGGGCTCCAGACCCATCCGTTCGAGATAGTGATAGGTCGTCTCGCGTGTCCAGCTCTGGGCGCCGATGGGCCGGAAGCGGAAATCGATCACGCCGAAGTCGTTGGAGGTCGTCGGTGTTGTCGCCACGACGCGGAGCGTAGGGGCCCTCATCGCCTGGCGAGTGGGTAGCTTCCTGTGGCGATGCCCCGAGTCGCTCATCAGACAGTGCACGCGGCCAGAGGCGCGGTCGTCGGCGCAGCGGTTGGTGAGGCGATGGCGCTCACCGCGATCGAGCAGGGCGGCTGGCCCGACGCGGTCATGGGCGGGGCCGGAGAGCTCACCTGCCCCTGGGGAAGTGGTGTCGCGCAGCTCATCGCCGTGGGCGAGTCGGTCGCGCGTGGAGAAGCACCGCCGTTCGACGTCGGCGTTGTCGGGGTTGTCGCCGCCGCGATCGCCGACTCTCTGGTGGGGAGTGGAGCCCCACTCCTGACCGATCCCGATGCCGCTGAGGTGCATGGCATGATCGGTGATCTCATCCGTAGCGGGTCGTGTTCACCGCAGGGCGACGGCGTGACTGCGATCGCGGCCCAGGCCGCTCTCGCCGCCGCCTTCGAGGACGCGGTCCGCGAGACCTGTCGATCCGGAAGCGATCCCCGGGCAGCCGCTCTGGCGGGAGCGTTCGCCGGCGCTCGCCTGGGCGTCACCGCGATCCCCAGCCGCTGGCTCACCTACGTCGAAGGCCCGGGTGGACGCCGGACGCACCGCCACCGAGACCTCGTGCGCTTGGCCGACCGGTTGGTGGGGCACGAGGTCCGCCACGCACCGGATCCCCGCAGAAGGATCGGGCCGGTCGAAGTCCTCGACGGCGTGTGGGCCGCCAACGCTCACAGGGTGCCGTCGTTCTGCGCGCGCTTTCCCGAGGGCGCGGTGATCTCGATGTGTCCGATGGGCGATGCGCTCGACGGTCATCCGGTGCGGAGGACCTTTCTGATCGAGGACGTCGCCGCTCGGGGCGCCAACCCTCGACTCGCCGCTGTCGTCGATGAGCTGGTGGCAACAATCGCCGCGTTCCGCGCCGAAGGACGCCAGGTACTCGTCCATTGCCATCACGGGGTCTCCCGAACCGGCTTGGCGCTCCGGGCGTGGCTGATGGAGGGAACGGAGCTCGACGAGTCGGCTGCGACCTCGGAGGTCGAGGCGCGGTGGCCCTGGCTCAGCACCGCCAACGAGCGCTTCACCCAGCTACTGCAACAGCGCGGTTCGGGCACGAGGGCGCCGGCCCCTGAGTAGGGTCGCTTCTGTCCGAAGGGGGTCGAGATGTCGGACCGACGACCTGCGCCCACGCCTGGCGCCAAGATGCAGTACCTGATCACCCGTCGAGCGGGCACGTCGCGCGAGGAGCTGGTCGCGCATTGGTTCGCCAATCACATGCCTCTCGTGATCGGAGCGAACGAACGAGCCGCAGACCGGGGCCGACCCGCAGCGAGGCGCTACCTCGCCACCTTGTTCGGGCCCGATCGTGACGGGGTGCATGCCTACGACGGGGTGGCTCAGTTGTGGTGGGACGCGCCGCTCCCGCGGCTTGACACCCCGCACGGCACCGAGCCCACGGACACCTTCCAGCAGAAAGCCGAGACCTACGTGCCCTGGCCGACCCTCGAGTACGTGGTGTTGGACGGAGCCGAACACCTCGCATTCGAGCCGAACAGCCTCAATCCGCCCTTTCCCTGCACCCGCTCTGGGTTCGAGAAGGTGACATTCCTCGTCGGGGCGCGCGACGACGCTGATCCGGGAGCGCTCTTCGACCACTGGCTGGATGAGCACATCCCCAACGTGGTTGGCGTGATGGAGAAGGTCGGCGGGTTCCGCTACGTGGTGAGCCACAGCATGGAGCCACACGTCGATCCGTTTGTGGGGATGGCCGAGCTCTATTTCCCCGACACGGAAACGTGGAAGGACTTCGTGACGACGGTGGGCCCAGACGGCTTCGAACGTTTCACCGACGCGGCGAAGACCGTGGTTCTTCACTCCGACACCGAGATGATCGGAATCGCCTGAGGGCCGCACCCATGGACATTCCGACCCTGGAGGGGAGCGTGGTCACCCTTCGGCCGCTCTCCGGGGATGACGCTCCGGCGTTGGCCCGGGCAGGAGCCGAGGACCGAACGACATTCGGCCTCACGCCCGTGCCCGGCGACCTCGCGTCCGCCGAGGCCTACATCCAGGCCGCGCTCGCGGGAGTCGAGACGGGGTGGCGGCTGCCGTTCGCGGTCGAGTTCGGTGGTGGCGTGGTGGGGTCGACCAGCTACCTGGCGCCCGAGGTGTGGGCCTGGCCCGCTGGCAGCGAGCACCAGCGCGACGGCGTGCCCGATGTATGCGAGATCGGGGCGACGTGGCTCGCGCCGTCGGTCCAGCGAACGGGGTGCAACACCGAATGCAAGCTGCTGCTCCTCACACACGCCTTCGAGACGTGGGAGGTCCACCGGGTCGCGTTCCGCACAGACGAGCGCAACGAACGATCGCGACGGGCCATCGAGCGTTTGGGGGCACGGTTCGAGGGAGTGCGGAGGGGCGACCTGCCCGGCACCGACGACACCGTGCGCAACAGCGCCTACTACTCGATCGTCGCGGAGCAGTGGCCCGAGGTGAAGGGCGCCCTCGCCGACAGGCTCCGTCGGGCGTGACCCCGGTGCGGCGTCGATCCCCCGCGTCGGCCAGGCTGTGCGGATGAACGTTGCCCTGTCGGTCATTTTCTTCGTGGCTGCGATCGGAGGCGTAGTCGCGGCGTGTGCCGCGCTGCGCTGGCCCGGCCGGCGCTTCGAGGCGTACGTGGCGGCGACCGTGTGCTTCGGGATCGCAGGTCTCCTGGCCCTCGCCAGCATCGGGTTCCTCATCCTGGCCTTGGCGGTGATCTCGGCCGTGGGCGCCCAGCGGAGTCGAAACGCCACCCCGCCCGACCAGCCCCGCTGAGCAGGTGGCGCCCGTGTCCGAGCCGCGGAGCGTCGTGTTCGACGCCGGCACCCTGCATCTTCACTACCTCGACTACGACGGCGGGGACCCTGCGGCTCGACCGGTCGTCGTCCTGCATGGTCACACCGACAGCGCATGGTCGTGGCATCACATCTCGTCGCGCCTCGCAGCGCGCCATCGTGTGATCGCGCTGGATCTGCGCGGCCACGGCGACTCCGGGATAGGAGCGCCGTCGGTCCAACACCTCGCCGGTGACCTCGCGGCG
>Ga0209992_10003218_pt1 | contig 13976 bp, 12 predicted proteins | sample 2SBtaG_2_FD_182564 | JGI IMG/M metagenome (GOLD analysis project Ga0209992, IMG submission 182564) | Deep subsurface microbial communities from Kolumbo volcano to uncover new lineages of life (NeLLi) - 2SBTROV12_ACTIVE470 metaG (SPAdes)... | ecosystem: Environmental > Aquatic > Marine >... | reverse complement strand
TTACGAAAAAATTTAAAATCGTTGACCCATGATGAACACTTGGAGTAAAAAGACCTTTCATTGATGCGTTGAATTCCAGGTGTTCACGTTCAACCAGAATCGCTGTTCAGCTTCGCCGGAATATGCACTTGTCCGCCCTACCCGTTGTATCAACATATCCCTCCATTTTTTTACACTGATTTGGATCCCTCAGCATGCGAATGTTATCTCTCATTCAGCGTGAATAGATCACATTCTATTTGTAATTATTTATCGGTCAACGCGCGGCGATTCGAATAATATTTGAGGCAAGACAACAATCGATGGATTCCTCATGAAAAATATACTTGCAGTAATGATAACCAGTCTAATTCTTTCAACCAGTATCGTCGGAAATGCTAACGCGGAACGTTACGTTTATATCAACGGATTGCGCATGAACCACACCTACATGGCCGCGCTCGACCGGTGGCACTGCGGCTATGTCCCTAACGGTAACTACTGGTTAAATATCAACAACGGTGTGTGGGGATACGCGGGTAATCCAATGCCCCAAGGCAACATCACAGATAATTGCGGTTATTCACAACGGCGTCCCGGCCTTTCGGAACGCGGTCTTCTTTATAGCCCGGGCGAATTGCTTCGATAATTACTGAAACTCTTTCAATATAGCGCTCATTCGGCGCGCGCCTGGCGAAAAAAACGAGAAAACCATACCAACTTCGACAACTTCCAAAATATCAACACGATTTGCCAATCAAACTAGGTTGGTCTACTATGACCATATTGGTCTTATTTGGGATGGAATTGTTATGATTATCAATATCTCCGAAGCAAAAACACATTTGTCAAAGCTGGTCGACATGGTTTTCCACGGTGAAAAAGTCGTCATCGCAAAAAACAATTTGCCCCTGGTCGATCTGGTGCCGCACCAACCGGAAGGAAAAAGAAAACTTGGATTACTGTCCGGTCAGGTCACAATTCCAGAAAACTTCCTCGAAGAAGACCAAGACATCAATGATTTGTTTTACGGAAAAGATCGTTGAACATCATCATCGATACGCATATCTATTTATGGGCGATTTCCAATCCTGAGAACCTTAAAAATCATCAGCGCTCAGAATTGGAAACCCTAACAAACACCATTTATTTAAGCGCAATCAGCGTTGCTGAGCTCATGATCAAATCATCAATTGGCAAACTCGAGATCACTTTTGATCCGGTCGCAATTGCCGATGAAACAGGTTTTCAAACTCTATCTTTCTCCACCGAAGACGCACTTCTTTTGAAGGAAATGCCTTTTCATCATAAAGATCCATTTGATCGGATGCTGATCGCACAAGCCCTCTCCAATAATTATGCGATTATGACGGACGACTCAAAATTTTCATTTTACGATTGCAAATTAGCGGCGTGATCCGTAACTACCTCGTTATACGACGGATTATGCAAGCATATTCAGTCTACCTTGTTTCCACCAAAATGAAAAAGTGCCCAATATGTCTAAATAATGTATTGAAACAAAGATTTGACTCTTTTTTCTCATGACTCTTATTTATTTTCTTATTTTTCATTTGCCATTACATTTGAGAGGAAATATCCGGGGTGTACCGGTTCAGCCAAATACTTCACGCAGCACATCAGGGCGCTGTTTGGCGATTTGAATGAGCGAAATAGCAGCGCGGCTTGGTTTACGACGACCTTGTTCCCAATCTTGTAACGTGCGAACTGAAACACCTAACAATTCTGCAAACTGCGGCTGAGATAAACCAACCTTTTGGCGAGCTTCAACAACAGGAAGTAATTCCACTGTCTCGACACGGCCTAGTTTGCCAGTCTTTATACTGCGTACAGAATCCAGTGTTTCTTGCCATACATCTCGCTTTGAATCTCGTTCAATCAGATCTTTATCATTCATAACCATCTATCAGTTCCTCTTTCAACGCTTTGAGAATATGTGCCGAAACGCTCTCTTTACTTGATTTTGCATAGAGTGTTAGCAGCCAAATAAGCCCATCACCCGGCTGAGTGAAGTAAATTACCCTTACCCCACCTCTTTTCCCCTTACCTTTTCTTAGCCACCGAACTTTCCGAATACCGCCAGAACCCGGTACGACATCACCAGCATAAGGATTTTCAGCTAACCACGAAGCAAATTCTCCACGCTCATCTTCAGACCAATAATCCGGCCACAGCTTTGTAAATATGGGCGACTCAATGAGTGTGACCATACAACAATATAATACGGCAATGCCGTATTATTGCAAACTGGATGAACTTCGGTATTTGAGCGACTAAACCGATAGAAAAGCCCACAGCGTAACGCACATAACAAGACCTGACCCCCTCACGTTATGTCATCTGGCGAAAAACCCGCTTTGCTAGTCAGTCCTATCGAGGCGATCAGTTTCGGCCTCTCATTTTATCGATTACCGAAACCTGCAAACGGCTAGGCGTCAGCACCTACCGCTTATTACGCAGTGCTTGCCAACAAGGACAGCGTGGTGAATCCGTCTCTATTCGTCTGCCAATCCCCCAGGACAACCTACTACAAATCGCTTAAGACTGACCGTCATGGCCAACGGTGTTTATTTCTACAGCACCTATTTAAACGCGTGAACGGTTACGACAGGCTTAGCACAATTTAATATTGTGTCCCTAGAATTCCCAGGGACAAACCAAAAACAAAGCGATCATGACGGATTAACCGAAATTTTCACTTTACGATTGTAGGTTAGTGGTTTGACTCCTCTCTTCCCTGCCATTCTGCCATACGGAGGATGACGCAAGCTTATATCCGCCCTACCATGCTCGTCAACAACCTTGAACTATATGAGGACCAACTTTTTTTCTAACACACCCCGGACTACGTGTGGACCACATTAAAGGATGGGCATCAAAAGTCTCAACAGTAACGTTCTCTAAATCACAAGACTTAGGGATTAATCCATTTTTATCTACGCTTCCGCAAATTTTTGCATCTTTGCCAGTAACATCGACAACCCTGACCTTCCCCCTATCAGTTATAGCTGTTATTAACTGAAATCCTTCCTTCCTCAATCTTTTTGTCAAAATTTTATCAAATGGCAACCGCTCTCGATCTCTAATCAATACTTCTGGAGATTCGTTGCTACCATCTGTTCCTCCTAACGGCCTGGATTCGTTTCTACCTTGCGAATCTCTTGAGAGTGATATTAAGAGAGCAATACCCAGAATAACTGCGACAATACAAACCGATCTAAATTTTTTTTCTAACTCAGTTTTTTCAGACATAGTTCAGCTCCTTCATAAAAATTAAATAGGGTTACCACATTATTTTTTTCATAAATTAATACCGTTTCCTAGTTAATTACTACCTAACAATATACAAGTCTATTGAAACGAAAATGTGACCTGCATAGCAATATTCCGCCCTGGCTGGATTCGTGGTACTACTCCCTGACGCGTTCTAAACTCGTCGAGTTCTTGAAATCTAAAATTGGAATCAAATAAATTCTTTACGCCGACATTGATGATGCCATATCGTTTTGGCAGCCGATACCCGAGTCCTGCATCCACTACAATAAATTCTTCGCGCTCCTTGCCAGAAAACAACCTTATCCTTTGATTTACGTATGTGGCTCGCATCAAACCGAAAAATCCCGAAGAATGAAAATATGAAACTTCTAATGGAAGAAATTGTGTAGTTGTATCGTCAGGAGCAAACGAATCTGATTCTCTACGATCAAAATTTTCTAACTCATACTGAAGACTGACAGCCCAATTTAAACTAGGTGTCCAATAGAAATAGGCTCGGTATAACTCCTCTCTCCAATCCTCAATAATGGTATTAGGAAATGAAGCTATTGGAACTCGAAGATCTCGCTTAGAAGCTTCCAAACCACCGTAAAAATTTGCCGAGAATTTATGATTTAAAGCAATTCCAAATCGCCATGAATCAGTTCCAGCTGGATCGTCAAACATTTGATTCCAGCTTGCAACCTGCGTAGGCTCTATTGTCTGATCATTCAGTAAAGACCTCTTTAAATTTCTGAATGCCGCTAGCCGTATAGTAGTACTCGGCAAAATATTCCAAATGAGACCGAATTTCGGATTAAATTGCTCAAAGTCACCTATTAGTCCATCCTTGAGAGAGTCAAAGCTGACTCCAAATGTCCATGTCATTACCGATGGATAATGTACATAAGAATATAGATATGCATTAGCATGCTGAATATCAAATTCACTTGGAAAGGATGCAAAACCATCAGTTAGATCATCAAATACATCATTCGAATGTATGTCATAGTATCCACCTCCCAAAGTAAGGTCGAGCAGCGTCGAATCAAATAAATACTGCCCTTCGGAAATATATCCTTCTGTCTTTTCTTCGAAATCAAAAAAATCTGAAGTTTGATTTTCTTTTCCTCGTTGGTATATTAAGGACCCGATAAATTTCGAGTGGTTTGCAGGCGCGTAATTCATGCCTACTCTAGCGGTGTTACTACGTTCTTTTCTGCGGAAAGAGGTATCGAAATTGTCTGGATCAAATCGGAGTTCGATATCGCCTTGTTCTGTTTGCTCGTATCGATATTCGGCTTGTAAACTAAAATTCGATGTTACTGCCACTTGGGTAAAAACATTGTATATGTCTCGTTTGAGATCATTATTTTCTCTAAACCCGTTTGTCTCATTATGGTATTGCCCTACACTGTAAGAGAAATTATTCCAAAGTCCGGAATGCGTAATTTCGTCACCGTAAGTGTCATCTGTACCGACAATTCCTGACGCCTGAAGCGCAAATCTATTACGCGCGAATAAAGGATTAAATTCGTTGAACGATGGATTAGCTGGGCCTAAACTATTCAAGGATAGTAAGTTAGTTGACCCTAATTGTGGTTGCACAGGTGTAATATTGACGGGTTGCAATAATTGGGACCGAAGTAATTCACTTACCCGTGCGACTTCATGTCTTGGCAGAGCCGCATAGTTGTCCGCGATCAGTCTATGCCCAGAATAATTCCCTGGATCTACATTAACCGACTTCCAACCCTCAACCAATCCTAGCTGCTGAAATCCTAGATCATTATAAATCCGCCCCAAACTCGCACTTCTGGCGGCAAAATCATCATCCAACAACAATTTAGACCGATAAACTGCCCGATTGTCATTCAACTCAATCGCCTTCTGCATATCGTGCAGTGCCTCCACCGGCCGATTCACCGTCTGCTTATAGATCGCATCGTAAAACCACGGGGTTGGGTCCTTGGGATCGAGCTGCTTGGCTATCGTAAATTCGCGGTTGGCCACAGTACCGCGCTTTTCTTCGTAATAGGCTTTACCCAAATAGCTGCGGATCAGCGAATTCTCCGGATCCAGCACGGCCGCCACTTCGATATCTTTTCTGCCTTCCTCAACGTCACCTTGACGAATTTTGGCAAGTCCCATCCCCAACCTGGGCAATGGCGCCGAGGGATCAAACTTAATCGCTTTACTGAACGATTCCTGCGCCTCGTCGATATCGATTTCCATCAATTGGGCAAAACCCAGAACCATTTGAGTACGCGACAGCTCAGGATCCAGCGCTTCGGCTTTTTTTGCTGCATCCAGTGCGTCATCCAGTTCACCGCTGGACAGTGCCAACTCGGATAACCGGGCCCACGCTAGAGGGTCGTCCGGTGCTAGTTCCAGCGCTTTTTTGATACTTTCCGTAGCCCCGTCGATATTGAACGCAGCTTGCTGCGCATAAGATAATGCAACCTGCGGCACGGGCGATTTAGGTTCAAGCTTGACCGCCTCCTGGGCCAACAACAAAGCTTTCTCTTTGTTGTTTTGAGTGAGCGCAATGACCGATTGCAATGCCAATGGCGCGCCGTTTTCCGGGCTCATCACCCTAGCTTTGTTTATGTCGAGTTCGGCTGATTGCACTTGGCCCACACTCAATAACAATGCGGCACGCTGACTGTAAAAGCTGCCATCTCGGTCTGTATCCGGTACCGCATTTAACGCTTCTATCGCCTTCGCAATTTGGCCGGTCCGGTAAAAGGTGACTGCGCTCTGGCGTTGTGAATCCGCCGCGGCACTAGGCCGATAGTCAATGATCGGGGGATAATACAGCGCCCATTGCACCGCATCGCGCGGCTTGATCTTCAAATACGGGACAGGGCCTTTCCCCGCTTCGACGACGGCGGCTTCTCCTGGCCCCAAGCTAATCTTGCCTTGCGCATTATCCACCGAAACCTTACCCTCGAGCACCCAAACTTTGGTGTCAGACTCGGCAACACGCACCGCGAATTCGGTACCTTCGATCGCAGCATTAACAAACGGGGTTTTAACTTTAAGACGGTACGGAATATTGCTGATGAAGTGAACCGCCCCGCGCACCAATTCCAGCCAGGCATTGTCTTCGTCGTAAAGCTGGGGTAGCACCAACGTGGTGCCTTGATCGAGTCGAAGTAAGGTTTCGTTGCGAAGCAGAAGGCCGGCCCGGCTATAGATATCAGCGCGGATACTATCCCCCGCGCAAAACTGATCGTTCAGTTGTACCCGCGACCAGCCATTTTGTTTTGCACGCTTGACCTCAACCGTGCCTTGAATGGAAACAACCTGGGTAACCCAAGGCGCACAAGGGGCTGCCGAACCGTTCGCGGCCCATATCCATAACACCACTAAACTACTCAAAACCCTGGCGTAACAACCCATTTGGCACCCCGCCTTATTATTATCTGGGCAAAATAATAAACGCTCCAGCCTTTGAAACCAAAGTACTAATTAACATTCGATTTGTCAACTATTCCCTTGACAAAAAAGAATTATTTTCCCAGATCATTTACCGGGAAAGATCAAAACACCGACATTGGTTTTCAGGCAAATAAAACAGGGCCTATATTCCTTCAGATGCCTTCGGCTTAATTCCTTTTGCTATTCACAGTTGATGGGATCTTTCTTTGTAAGCCGTCGCATACCGACGGAGTCAATACCGTCATTTCACCGCAAGCGTATTAACCCCATCCCACGAAACGGGTGAACCGTGCTGTAAATAATGATCACACAATCGCAAATAAAATAAACTTGGACCATCGATGCCATACTTTTCAACCAAGATTTCGAAAATCGATTTGGCTTCAGTCCAAAAACCACTCTCAAATTTTTCTAAGCCATCGAGAAACGTCACCCGCAAATCCAAGAATTTTGCGTCAATATCCTCCGGCACACCAACCAGTTCAAAAATCTCCAGCGGCTTGTCCTTACCCTTCAAGCGAAACTTTCCCGCGCGCCGGGTAATCATCAAGCCCTCGATCTGGTTGGCAACTCGCGCCGACGCAAGTACGCGCGTACCCAGATATTTATTTAGGCCTTCGATCCTCGAGGTTGTATTGATCATGTCGCCAACCGCACGGAACTCGAAGTGGTCGCCCGCGCCAACATTACCGATCATCATCTCTCCGCAATGCAAGCCGATACGCGTAGGCAATACCGCATCCTCCACAGATTGTGCGTTCGCACCACTTAATTTCGATTGGATCTCCAAGGCTGCTTGGCAAGCAAGTAACTTAGTATCCTCAGAGTCCGGGGTACGCTCCCAGAATGCCAACATCGCATCGCCAACCACGTCCAATATCACGCCACCTCGATCCCGGACCGGGTAAAACAACAATTCAAAATACCGGTTTAAACGATTCTTGAGTTCGCGGGGTTCTATATTTTCGGCAAAGGACGCGTAACTTTCCGCATCGCTGGCCAAACAAACGCCTTCAACCACACGGCCAGCATCGACCAGATCTTCCTGCTTCCAATCGGGTAAGGAATCAACCACTTCTCCGGGTAAGAAATAGCGCGCGGTTTTCTGAATTCGTTGACGTTCGCGGTGGCTCAATAAATATCTAAGCAATAGCGCGGAGAACAAGGCTAATGGGAGTTGGAACAGCAACGGAATCACTATGGGTGCCCAGTGACCGTTACTTTTAAAACCCGCCGCTGCTATAGCCAAATACACTGCGATTAATGCGACCGCCGATAAAACCGCAGCTATCGATGGCATCAGGTAAAAAGCCAAACCCACGCTTAACCCCCAAACCGCGATCAAACTCAAACTGAGAATCCGATCAACCGGTTTTATACTTCGCCCTTCCAGCAGGTTGGCAAAAACTGTTGCGATGATTTCCACGCCGCTTAAGTCGAAGCCATCGTCGCTAGAGAAAACAGTGTGGAAATCGTCCTTCAAATCAGGCTGGTAAAGCTCTGAATTTCCGACAAAAACTGCTTTATCACGGAATTCGATTCCGGGCGCACTCAAGATATCTGGGTCGTGGGGCTTTATCACCCGATAGTAGGGTACCGTCTTGATACTTTGCGGCGGGCCGTAAAAATCGATGTAGTGATTATCCGGACCGTGGTGCAAAGCCGCCAATACATTAAAATACCGCCCCGGCCCATGCATAAGCCCCAAATCGTCTGCGATTGGTTTGGCAAAGCTATAGTTTTCATTCCGTACCTTTTGACGAATCCGCCGCACTCTTTGGCTAAAACTTTCGATGTCGTAGGCTTCATCTGGTTCTTCAATACCTTGGCCTTGAACCACTGTAAGATTCCCAACCTGCCGCTGAATTTGTTGGAATGCCGAAGTCGCATAATGATGCAGTGCGAGAACCGGAAGTGTGGGAATATCACCCGAACTGGGTTTGAATAACCAAGCTTGATTAACCCGGGCGGGGACCTTGGGCAGTGGAAACGGTGCGTACGCCAAAACTGAATCGGCGATCACAGCAACAGGAGGAACCAGCTGGTCCATCAACACCGTTTTCGACCCACCAATTTGATTAGGGATGGCAACTGGGCGCTGATTTAAGTGCGCGAATAGTATCACATTCCCTGCGTTTTTTAGCGCGGCAGCAAATTCCAGGTCGCTCTGCAATTCTCGTTCATGTCTGAAAAACACATCAAACACAATCACCTTTGCACCAAAACTACTCAGTCTATTAACCAATTGCGCGTGAACCGATCTTGACCATTGGTTGGGTCGTTCGTCCAATCCTAACTGCCGTGAAGACTCTTGGTCTATGCTGACAACAACCACTTCCTGCGGAGCGGGTCTGGGTCCACGGAGATTAAACATCCAGTCCAAACCCCATTCTTCTTCCAGTGCCAACACGGCCGGAATCAGCGACAGTAAAACACCCAGCACGGCTATGGTTACCCCAAGCCATATTCCACGCACAAGTTTAGAAATTTTAGACATCAATATGCGGGCAAATACCCTACTTCAACCTAAAGTCAGTTTTCTAAATGAATTCCTGTAATCGCTAAGACCGCTATCTAGTTTGTCGAACAAAAGAAAACTTGTTATATATCGGGATAGGTGACCACCAATCGGACGTATTCGCATACAGGTGAACTAAGATAAAAATCAATATACGATCATTATGACCCCGCACCCATTGAATCGGCAACCGTGCAGAATGTCATATCACTTACGAGCAAGTCTCAATAAAAAACCCCAACCTCGTAAAAGGTTGGGGTTTCTGAGTGCCGAACGCTTACCTATATCCGTACAGGTTGGATCAGAGACGCCGATCAAATAAGTAGTGCAACAGCGCAAACCACCTAATCGGGAATTTTATATCCGACCACTAATCTGTTCTATCCTTGGATCTAAGACGCATTTGTTAAGCCACTTTTTTAGACGTAGACTCTTTAGCAGGCGCAACCGGCTTAGCCGCGTCAACGCTTTCGCTGAGAATTTTTTGAACTTCCTGACTGTAGGCAACCACTTCTTCAGTCGCAGTTTTGCTTTCGGCAATCAGTTGCTCCATATTTGTTTTGGCTACTTCGGTCTGCTCCTTCATGAAGGCAACCAAAGCGTCGTAGCTTTGAATTTCGGTGGCTGATTTAATTTGTGCTTCAGCTTGCTCGATAAAGCTTTTAGATGCGGCGGTTTGGCTCGCAACGGCTTGATCAAATTTGGCGACATTCAATTCAACCAGTTTTTGAACAGGCTCAAACATTTTCGAAAAATCTGCATACGGGTATGAATTCGACATGATTTATCTCCTTTATGGTCAAAATTAACTCAATACATCAAAGTCCCGATAATAATAGCTCAAAATATATTGCGGTGCAACATTTTATTGCAGCGCACAAAAGAAGGATCTCACTTACCCCTTTTGAATCGCATCAAAACACTATGTTCGCGCAATCACTAAATGAACCTTAATTTTGAAATAAGAATGTAAATCGCAAGATTCGGGTTGCCGACGGCTCCGGTTAGGATTATTTTTCCCCAAATTTACCGACGTTTTTAAAAGGTCTCGCATTGGATTATTTTTATGTCTGCATACTGGTTCAAAGCCGAATTTTAAGCAAATAAAAGACAATGGCTAGCGATTACGAAAGGGTTGAAAGCGCAATTCAATTCATACACAACCACCATAATTCACAACCATCCTTGGCGGAAATAGCCAGTGAGGTGGGATTGAGTAACTTTCACTTTCATCGACTATTCCGACGATGGGCCGGTATAACACCCAAACAATTTTTGCAGTTTCTAACTGTCGAACATGCCAAGCAAATGTTAGCCAATAATAATCTATGGGATACATCCCTCGAACTTGGCTTGTCTGGAACGAGTCGATTGCACGATCATTTTGTAACGTTGGACGCGGTTACACCGGGAGAATTCAAAACCTCAGGCGAAGGATTGCATATAGAATACGGTCTTTGCCAATCGCCCTTTGGCCCGGCTTTCATATCGGTAACTAAACGCGGTATCTGCCAGCTTGCATTCGTCACGCAAGAAAACCCGCAACAACCTTTGGATAATCTTCGTGAAAACTGGTCAAAGGCTAAAATAACGCTTAATCAAAAGAGAATTGCCGATATCGGAAACAATATTTTTAGCTCTGATGACCATCGTCGCACCAGAATACATGTCTTCGTCAAAGGCAGTAACTTTAAATTGAATGTGTGGAAATCGTTACTGAAAATTCTGCCTGGCGCTGTTTGTTCATATACACAAATCGCGAATTCCATTCAGAAACCCCGAGCGTGCCGAGCAGTTGCGAATGCTATAGGCTGTAATCCGGTGGCATTTTTAATCCCATGCCATCGGGTAATCCGCAATACTGGCGCGCTTGGGGGATACCATTGGGGAATTGAGCGCAAAATGGCGTTGCAAGTCTACGAAGCGGCAAAATCCCAAAACAACTGATCGATTGCGATTACACTAATGAAACATTAGCGCCACTATCTCTGGCAATTGGCTAGACAATGTTTCCCGAACACAACGCGAAAACTATATAAGCGGGATTCTTATGCCTGTTCGCCGTTGACGAAAACCAACAATAAGTCGTGGTCATTAAATCGCGAAAAATCAAATCCGATTACGAATACCAAACACCGTAGTCCGATCAAATAACGCGCGTGTAACAGCTACTTCGCGACTATATTCACATCGGAATTGATTACCCGCGATGAATATCCTATTCTTTAGATTCAAAAGGGGTGCCATTTATAAGATCGCAAAAAGGTTGACACGCAAATCTAACTGCGTCAACACATCGAAACAACGTCATCGGCCTGAATAACAGATTGGCTCTAACTACTTGGGGAAACACCATTGAAAAGCGGTCTTAGAAAAAGAGTATTGGTAACCGGCGGTTGTGGTTTTCTCGGCTCGCATCTTTGCGAACGTCTATTAGACGCAGGAAACGAAGTGTTGTGTGTAGATAACTTCTTCACCGGCACCAAAGACAACGTCTTGCATCTGCTGAACAATTCGCATTTCGAGGTTATGCGCCATGATGTCACCTTTCCTTTATATATCGAGGTTGACGAAATTTACAATTTAGCCTGTCCCGCGTCGCCAATCCATTATCAATTTGACCCGGTACAGACGACCAAGACCAGCGTGCACGGCGCTATCAATATGCTCGGATTGGCGAAAAGAATTAAATCAAAAATTTTTCAAGCGTCGACCAGCGAAGTTTACGGTGACCCCGAGGAGCACCCCCAACGGGAATCCTATTGGGGCAAAGTCAACGTAAACGGTATCCGAGCTTGTTATGATGAAGGCAAGCGCTGCGCCGAAACACTTTTCTACGACTATCATCGTCAACACAACCTACGCATCAAGGTCGGCCGAATATTCAATACCTACGGACCCAGAATGCATCCGGACGATGGCCGGGTTGTATCAAATTTCATCGTTCAAGCGCTACGAGGCGATTCAATAACAATTTTCGGAGATGGTTCACAAACCAGATCGTTTTGTTATGTTGACGACCTGATCGAATCATTTATTCGGCTCATGAACACACCCGACGACTTCACAGGCCCGGTAAATATAGGAAACCCTGAGGAATTTTCTATTAAACAACTCGCCGAACTGGTAATAAAAATGACGGGGTCGCATTCCAAATTAGTCTACAAAGATTTACCCAGCGATGATCCAACACAGCGTCGCCCCGACATTAGCCTTGCTAAACAAGCACTGGATTGGGAACCGAAAATTCAACTTGAAGAGGGTTTGGTGCGAACTATCGATTACTTCGATAAGTTACTCGGTCACACAGCCAACTCCAAGACAGATGCGGGAATGGGGCATTGCGGGTAACTGGTTTCGTAAACTGAGGAACAAAAGCTAAGCACCACCGCACTCGGCACAAGATACAGATAGCATAAATTTTTGACGTCCCACTAAGTGGAGTATTAATACCGGCTAGCACTAAGACCTGGAGTGAATAAAGCGTGATCGCGGAAATACAATTGTTCGAAAAGACAAATTGAGAGAGGATTGAATATCATGAGCACAAAGAATATGGACGTGAACGACGAACCCGTCAGTATCGTAATTCCGGCGTTCAATGAAGAAGGTGGAATTACCGTCGGCATCGAAACATTACGCGCTGCGATGGATGGAATTGGACGGGAATATGAAATTATCGTAGTCGATGATGGATCCAAAGACCAGACCGCAGAACTCGCTCTAAAAGAAGGTGTTACGGTTCTATCTCAGCCAGAGAACCGTGGTTACGGTGCAAGTTTAAAAGTTGGGATTGATTATTCCAGTTACGACATCATCATCATAACCGACGCAGACGGCAGCTACCCAGCAGATGCAATTCCGGGCTTACTGGATGATCTCAAAGGGTATGAGATGGTGGTCGGAGCCAGGATTGGTGAAAAAGTCGCAATACCAACGGTTAGGCAACCCGCCAAATGGTTTCTGGGGAAACTTGCAAGCTATCTAGCTGGTCGACATATCCCGGATCTGAATTCTGGCTTACGGGTAATGCGAAAACCTCTTATACTTAGATTTAAGCATTTGCTTCCTGCAGGATTCTCGTTTACTACGACGATTACGCTGGCATCACTTTGTACTGGCGCGTTGGTCAAATACACACCAATCAATTACCACGCACGGATTGGCGAATCCAAAATTCGACCCCATCATGCGGTTGAGTTTCTACTTTTAATTATTCGGACAATTGTATATTTTAACCCGCTCAAAGTATTTCTACCACTCGGCGGCTTGTTCTTTATCGGAGGTCTTTCCAAATTCCTCTATGATGTAACTGTTGGCATCGTTTCGGGTACCGCAATGATAGGTTTTTTGGGTGCCGCAATTATCTGGGCGGTGGGTCTGCTTTCAGACCAAATAACCAAGATTACGCTTCGACCCCAATAAGATAATACTGGAAAATTAACAATCGACCTGAAGAAGAATATTTAGCAATCAATCAAACTCAATAAGTTGTGCTACTCGAAATATCCAAACTCTCTAATTGTAGATATGTTCGAATCATCGAAGGGTTGATTATTGTGCTTGCCAAGGTATTCCTCCCAAGTCGACTGAGTTAAATATCTGGATCTGTGCGAAAAAATCAGTATTTGTGAGCCTCTTGCAAAACACTCGGCTTTCAAGTGAGCGCAAATAAAAATAAGACGCATTCTCATATGCAGGGTATTGAATCGCTTCGTTTACTGCTAATTCTATCCAGAATGTCTCGAAATTTCAGTTT
>Ga0209992_10003217_pt1 | contig 13980 bp, 19 predicted proteins | sample 2SBtaG_2_FD_182564 | JGI IMG/M metagenome (GOLD analysis project Ga0209992, IMG submission 182564) | Deep subsurface microbial communities from Kolumbo volcano to uncover new lineages of life (NeLLi) - 2SBTROV12_ACTIVE470 metaG (SPAdes)... | ecosystem: Environmental > Aquatic > Marine >... | reverse complement strand
TTGGACACCAAAGATACATTACACTTTTTGGACAGGTGGTTATGATTCAACATATTTAATATGCAAATTATTAATAGATAACAAAATTGTTCAACCTATTTATATTGATGATGGAGTAAATCATGGTGGATATCATTCCAATCCGTTATCGGTACAACGAGGTGATAATTCTTATCCAAGACAATCAACTGATATAGAAAAGGATAGGACAGAATGGTTGAAAAATAAAATACATAAGATTATACCAAATTCTAAAGATTTGTTATTACCATTGATGATTGTAGATAATCCTATAAAAGAGGATAATCACATAAGTGATGTTATAAAAAAATATAATGAATGGATACCCGAACCGTTGTTTAAAGATAAAAATGGTAATCCACATTGGTTAGAAGTTCAAGCTGATATACTTACAAGATTTCAAAAAGAATTTGGTATGGAAGTTTATTACTCTAACGACCACATTGATGGAGAGGTTTGGGAAGTATTAGATGACGCGATAGAAGATGGAAAGTTGAATGTGGATAAGTTATCAGATGAATACAAGGAATTTGAGATATTTAGTGGGTTTAACCAACCTTTGAGAACCACTAATAAGGAAGAAATGTTAGAAGATTCAAAATTATTTGGATTTGATGAGTTGTTGTATTACACTTGGACTTGTTGGTATCCAAAAGATGATGAACCTTGTAATGAATGTAAAATGTGTAAGGAGAGAATAATAGAATGTCGGAGTATTGGGGATACCATTTAGTACTTGATTGTAAGAATGGAAGAAAATTAAACGAGGATTCAGAGGAAGATATCAGAGTTTTTATTGAGGAACTCGTGAAAAAAATAGATATGGTGGCATACGGAGAACCAAATATAGCATATCTACCAACACCAAAGACACCTGAAAAGTCAGGATGGTCGGTAGTTCAGTTGATTTATACGAGTAGTATTACTTGTCATTTCGCTGACGAGAGTGGTGATTTTTACTTAGATGTTTTTTCGTGTAAAAAATTTGAAAAAGACATAGTTATAGAATATGTGAAGCAATATTTTTCACCTTTTAGAATAAAAGATAAATATTTATTAAGACAATCGTAAACTAAACACAGGAGTTATGAAAATGATAAGGTTATTATTGATATTAGGAATGGTTTCAGTTCTAACAGCGCAAACAGCAACAATCAAAAATAGTATAATTGGATATACCACGATTAGTGAGGAATATGATCCAGAAGGTAGTGATGATAGAAATGGTGATCAGTATAAAGACCACCTTGTCTTTGAAAAACCATACCTTTGGTCATTCATTAAAAGTGATGATTCAAAATGGATGGCATCCATCTTCGTAGACGCACCTTGGGCAAGAGGTAGTGTTTATGTTGAGGAGTTATTCTATAAACCATATAGTGATAAGTTCACAGTTGGTTTAGGACGACAAGCAATTCCATTTGGTTCTAATGTTCCATATTTGGATTTAACAAGAGGTGATAAATTTACCTATCAAACACCAACACCTAACGATGTTGGTTTGTTATATTTTGGAGATGGTATTAGTGTCTATGGTGGAGTTGGTAATTGGTTCATCGAAACCTATTACGGAAGCGATATAGAAAATGGATTCGAGGAATACACAGCAGGTCGTGTGAGTTACGAGTTTGGTGACCACTTTGTTGGTGTATCACTTGATGACCAAAACAGACAGGCACTTGATGTAAGTGGATATAGTGAGTTCGTAGATTATGTTACAGAATTTAGAGAAGATTATCAATGGGGAAGAGCCGTTGTTAGACTACCTAATATGTGGCATCTAAAAGGTTTAGGACTAATTGGTGGTTTGGAAAGAACCGAAGATGAAACACAGGCACTTTATGGTGTTGTGTATCAGTATGGAGAACCCAATCAATTTGTTTCCGCTGAATTAAGTGGAGAAGGTGATATTAGGGTTAAGTTGTATTATGGTTTTAACTTAAATGTAGGAAATAAAAATGACTAAATTTTTAAAAGGATTTTTAGCAATAACAGCTGCAGTATTCGCTTGGTCAACCCTTGAGGTTACTGGTAGTTTTATATTTGCTGAAGGAGCAGGACCCGTATCGGTATTGTCGGTTAGATTTCTAATCGCCACACTATTGTTTGCTGGGGTAATGTTATGGAAGAAACAAACAACAGGTGAAAATCTATTCGCCGTTGAAAAGGAAGATAGGAAGAAATTTCTATTAAATGGTGTAATATTGGCAGCACACTTGTTAGTGTATTGGTTCGCTTGGGAATTACTCGACCCGAACCTACCTGTTATTTACGCACTATTCTACATATATCCATTCATACTATGTTTGATTTCTATATTTTACTATGGAGAAAAGTTCAGTAAAAATAGAAAACTTGCATTAGGATTGGGAACTCTTGGTTGTGCGTTCGCTATTGAATTGATACCAGCATTCTCACTTGAAGCCCTAAACACCAAAGGTGTATTATTGGGTGTGGCAGCTGGATTATCTTGGGTAGCATACTTGTTAGTAGGGCAAGACATAATGAGAAAATATAAACCACTTACGATTGTATTTTATGACTTTCTACAAGTGTTTGTTTATGTTTCATTATTCCAATCACCTATGACAACACTTTCAGAGGTAACATTTAACGGATTACTTGCAATCGCTTACATTTCAGTAGTGGCAAGTTTTATCGCTTATCTATGTTATTGGATAGCAGTTAAGAATATTGGAGCAACCAATACAGGAATTGCTGAATTGGGAACACCGATATTTGGAGTAACACTCGGTTACTTTTTCTTATCTATGTCACCATCATTGTGGCAGATAGCTGGACTTGTGATGATTTCAAGTGGATTGTACTTAATCTACAATGAAAAACAAGTCGTGTATGACCAATCTTGAACCAATTATTGAGATTGATGAGTATTTAGATTTATCTAAATTTAATTTGTGCACTGAGGAGTTCAAGCAAAACTTTCATACAATACCTGACTATGAGATATCCGTTGGTCATTTTTCACCTGACACATCAATAGAAAATCCTTACAATTGTAAGAATGTGATGTTGAGGGAGTTGAAGGATAATAATGATTGGAAAGATTGGGGATTAATTGATAAGGAAGAAAAATGGAAAGATACTAAATTATTGGACTCCTTTCCACAAATTAAAAAATTCATCTACGAATTACCATTCAAATCAATTGGTAGAGTTTTCATCACATTTACAGAGGATGGAACAAATATAGCACCACATTCAGATTTTACACCAAATGTTCAAAAACCGTGGAGACAAGAATTTCTATGGTTTAGTTTAATTGGAAGAAAAAGAATGTGGACAACAAATTACGAAAATACATTGAAGTTTTATAAAAATGGTTTTATGGTTAAAGACAATTTTGAAAAAACATACTCAAAGGGAATTTGTTGTAGATTCAATCCAGTTTTATTACATGGGGTTGATTGCATCGAGAATTTTTCTGCAAGCATAAGAGTGGATGGTGAATATGAAGAAGATTTTAGATATAAAATATTTGGTGACACGGAATGGAAAACCGAATATGATTTCGTTGATGAAACTCATTTAAGAGATAGAGATGATGACAGAAGATGAAAAATACATTTTAGGATGGTATAAAAATAAGATATGGTCAAAACCATCTTTATCTAAGGTATGTGAGGGAATCGGTATGGTTGCCATTCGTGATATACCAAAAGGAACGAGTATATTCGACTTAGCAGACAGAAGTGTTTATGGTTGGATACCTTGGAATGAAGCAAAGTCAATTCCAAGAGAGGTCTTGGAATGGGTGTTGGAATGTCAACCACAAGTTGGTGACCAAGTTATTGATGTTCCAAAATTACACGAAGAATTTTTCAACGACAAACATGAATCTATGTTTGGATATACACAACAAGGAATGAACTGGCAAACGACTTGGTATTATGTCAATCATTCATCCGACAAACCTAATGTAACTGCACATTCTACTGGTCATCCAAGAGTTCAAAAGTATATTACCCTTAGAGATATTTATAAAGGGGAAGAAATATTAGAGGATTATAATGGATACACAAAAGAATGGAAATTAGATATTTAGATTTAGGTTCAGTTTCACCTGAAATATACACATCTCTTTGGGAATACGATAATGTCGTTGAACTCAAAGAACCAACCTTAATAAAATTTTCAACTAATCAAACCCTTATTCAATTCTGGCAAGGTCCTTATTGGGATGAAGTTACTCAAAGTTGGAAAAACGATTATACAGATTTGAGTAACTTTTATAATGCCAAGATATTAGAGGGAATTCCAAAGTGTAGGTGTTACATACCTATCGAAATCAATTATAGTGCTGAAATAGCATATTATATAGCGAGTAAACACGGAACGGATTTTATCTTATATCTACCCGACATGGATGTACTTTCTGAAAAACATAAAAGACAGGAGGTCGATTCTATATTTCAAAACATCATGGTCGAGGTTTTATCAGACAGACACATTGATTCTAAAATTGATGGTAATGATGTATTGTATTGGTATAATGATAGATACAAAAAGTTTTCAGGTTCATTATATAGACCTGCTTTGAATGGGTTTGGGTATATTGATAATGGTATAACATATAAATTTGATTATAAATTAGCCAACAAATTAAGAGAAATTACTAACGAGATAAATATTAAAAAATTTGATGTTAAGGATGTTTCTGATGTAGTAGGTGGATTGTGGGAAGTTGATTCCACAATAGACAGAGATGATTTAGATTTTGAAGTTATTGATAGGTTGTGTTATAAATTAGGATATACTTTACGACACGATATGTTTTATGAAGAAGATTTATTGTTTGAGAGAGGACATAAGAGAATGACAGATAAAGACTGGTATTTGTATGGAAATAATGAAAATTTTGAGATGTTATCATGAGTGATTATTCTAATTTATTTTGTATTCAACCTTGGAGTCGTATTGATGTTTATTTAGACGGAGGAATATATTATTGCTGTCCAAGTTGGGTTGGACAGAAATGTGTTGGAAATTTATTTGAACAATCTTGGCAAGAGATATGGAATGGGGATATAATTAAAGAAGCAAGACAGGGTATGCATGATGGTACATTTAAACATTGTATAGATACAGAATGTCCACATTTGAAAGAAACTAAATTTTATGAACCAGTATATGAAAGAAATAATATTGAACAATTATATGTAGATTTTGATTCGGTCAAAGATTTTAGAAAAATATTTGAAAATAGAGAAGTCCATGATAATACAGGTCCAACATCTGTTGTAATGTCTTATGACCAAAGTTGTAATTTACAATGTCCTACTTGTAGACCTGCAATTCAAATGATTACACCAAAAAATCGTAATTATGATAAGATGATGAAACTTCATGAAATAGTAACAGAGGAAGTTATTACTCATTGTGATATGGTTACGGTAGCGGGTAGTGGTGATGCATTTGGAAGTCCATTGTTTAGAAATTTTTTAAGAAATTTCGAACCATCAAAATATCCAAATATAAACTATGTACATCCTATGACTAACGCGTTATTGTGGGATTCAAAGATGTGGGATAGTATGAAATCTGTTCAACCATATGTTAAAACGGCATACATTAGTGTGGATGCTATAACAAGTGAAACCTATGATAAAGTAAGAACCTTGAAACCATCACACGGAAATTTTGAACAATTAGTTGAAAATTTAAAATTTATCAATACCATATCTACATTAGAAACTATCGTAATGACTTTCACGGTGTCTAATATGAATTATCATGAAGTTGATAGGTTCTTTGAGATAAAACAATTTTTACCAGATAAAGATATTATTTGGTATTTTTATAAAGTAAATGATTGGGGACATTTTGGAAATAAATTAAATGATTACTCAATACACAATGTTGACCATCCAAATCATCAAGACTTTTTGATACATTGGAAAAAGTGTTTAGAGAATGGAAAGAATCAACGGATGAGACATACACTACAAGGGGTTAAATTGTGATTATAGAATTAGATGAATATTTAAATCTTAATACAGAATCATTAAATAAAGAGTTTACGGATATGATTGATACGATACCAAAAAAATATTGGAATCAGTTTTATTCTAATGCATCTAAATTTGGTAATTTTGATAAAGATCCAACTGATGTTAAAACTTTATATTTAACTGAATTAATTTCAGGTGTAGATATGGATACTGATTATTTTTTAATCGACAAAGATAATTATTGGGTTGATTTACCAATATATGATAAATTTCCTAAGATAAAAAAGATGGTTTCTGAATTACCATTTGACCATACTGGTAGAATTATGATGATATTCAGTAAAAACGGTACAGAAATTGTAACTCATTTTGACCATGATTATAAAGACTGGCGTCAAGAGATGATTTGGATTGGTTTAAGTGCTAAGAAATTATTTATCTTGGAAAATAAGCAACCTATTTATTTACAAGGAAGTTCATGTTGGTTTGATAGTCAAAAACCACATGGAACTAAATCAAATGGTTATTCAATCAGTATGAGAATTGATGGTAAATTCAATTCAGACTTTAGAGATAAATTATTCGGAAAAGATTCAAAATGGCAAACAAGAGAAAAACCGTAAAGAATAAAGGTCTATTCGACCACATTACACACATCACCCAAAAACAGACCAAAGGGTATTGGGATTCTCTAAATGAAACAGAGAAGAAACAATGGTCTAACTATATGATACATAGATTTTTGTCTATGAAGATGGAGTATGTGGATATTGTAAATGAGTTTCAGAGATATAATTTAAAACCAAAAGATTTATATAAATTATACACTAATATTCTTCCGAAGAAGAAGGAATGGTTAAGATATGTTAAAGGAAAAAAGACAATGAAATATGAAAAATGGTTATTGGAAATAGTAGCAAAATACTATGAATCAAGTCTTAAAGAGGCTCAAGAATACGCAGATGTATTTTATGCAACTGAACAAGGTAAGGCCAATCTAAAAACTATACTCCAAAAATATGGAGTAGAACCAAAGGAAATCAAGAAACTAAATCTACCCTAATGGCAAGAGTAAACTATGAAACTCTCGGTAAAATCATTGATGTAGATGAGAAAGACTTAGAGTTCGAAAGGGTTACAAATTCAATAGATGTAGTAGATAGAGAGTATGGTGTAGAAGTCATATTCGATTATTATAGGCGTCATGGATTTCCCCACTACACAATTCGTGAAGATGAAAAACACGAACATATGAGGAAACTCAAAAAGTTTGATGTTGATACAATATTCATTGACAATCAGATAGTCCAGACTATGCATTGTTTGAGATTGGCTTGGTCATACTTTCCACATTTTTGGTCAGTAAGATGTGGACATTCAAGAACATCACCAATGGAAGCATTCAATGACGACAAAATATTCAAGTCAGTAATTCGTAAGTGTTGGAATTGGGAACAAAAACATTACAAGGGTGAAGATCCAAATGGAGAGAGAAACAAGTTCCACGAAAATAGACTACGACAATCTTTGAAGTTATATTCAGGTGTTCAGGCAGTATCTAATTTCAGACCTACAGCGGCAAAACTAATCTATGAGAAATTTGGTGGTGATGGAGTAATATGGGATATGAGTTGTGGTTGGGGTGGACGACTGCTGGGTGCACTATCATCTAAAAATATCCGACATTATATCGGAACTGAACCATCTACAAAGACTTACCAAGGTTTATTGCAAATGAGCAAAGAATTCTCGTACATTAATAAAAAAGTTACTATTTATAAACAAGGGAGTGAAGAACACCTTCCAAGTAAATCTTCTCTCGATTTATGTTTTACTTCACCCCCGTATTTTGATACTGAAAAGTATTCAGATGAGTCCACTCAAAGTTATAAAAAGTTTCCTACTCAAGATGAGTGGGTGAATGGGTTTTTGAGAAAGACCATAGAAAATTGTTACTATGGATTAAAAAAAGGTGGTTATATGTTGTATAATATAGCAAACACACCAAAATATAAATTCATAGAAGAAAGAAACAGTAAGATTTCTAAAGAGTTGGGTTTTACCCAAGAAGAAACATTACAATTGACATTATCAAGTGTAATGGGAGCAGGTTATAAATACGAACCAATATTCGTTTTCAAGAAGGAGTAAGTATGACAGACAGGTTATTGAAAGTAGATTACGCAAATATGAATGGATTAGATGATAAGACACAAATATTATTTAAACAATTAGAGTGGGGTATCAATTTAAATTCTAATACTATGTATCTAACTTATGAGATAGATACAGACCAATTATATGCAGTAATAACTCGATTTGATAATTTTATTCAGTATAACAAAGATGAAGATATAAATTTAGTGATTTCATCCTATGGTGGTGATGTCTATGCCATGTTAGGAACGATTGATTATATCAATTCGTTACCAGTAAAGGTAAATACACATTGTCTTGGAGCCTGTATGTCAGCAGCCGCTGTAATATTGGCGTGTGGAACTGGTAAAAGAACTATGAGTGAAAACTCAACGGTGATGGTTCACGAGGGTTCAGCTTTTGAAGCAGGTAAAACTTCTGATGTATTAAAAGGGGCCGACCACTTGAAAAAATTACAAAGTAATATAAATAGAATACTCGGAGAGGTTACAAATAAAGACCAAAAATTTTGGGAAGAGGTTTCTAAACAAGATACATATCTAACTTCAGAACAATGTTTAGAGTATGGTATAATAGATGAGATAAAATGAATATAATGAACTTGTTATTTATATTGGGCATAAATCAGTATACAGGATTAACTACTTGGTCATATGAATTAGTAAAAGGGTTAGAGGAATTCGATATTGATATATATTTTCATAGTAAGAATCCGAAGATCATTTCAAATGATGAATATGTTAAAGATATCAGTTTATATGCCAATCCTATTTCAGAATTAGATTCTACGAAAAAATATGATATTACTTTTATACATAATACATCACAAGAAGAAATGGCAAAAAAAGTAAGTAATAAAACCATATTTGTCAGTCATAGTAGTATGACAGATAGTGCAGTACCAAAATTAAAACATGATAAACATATAACTATATCTGGTCAATCTAAATGGTATTTAGGTGCAGATATGTTTATTCCGAATGGGATAGATTTGAATAAATTTAAAAGTGATTTTAATGCAGATGAATTATTACAAAGATGGGTGCCAGAACGAGCTTTATATCACAGTCGAACAAGACCACAAAATTTTGTATTTGATGCATTCGATGAATTACATATAAAATTAGATTATTGGGATAAGATAGAGAAGGATGTTACAAAAAAAATTAAAGAAGCAGATTTTGTAATAGGGTATGGAAGGAGTGCTTATGAGGCAATGGCAATGGGAAAGCCCGTTTTAATATTTGGTCATAATAGTCCTAATGATGCAACGGAGAAGGTATTAAGAAAAGGCGGAATCAGTTATAGTCCTACAGGTGGACTTTCAGATGGGTGGGTTGATGAGAATAATTTTAAAGAGTTGTTACACCGAAATTGTTGTGGTTGGGTTAAACAAATTTATATAAATAATAAAAAAGATATGCAAAGAATGATAAAAGGATATGATTATAAAATGGGCAATGTTAATAGATTATTGGCAGAAAAATATTTATCGTCTGTTTCTATGGTCGATTCTTTTAAGAAAGTAATTTATGAAATTACTTGACTTTTACGATAATTATTCGTAAATTCCAGTATAGATAAGGAGATAATATGCCAGAAGCAATAAAAGAGGCAAAAACTAAAAAAGAAGTGAATTCTTATTTGACAGGCGACCACGGCGACATCGTAACATTGATGGAACAAGAGTGGCCAGAGATGACCAAAGAATTTAAAAGATTACAGAGAGAACAATATGAATTGTTCTGTCACAAACAACACGATTACGGTCCAGGTAACATAAGTGTTGGAACACAATTACAAACACCTGATGAGATACACTTATCACTTACAGGTTTGTGGTTCAGAATGAATGATAAGATACAGAGGTTAAAAACTTTACTTATGGGTAACAGAGGAAACGCCGTAGAAGGTGAACCTATGGAAGATGCTTATCTTGATGTTTCAAACTATGGAATAATGGCAACAATCGTAAAAAATGGAAAATGGGGTAAATAATGAGAACAGCAAAATACTTTACAGCCACTTGGTGTGGTCCTTGTAAAGCATTCAAACCAGTTATGAACGAAGTGGCAGGAGAAGGTCATTCAATACAATTTATTGATGTAGATGAAAACCAATCTGTAGCTTCTAAATACGGAGTTCGTTCAGTTCCAACTACGGTAATTGAAGAAAATGGAGTTGAAGTAGATAGGTTTGTAGGTGCATTACCAAAACAATCTGTTATTCAAAGATTAAATGGCTAAGAAAAAAACAGTATCATATAGTCAGTTTGCACTATGGGAACAATGTCCATATTCTTGGAAATTGACCTATGTGGATAAGGCAATACCATTCACAGATAATATCTATACAATGTTTGGTACGGCGATGCACGAGGTATTACAAGAATACTTAAAAGTTATGTATTCTCAGAGTATCGTTGATGCCGATAAATTACTTCTTAATGAAGAACTCGAAGATAGAATGAAAAAAATCTTTATGGAAATCAGACAGAAAAATGGTGGGGAAGAATTTTGTACTAAGGCCCAAATGGTAGAGTTTTATAATGATGGGTTAAAGATAATTGATTTCTTTAAGAAGAAACGAAATCAATATTTTAGTAAAAGAGGTTACGAGTTAATTGGAATTGAAACTGCACTTGATTACGACCTACCAAATAATCTCAAGTTTCGTGGTTTTATTGATTTGATTGTCAAAGATACGGTTAGAAACAGAATCAAGATTATTGATATTAAAACATCAACTTGGGGTTGGAACAAGTATCAGAAAATGGATAAAAATAAGACCGACCAACTTTTACTTTATAAATCATTTTATTCAAAGCAACACGATGTTCCAATGGATAGAATTGATGTTGAGTATTTTATAGTAAAAAGAAAGTTATATGAGAATACAGATTTTCCACAAAAGAGAATACAAACATTCACACCAGCAAATGGTAAACCATCTATAAATAAGGTTTTTAGAAGGTTAGAGTCATTTATGACAGAGTGTTATGATGAAAATGGTCAAATAATAGATAATGGATATGAAAAATGTCATCCAAAAACGAAGTGTAAAGCATATGTTAAATGTAAGGATTTATAATACTTATTATGAGAATGGAGTAAAATTATGGGTGGACAAATTTATACATTAAGGTTAAAACTTTCAGATATTATTAATTCGCCATTAGAAGAAATGGTGGTAGAGAAAATTAATGAGGCAAATATTCATCATTCCTTTAAATTGCAACTATGGTATAATGATGGAGAAGTATCTTCTAAAGATTTAAAATCATTTCTTGAAAAGTATGAAAGTTTACTTAAATACAAAACTACAATTACATCAGGTCCTGAACCAAATAGGGCAGAATTTACTTGGTATAATATAGTTCATAAAGATGATTTTGATCAATCATATCCATATAGATTTCAGTATAATCATGAATATGAAGATAAGGTGCTGGGTATAATTCATGGATTAGAACAATTTAAGAAAACTTTAAAGTTTGTTACTTCAGATAAACCACCTAAACAAGAAAGGCCAGTAAGAAAACAAAAGAGGAATGATTACGAGGATTGATATGAAAAGAATTGGTATAGTGGGGGCAAGAAAATATACTAATAGAAGAAAAATTAAAGAGTTTGTGTATAAACTCAAAGAACAATTCGGAGAAAATGTCGAGATAATAAGTGGTGGGCAACCAAAAGGAGCGGATGGTTACGCCAAGAAATATGCATTAGAGTTTGATATGAATTATGTAGAATTTCCACCACGACATTACCAATACAATCAACACTGCATTTTAGATAGGAATGATTATGGAAAATCCTATCATGTAGTCAATTTCTTCGATAGAAATAAACAAATTGCTGAATATAGTGATTATATAGTTGCATTCATACCAGAGGGATACAAGTCAAATGGCACATTGGATACAATCGGACATGCTGAAAAACTAAATAAAAAGGTAGTAATTTTAGATTGAAGAAAAATAAAATAATCTTAAATGATAATTTAGTATTTTTAGATAGTTTAGAAGATAGTTGTATAGATGGAGTAATAACAGACCCGTACTTTGAAATTATGGGAATTGGTAACTCTAAAGCTACAAAACAAGATAAACAATCTAATTTTTTAGATATATGTGAACAATTATTTCGTGTTATGAAAGATAATACTAATTTAGTATTTTTTTGTTCGTCAGCATGGATGGTTAGAAATTTTTATGATATTGAAAGTATTGGATTTAATTTTCAGTATGATTTGATTTGGAATAAAAATAGAGGAGTATCATTTTTAACTGCTAGGAAAAGACCATTACAGAAACACGAAACGATATATGTTTTTTCAAAAGGAAAGCATTTTTATAATTATGAAGAAGCTAAAACATTAGGACACAAACCAGTTAAACGAGGAGTTTATAAGGTTGATAAAGATTATGTTAAAATAAAGACGAATGTACATAAAAATGATGGAGAACGATTTATGACTTCTGTATTAGATTATAAAGTTTCTACATACAGAAAACAAACTTCTCATCCTTTTGAAAAACCAGTAGATTTGTCTGAACACTTAGTTAAGGCATATTCAAATATGGGAGATTTAATATTAGATCCATATTCTGGATCTGGAAATATATGTGTGGCGTTAAAGAATTGTGGTCGAAATTTTATAGGAATTGAAGTTGATAAAAAATATCATACAGAATCTATTGAAAATTTAAATAATAGTAATGTGGTAGTAGAAGATAAAATTGATAAATTTTTGAGGTAAAAAACTTATATTTTAATATATATGTATATAAGAAATAGAGATTTAATATGGAAAAAAAGACAAAAATCACTTCCGTTAGGATTATAAGTGATTTATATAAAAGATTTAGGGGAGTTGCCCTAAACGAAGAATTTACATTGCAAAAATTAGTAAATAGGTCAATGGACAGGTATTTAAAAGAAGAAGAATATAAAAAATCCATTGTAGAATACGATTATTTACAAATTAGTGGTAGTAATTTTTAATTTATAAGGAAGGTTATATGGCAAAGAAAAAAATAATGTTATTATCAGATGACTTACGAATGCCAAGTGGTGTGGGTACGGTTTCTAAGAATTTTGTATTGGGTACACTTGATAAGTACGATTGGGTTCAAATTGGGGGCGCAGTAAAACATCCCGATGAAGGTAAAGTTATTGATATGAATGATTCAATTCGTGAAGAAACAGGAATAGAAGATGCTAATCTAAAAATTTATCCAATAAGTGGTTATGGTAATCAAGAGATGATAAGAAATTTAATTAATCATGAAAAACCTGATGCACTTATGCATTATACAGACCCAAGATTTTGGGAATGGTTATATCAGATGGAACATGAGATAAGACAACATATTCCTATTTTCTATTATAATATTTGGGATGATAGACCAACACCAAGATATAATGAGTTTTTCTACGAGTCATCAGATTTGATTATGAATATATCTAAACAGACGGTGGCAATGGTAAAGGATGCAGCACGGAAGAAACCAAGAACAGATTGGGATTGTACATATATTCCACACGGAATACCAGAAAAGATGTATCATCCAATTAGTGAATTAGATGTAAAGGATTGGGAAAATTTAGTAAAATTTAGAAAATCAGTATTGCACAATAAAGAAAAGGATTTTATAATCTTTTGGTGTAATAGAAATATTCGTAGAAAAGCTCCAGGTGATGTCATAATGGCGTACAAAACATTTTGTGATATGTTACCAAAAGAACAATCTGATAAATGTGTACTTGTTATGCATACTGCTCCGATAGATCAAAATGGAACTGATTTACCTGCAGTAGTTGAAGAA
>Ga0209992_10003216_pt1 | contig 13985 bp, 28 predicted proteins | sample 2SBtaG_2_FD_182564 | JGI IMG/M metagenome (GOLD analysis project Ga0209992, IMG submission 182564) | Deep subsurface microbial communities from Kolumbo volcano to uncover new lineages of life (NeLLi) - 2SBTROV12_ACTIVE470 metaG (SPAdes)... | ecosystem: Environmental > Aquatic > Marine >... | reverse complement strand
GTCTTTTTTTAAGCATATCTACACTTATTACTTTTACCTCCCATCATTGAAAAACCTCTATAAGCACTTGATATTGGGTAGTGTATTCGCTTGTCAAGGTCTTTAAAACTTTCCTCTTTGTAGTCAACTTTAAACTTTTTCTTTTCAATCTTTGTGAAAGTTATGGCTTTGAACTTTCGTCTTGGCTTTTTATTTAACATTTTTTAACCTTTCATTTATTTAATTTCTTTAGTATCAATATAAACTTTTTCAAGTTTTTCACAATCTTTTTGGGATAAGTTAATATCTTTTAACAATCCGATTGGAAATTGTTTATACTTTCCTTTAGAAGTTTCAAACACTATCACTAATTGTTCGCCCTCTAAAAGTTTTTCTTTATAAAAATCTACTTTCATAAATTAAACCTTTGTTTAACTTGGTTAAGGGAAGGTTTTAAACTCACTTTAAATCTTCCATTATTAATAACTATAATATAATTATGTTCTAAATAAGGCATGATTAAGGTCATAATAAGATTTATTTGTTGTATTTTTACAACACATTTGAGGGAAGGTATATAATAAGGAATGGCTGAAGTCTGGGAAAAAAGAAAAGGCGAAACCTAGCATAAAATTATGGCTCAAATAAGGCACGAGGGTGCGACATGTTGTCGCCTGGATGTTCTCGTTTTGTTCTCATTTAGTAAAAACCTCAGAAATGACCAAGCAACCACCCCCACCCAAAAAATCTAGACGCCCAGACATATATATAATGCATCAAAAAAAATTTTAGCAAAAATTTAGACTATTTTTCCCAGGGAAAAGTTTGCGGCAGATAGGATGCCCCCTTTAAATTGCGGGGAGGCGCGTTATATTTGAGAGAGTGAACGCTAATTAATCCTCCCCGTCTTACAGGAGACGTGTGGCGTGAACCACACAGGGTTATTGTACAACATTTGCTCTTGCAATACAAGTATAAATGTTGTATACTACTTCTATGACTAAAGCAACTAAGATGCAACAACCTGACTCAGAGATTAAGTTAACTCCCCAGCAGGAAGCGTTCTGTAATGAGTTCATAAAAGATCTCAATATCAAACAAGCCGCCATACGAGCAGGCTACTCTGAGAAGCACGCAGCGAATAACGCATATAAGTTAACGAAAGACCCTGCGATTGTAGCGAGGATTGCTGAGCTGAAGTCTGAACAAACAAAACGTACTAAAATTGAAGCGGATGATATACTTAGGCGCCTAGTACGTATCTCTGAAAAGACTGAACAAGAAGGAGATTATAACGCGGCTATCCGCTCCTTAGAACTATTAGGTAAACATCAAGCGATGTGGACTGATAAATCTATAAACGAGACTACTGTAACAAATGCATTTGCTACAGGAAACTCACAGGAGGACATAGCGAGAGATGTCGAACGTCTCAAACGAATAGCAGCACCAAAGATTAAACAAATAAAATAAGGATACACCATGCCAGGCAAAAGTAAAATGCAAATAGCTAAGGAAAAAAGAAAAGCAAATCTTGATAGACGTACTAGAAAGAATATGAAAAATTCCGTAGATAGACCAAAACAAAAACAAAAACCAAAAAAGAAAAGTATTATAAGTAAAATCAAAGATAAAATCTTTGGAAGCGGAAGCAAAGCTAAAGCAAGTACTATCAAACCAAAAAAGAAACCTAAGAAAGAAACTTCTAGAGAAGCTAATGCAAGAGCTGCAGGTGTTACTGGTAAAATGCCAAAAGCTAAAGACAGCCAAGTAATGAAAGCGGAAGCAGCTAGAAGAGCAAGATCAAAATCTAAAGCTGCGACTAAAAAAGAAAGAGATAGCAGAGCGGATGCAAGAGACGCTAAGCGTGGTGGATTTATCTCCGCTAATGCAATGAAGTCTTCTGCAAAGAAAGCTAACAAAGCTCAAGCTGATAGAAAGAAAAAGAAATCAGACGAACTAATATCTAGAGGAAGGAGATAATATGCGAGGAAGAATAAAACCAAAACATAGGCAAAAGAAAAAGAAAAATCCTATGACTGAAAAAAATAATTCTGCAATTAATAAAAAGAAAAAACCAAACTTAGGTTTATTAGGAATTGGCAGAAAAATAATAGATCACGGACCTGAATACGCATAGTGTCTAACCAACGAAAAGATATGGGCGTTAATGAAGCTAGAGATTTTGTTCAAAGCAAGTCTCAAGACTTTATAAAGAAATTAGCCGCGGGGGCATTAGGTTATGGTGTTAGTAAAATACCAGGCGCAACCGAAGGTTATAAGAAGATCAAAGAGAAAGTTCCTAAAGGTTTCTCAGCGAGCTACGATCCCAGCAGTGGTAAAATCAGTGCAGGATTTAAAATAAAATTTTAGGGAGGAAAGCATGGCTATAAAAGAAGTTAAGTCACATCCAGTAAATGGTCCTTACAATAATACTAGATACACATCTAGTGCTAAAGCAGGTAAGAACGGAACATATACTTGGTCGACTAAAGCAGAAGACTATGACTACAATGATGGAGTACACGTATGGGATATTTATAATCTTCCAGATGGTGCTACACCAACTATTGGAGAGACAGTCAAAGTTTCGAATAAAAAAAGTAAATAGAACCAACTAACACAGGAGATAGTATGGGTACTCGCGTATTAACGCCAACACTAGAGGAATACGACGCGTCCAATCCTCCGACAAACCTATATATGCAGTTAGCATTATGGGGCGGAATTGCGTATGTCGTTAACAAGTGAAGATAGGGATGCAGCCACAAGGCTAGCCATTCATCAAGCAAGGGACGATCTCTTAGCGTTTGTAATGCTAATGAATCCTTCGTTCAGTATTGGTCCGCACCACAGAGTGTTGTGTGATCAACTAATGAGATTAGAGAAGGGTGAGACGGATCGTCTCATGATCTTCATATCACCACGTTCTAGTAAATCATTAATTACATCTACATACTTTCCAGCATGGGCGCTCGGTCGTAATCCATACTGGCAAGAGATAGCAGTATCACACAGTGATGACTTAGCTACAAGGTTTGGTCGTGCTATTCGTGACATCATAAACACGGACGCATACAAATCTATATTCCCACAAATAAATATTCGTAAAGATAACAGAGCGGCAAACTCATGGGCGCTTGAACATAAGAAGAAACAAGCAGGATCTTTCCTAGCAGCTGGTTCTGGTTCAGGTATTGCAGGGTTTGGTGCACATTTAGCAATCATTGATGACCCTATATCAGAGCAAGATGCCTTTTCAAAGACTAGACGTGACAGTTTAAACGCATGGTATTCTTCAGGGTTACGTACAAGGTTAATGCCTGGTGGTAAAGTCGTGCTAGTTATGACAAGATGGCATGAAACAGACTTAGCAGGTTACTTACTTGAGCAACAAGACACAGCTCCTATGGCAGATAAGTGGGAAGTAGTACGCATACCTGCCCTAAATACTACAGAATCTTTAGAAACTCTAGAACCTGCGCGAAAAAAGCTAATAAAACAGGGATATTTGTCCCAAGATTTTACTAAATTAAAGTTAGGTGAGTCCTTTTGGCCAGAACCTGACAAAGAAAAAGGGTTTTGCTGGACAACTGCGGACATAATTAGGACTAAAAACAATACACCTGGGTTTAAGTTTGACGCATTGTACGGACAAGCTCCTTCATCAGAAGAAGGAAATATAATTAAGGCGGAATGGTGGCAGGATTGGACTAAGGATGACGCACCTGAGTGTGATTATATTATACAATCATGGGATACTGCGTTCTCAACTAGGACAACAGCCGATTATTCTGCAATAACTACGTGGGGTGTGTTTGGAGATGGTATATCTGCCCCCAATTTATGTCTATTAGGAGCAGAAAGGGGCAGATGGGACTACCCAACGCTACGTCAAAAGGCAATTGACAAGTATGAAATGCATCAACCTGACTCAATTCTCATAGAGAAGAAGGCATCGGGACAATCGTTGATACAAGACCTGCGAATGACAGGACTTCCTATCTTTGAGTTTCAACCAGACAGGGATAAGGTAGCAAGAGTGTACGCAATTACTGCATTATTCCACAATGGTAGGATATATGCACCACATGACAGAACATGGGCGCATGAAGTCATGGAAGAAGCTAGAGTATTTCCAACAGGTAACCATGATGACTACATGGATACAATATCACAAGCTTTATTGTGGATGCGTAACGGTGGTTACATAGAACACAGTGACAATACATGGGTTGACAAGGCAGAGCAAAGAGTATATAATAGAAAAGAAGCAGCATATGGTAAAAAACGTGGACTTTACTATTAACAAGGATACAAAATGGCAATTGAAAAACAAATAGATTTAGAAGAAGTAATATCGGGCGTACCTATGCCTGATGGCACTGAAGAAGTAGAAGTAGAATTAACAGACGAGGCGGAACTAGAAGCTGCTGAAGCAATGGGTCTACTTGAAGACGAAGATATGATGGAAGATGAGTTTGATGCTAATTTAGCAGAACTTATACCTGAAGAAGATTTACAATTAGTAGCAAATGATTTAATAGATGGTTATGAACGTGACAAAGAATCACGTAGTGACTACGATAACATTGCAGAAGAAGGTGTAACTCTATTAGGATTTACAGATGAACAAGGTGATGAACCTTTCCCGGGGGCATGTGGAGCAACTCACCCTGTATTAGCACAAGCAGTTGTAAAGTTTCAAGCAAAAACATATAAAGAATTATTTCCAACAGAAGGTCCTGTTCGTACACGTTTAATCGGAGTGGACACATTACAAAAACAAGAACAAGCAAGTCGTGTTCGTCAATTTATGAATTGGCAAACACAAATACAAATGCCAGAGTATGGTCCTGAACTAGATCGTTTATTATTTTATGTATCATTGTATGGTACAGCATTTAAGAAAACATATTGGGACCCAACATTACAAAGAGCACGTACAGAATATGTTAAGGCTAGTGATTTCTATGTAGATTACTATGCATCTGATTTAGAAACAGCAGAAAGATTTACACATAGATATGTACTCTCACAAAATGAAGTTAGAAAATTACAAATAGCAGGTATGTTCCGTGACATTGAAGTTATGGAAACTGAAATTGATGAAGACGCAGCTACAGAAACAGCAAACGAAATTGTTGGTAGAAATCAACCAGGACAATTAGATGATGAAGTAGAAATTTTAGAAATACATGCGAATATAGATTTACCAGGTTTTGAAAATGAAGATGGATTAAAACTTCCATACATTGTTCACATGACCAAAGACCAGCAAGTATTATGTATACGAAGAAACTGGGATGAAGAAGATATGTTAATGAAAAAGAAAATGTACTTCACTCATTACACAATGATTCCAGGTTTAGGTTTTTATGGTTATGGATATTTACACTTAATAGGCGGTCTTACTAAGACTGCTACCTCCTCTATGCGTCAACTTATTGACGCTGGAACCTTTGCAAACTTACCAGGGGGATTCAAGGCACACGGTCTTCGTGTACTTGCCCCTGATGAGCCTATATCACCAGGTGAATGGAGAGAAGTAAATAGTCCAGCAGGAGATTTGGCTAAGTCATTACAACCATTACCGTTTAAAGAACCATCAGGAACTTTATTTAATTTAATGCAATATGTTACTAATCTTGCAAAAGAGTTTGCCGATGCGACAGATAGTGTAGTAGAACAAGGTTCTAACTACGGTCCAGTCGGTACTACAATGGCTTTGTTAGAGCAATCTTCAAAGTTATTCAACGCTGTGCACAAACGCTTACATGCTGCTCAATCCAAAGACCTGCGTATTCTCGCTAGAATAGATAGCGAATATCTTCCAGATATGTATCCTTATGAAGTCGCAGGTGGTGCACAGCAAGTTTTCAGAGAAGACTTCAATTTAAAATCAATTGATGTTATTCCAGTATCAGATCCTAACATGCCAACAGAGGCACATAGGATTGCAAAGATAAATGCTATTATGTCTATAGCTCAACAGAACCCAGCTGCATATAACATGCAACAAATTAGTATGGAACTGTTTGCAGCTATGGGAGTAGAAGAACCTCAAAGATATCTAGCACAATCACAACAACCTATGTCAGCTAATCCTATATCAGAGAACATGGCTGCTATGAAAGGTATGCCTTTACAAGCACAGATGGATCAGAACCATGATGCACATATTGTAACTCATGGAACTATACTACGTAATCCTGCTTATAAAGAAAATCCACAACTGCAACAAATCTTAATGGGGCACATAACTGAACACTTAGCTATGAAGTATCAACAAGAAATGATGCAGATGATTGACAATCCACAAATGCAACAAGCATTACTTATGGCTCAGCAACAAGGACAACCACTTCCAATTGAAATGCAAAATGAAATTGCAATGATGGCAGCTAACGCTTCTGATAAAGTATTACAGTTTGATGAAGAGAAAGCTAAGATCATGGCTGGTGAAAATCCTAGTCCTGAAGAAGAAAGAATGGAATTACAGAAACAAGATCTTGCACTGCGTGCGCAGGGTGAGATGAACAGGCTTAAGATACATCAAGACAAGATGGATCTTGAAGAAGCGAAACTCATGACAACGGATGAAAACGAGGATGAGGATCGTGCGCTTAGAATGAAAGAAGCGGAAATGCGTTTTGCCAGTGACATGGCAAAAGATGCTGCTAAGACAATGGATGCAGCGGTTAAGATAACTAAAATATAAGGAGTGTATTATGCCAAATTTAGCATATAAACAACCTGCGTTGCAAAGAAATAAACCAATGGATTATGCAAAACCTGCAGGAACTAAAATGAAAAAGAAAACAACTAAAAAGAAAAAACAAGGCTATAAAGATAGAAAAGATGAATCTATTGCTATGCGTGTTAAAAAGAAAAGAACTAAGAAACAACTAAAAGCAAGCCGTGACGAATCTTACGGTAAGTTTGGTAGTGGAAAAGGTAAAGGCAAGATCAATAAGTAATGCCTTTCAAATCGGAAAAACAAAGGCGCTATCTTCACGCTAAACATCCTAAGATTGCTAAGCGATGGGAAGCAGAGTATGGCGCCAAACCGAAAAAGAAGAAGAAAAGTGGCAAAAAAAGCAAAAACTAAAAAAGCTAATCCATATACTAAACCTGGATTACGCAAAAAAATTGTATCACAAGTTAAGTCAGCGGCTACTCATGGTACAAAAGCAGGTCAATGGTCTGCAAGAAAAGCACAACTAGTAGCAAAGAAATATAAAGCTGCTGGTGGTGGTTATAAGTAATGGCTTTAACTAAAGCCCAAACGAGTTTAAAGAACTGGGGGAAACAAAAGTGGCGAACGAAGTCTGGGAAGAAGTCAAGCGTTACTGGAGAAAGATACCTCCCAGCCAAAGCGATCAAGGCCTTGAGCTCCGCAGAATACTCCGCGACTACGAAAGCGAAGAAAGCCGCGAAGAAAAAAGGAAAGCAATTCTCCAAACAGCCAAAGTCAATAGCAAAGAAAACAAAAAAGTATAGAACATGAAAAAGCAAATGAAACGTAAAGTAAATAAAGTTATTAAAGGTTTAAATAAAGCATCGAAGTCACATGCAGCTCAAGCTAAAACTTTAAAAACTATATTTAGAAAAGGAAAAACAAAACGATGAAGAAACCTGATTCAAGATTAAAAAGAGCTGGGGTATCTGGATTCAATAAACCTAAACGTCTAAGTGATGGTAGTGGTAAGTCACATATAGTTGTGGCTAAAGAAGGTGACAAAATTAAAACAATTAGGTTTGGTCAGTCAGGAGTAAAGACTAATCAAACAGTAGGACAACGTAAAGCTTTTAAATCTAGACATGCAAAGAATATATCCAAAGGCAAAATGTCTGCGGCGTATTGGGCTGATAAAGTAAAGTGGAGCCCAAGTAAAACTAAATCACCATCTAAGAAATGGAAAAAAGGATCTTAATAGCAAATGAGTGAATTAAAAGTAAGTTCTGATTCTGCTGTAAGTATGCCTATGAGAAATTTAATTTCGATAATAGGGGCAGTAGGAATTGGTGTGTGGGCCTACTTCGGTGTAATTGAAAGGCTAAATAATATTGAGACCCAAGGTAAGTTAATGCTTTCAGACGTCGAAAAAAATACCGAGTTTAGAATTAAATGGCCTCGTGGTGAAATGGGATCTTTGCCTGCTGACGCTCAACAAGATATGCTTATAGAATTTATGGCATCTCAATTAGAAAGTGTGGCTACAGAAATGGAATCAATGATGTCCAATACCGTTAATATAAAAAGAGCACAACAGGATATAGAAAAAATGATTCAAGATATAGAGAAGCTCAAAGATAAAGTTAGACAGAATGGGGATAAAGATGGAAGTTATTAGTATTATAGTAATGTTCATGTTTGGTAATATGAATGATCAAGACAATCAAATGACACAGTATATTCCTATGGAGTCATTATCTTCTTGTATGAAAGAAGTAAGATTACTAAAGAAAAAGAATACAGGTTATGACAAAGATGCTTTTTGTGGTCCCGCTATTGTAGAAATAGAAGATGGTGAAGTTATAAAATTATATAATAACATTCCTGAGGGGGCAACATTAGTTAAAACAAATATAAAGAAAGAAGCTTTTGAGAGATGGTCATTACGTGCCAAGGAGAAGTGGAATAAATAATTAACCTGGAGGGGAAATGTTAAAATACATAGCATCCATTCCTGTGGTATTGTCCATCTTGGCAGCTACATATGGAGCATTCAATTACACAAGCAAACTTACTGCACAAATAGATAAAAGCACTACTACAATTGCTTTACTACAAGTAGAAATAGAAAACTTAGAACAACGTGTCTATGGTGATATAGATAATATTCACGCTATCTTTACTGATAAGACAGGCAGAAACTCAAAGAATTACGCAGAAGCACGTGAAGAGCTGGTAAAAGAAATGGCCGACATGGCATCATGGGTAGGACGTATCGAGGGTATTGTTGCGGCATTACGTGATGGTTCCTACAAATTAGCATCACAAGCAGAGATGCAAGCATTAGAAGAAATTGTAAGAACTAATACAGATTCAATAAGACAATTTAAATATGATATGAAAGATCTAGAGAATACTATTTCTGGAGGATACTAATGCGTTGGTTATTTATTATATTAATATTTATATTAATATTTAGTTGGGCATCAAGTGCTAAAGCTAGGAATGATTACTTGGGAACAAGTTATGGTAGTTGTGAACGTGGTAGAATAGAACTATACACAGAACTTAGAGGTACTGATGGTAAAGATATGTATCAAGATGGTGATGGTGATCCTAATAACAGTTACACCTCCTATGATGATGACGTCAACGGAACTGTGGGAATACGTTTTAGTTGGCCATTACAATCGACGTGTAATAATGATACAATAGATTTAATGAGAGAGAATGATAGACTACGACAAGAGCTAGAACTGTTATCTGTTTGTGGTAAATACCAAGAGTTAGAACTAGGAGAACAGTTTGCTACTGTGCGAGAAATGTGTAAAGGTGTGTCAAAGAAACCTAGTCTAGAAGTAACAACAGAAGAAGAAAAACCTAAAGTAACCTTGACAGTTCCGTTAAGATAGTATATAATAATCTTGACTGCCGAAAGGAGTCACGATTTAATTTCGCTTAACAAGGAGGTTATTATGATTAAATCACTCGTAGATTGGGAACCATACAGACCATTTACCGTTGGGTTTGATTCTTTATGGGATAGACTACAAACGTTAGAATTGGATGTTCCTAATTACCCACCATATAATATTCGTAAGATTGATGATCTAAAGTATTCTATTGATCTAGCATTAGCTGGATTTGGTAAGAAAGATGTATCAATTAATTATGCGGATAATTCATTAACAATTAAATCTAAACCAAATGATAAGAAAGCCGACGATGTCGTACACCGTGGCATATCTCAACGCGCTTTTACGCGCACGTTTGCATTAGCAGATGACGTGGTAGTCAATGACGCCAAATTTGAGAACGGATTATTATCTATTGAATTAGAAAAAATTGTACCTGAGGAGAAGAGGCCAAAGGAAATAAAAATAAAATAAACGAGTGGGGCGTAATGCCCCCTCACTATTACAGGAGGTAATATGGCATCAGCCAACGACTACAAAGATAGATTATCTAAAATAATAGATGAGTCTATACAAGCTAATACTGCTCAAATCCTACAAGGTGCTTCCACTATGGAAGACTATAAGTACATGCTAGGTATTCAACATACTCTAGGTGATCTTAAAGATAGACTACAATCAGAACTTGTTAAACTAATAAAGGATTCACATGAGTAAGAAAAATCTACCAAAACCTGCAGGTTATAGGCTATTACTAAAGCCAAGAGAAATAGAAAACAAAACTGCAGGGGGCATTATATTAACTGATGAACTAGTAGAGCATGCTAAATTCTCATGTGTTATATCTCAAATTATTGACATGGGGCCTGACGCATACAAAGATCACAACAAAGCTAACACTGAATGGGCTAAGATTGGGGACTGGGTATTGACAGGAAAGTATGTAGGACTTAAGTTTGTATACGAAAAAGAAACGTATTCAGTTATAAATGATGATGAAATCATAGCTATTGTACCTGATCCTTCAAAGATTAGTGCGAAATAGCCTTGCATTACCAAACAAATTAGTATACAATATACACTGATAGTGATAAACGCGGTTCACAACCGAGGAGATCTAAATGATAGATGACGAAAATAAGAGTGTAATTGACAACGAACCTGAAGAGGATATAGTTGTTGAGTTACCAGACGAAGAAACTACAGAAGCTCAAGGGATTGAGACTGTAGAAAATACTGAAGAACCTAGTGATACTGAGGTTTCTGAGGAAGAAGTAGTCGAAGAAGATACAGAAGAAGAAGAGGAAGAAACTGAATCCGAAGCTGTAGAAGAAGAGACTGAAGAACCAAAGGATAAAAAAGTAGTAGGCAAGCGCGCTGAAAAACGTATTAAGCGACTTGTTGCGCAGAAGAAGGAACTTGAAGAAAAGCTCAAAAGCTATGAGTCTGAAAAAAGCGAATGGCTAAATGAGAAGAGCGAACTTAGAAGTAAGCAAGCTGACTCTGAGCTGGATGCAATCAACCAGTATATGGAAAGATTGGATTCACAAGAAGCTCAAGCTTTAAGTGTACTAAAAACTGCAAAAGAAGCTAGCGACGTTGACGCTGAGATTAAGGCAACTGATGTCTTAGCATCTGTGAAAGCAGAGAAGCTAGTGGCCAAACAATATAAGGCTAGAGCAGAAAAAGGTTTAGGAACAAATAAACCCGACAGTACTGCGAAGAAGGAAACTAAAGCAAAACCAACTGCTCAACTTCCAGATCGAAAAGCATTAGCTTGGCAGAAAAGGAATAAGTGGTTTGGGGGCAACGAGACTGGAGACAGGATCAAGACCCAAGCAGCATTAGTTATTCACAGAGAACTTCTTGAAGAAGGTATTAACCCACAAGAAGTAGCAGATGAATACTATAGCGAGCTAGACGCTAGATTAACCTCAGAGTTTCCAACTCTTAGAAAACAGACTGTTAGGAAAGTTCCAACAGTTGTAGGCGGAACGCGCTCCGCAACGGGAAAACGAAAAGTAACTTTGACAGGACCAGAAGTGGAAATGGCAAATAGACTAGGAGTTTCCTATCAAGATTATGCGCGAGAAAAAATGCGCCAAAATAAGGCGGGGAGCTAATATGACACAAGCAACTAAAACAAGCCGTACGACTAGAGCTTCGGCAACTCGAACAAAAAGATCATTCGAGGCACCTTCTAAATTAGAAGCACCTCAAGCACCAGACGGGGTAGAATATTTATGGGTTCGTCACGAACTACTAAATAACCCAGATGATGCGAATGTTCATGAACGTCTGCGCGAAGGTTATGAAATAGTAACACCTGAGGAATTAGGTGAGAATTATATAGCTGACGTAATGACAACTGGTAAGCACGCAGGTGCTGTCCGTTCAGGTGATTTAATCTTGATGAAACAAGATGCTAATTATATGAAAGAAAAAAGACAGTACTACGAAAATCAAACAGCGAAGGCGGCCCAAGCATATGGGCAAGATTTAAAATCGCAAGCGCACTCAAGTATGCCAGTAGAGGATACATCCTCAACCTCCGTATCAGGAGGAGCGGCGAACAAAGCTAAGTTCCAAGACTAACACCGCGTTAGTTACTGATTGGGATTTAGTGTATAAGCAATAAGGAGAATTTATGGCTTATGGTTTATCACCCGTAAGACAATCCAATGGCGGAACAATCCGTCTAAATAACTGGGTTGACGGAAACGGGTATCAAGTTGCTGCTACTGCACCTTCAGCATTTTTTGAAGGTGATACTTGTTCTTTATCAAGTGGTCTATTAGTAACTGACATCGGGAGTGGCGATTTAGGCGCTGTCGTTGGAGTCTTTTGGGGTGCTGAATATCAGGACAACAGTACAGGTGACGTACGATTTGTTAGATCAATTCCCGTAAGTACTGTAGCAAAATCCAATTTCAAAGCTTATGTTTATGATGATCCATCAACGATCTTCAAAATGGAAGCAGATCAAGCTGGGTCAGCATTGACTTTAGCAGACGTTGGAGCTGTAGCACAGAACTTAACAGGTGCTGGTTCAACAGTAACATTTAAAGGTGGATCAGCTCTTGATTCATCAACAGCAAGTAACACGCAAAATGCAACACAACAAGCTTACCCTTTCCAGATTTTAGGATCTGCTGAGGATAACTTAGAGTACACTGCAGTTGGAACTCCAATGAACGTACTTGTTAAAATTAACACTCATTCGTGGGGTCGCTATGATGGCAACTTCCCGACTGCTTAATTGAAAGGTAGTATACAATGGCTATAACTAGAGGTCAGTTACTTAAACAATTAGTACCGGGCTTGCATGCAATCTTTGGAACGGAATATAAACGTTACGAAGACGAAGCAGCGATTTTGTTTGAGAACGAAAAATCAAATAGAGCTTTTGAGGAAGAAGTACTCTTCCCAGGGTTCGGCGAAGCATCAGTAAAATTTGAAGGTCAAGGCGTAAATTACGCTAATACAGGTGAAGGTTGGGTAGCACGCTACACAAACGAAACTGTAGCAATGGCTTTCTCAATCACTGAAGAAGCTATGGAAGACAACTTATACGACAAGCTGTCTACCAGACTAACAAAAGCATTAGCTAGATCAATGGCTGCTGCTAAACAAACTAAAGGTGCGGCTGTGTACAATAACTCGTTTACGGGTGGTGCATTTGCAGGTGGTGACGGTGTTTCATTAATTAACGCTTTACACCCACTTCAAGACGGATCACAAACTACTGGCAACAGAAAAGGAGCTAACACTCCTACAGTTCAAGCTGAGCTTTCAGAGACTTCTCTAGAGCAAGGTTTAATTGATGTAGCTGGTTTTGTAGATGACAAATCTATTCCGATTGCTGCACAAGCTAGAACTCTTCACATTCCAAGACAATTGGTATTTGTGGCTGAGAGACTAATGGCGTCTCCATACAGAGTTGGAACAGCAGACAATGATGTCAACGCAATCGTATCTACGGGTATGGTTCCAGGTGGATATCATGTTAACCATAGATTTACTAACAGTAAATTCTGGTGGTTAAGAACTGATGTACCAAACGGTATGAAGCACTTCACTAGAGCTCCAATCGCAACTTCAATGGAAGGTGACTTTGAGACTGGTAACGTTAGATACAAATCTAGAGAGAGATATTCATTTGGATTCTCTGACTGGAGAGGTCTATACGGTTCAAATCCAGCCTAACGGCTGAGGGAGGGGGTAATTAAATTTGCCCCCTTTCTATACTAAACAACCTATTGACTGCGTAAGCAGACAGAAAAACAAGGAGTAAGACAATGGGAACAACTACATTTTCGGGACCGATTAAAGCGGGACCTATATCAAACACAACTGGTACTGACTTAGGTACTAACGTAAAAAATATTGGGCAAGTAGTAATGGCTCAAACT
>Ga0209992_10003215_pt1 | contig 13990 bp, 12 predicted proteins | sample 2SBtaG_2_FD_182564 | JGI IMG/M metagenome (GOLD analysis project Ga0209992, IMG submission 182564) | Deep subsurface microbial communities from Kolumbo volcano to uncover new lineages of life (NeLLi) - 2SBTROV12_ACTIVE470 metaG (SPAdes)... | ecosystem: Environmental > Aquatic > Marine >... | reverse complement strand
TCAACTCCAGTTAAGTTCAAAAGAAATTTGGAGTTTATACCAAAATAGCATCTCCCGAATCAAAATGCTGTGTCTTGCATTAAAATTACTTAACGTAAAGTTAACAATAATTTAATCCTCAATCCTTTATTTTAGAACTATAAAATAAATTTTTAGATTGAGGTGCACTATGTTTTATGAAGTTCGCTTGCTAGATCGAAAAAATAAGTTAAAAAAAATAATTTCCAGTGAACAGTTGAGTCGACAATACTGGGATAAATTTGAACACACTTTCAATGTTTCTAAAGTTAAACCAAAAATTGGGGAACCCAAATCTCCTGTTAAAAATAATTAGTTTCTTTTAAGTATTATTTTGTCTTAGATTAATTGAAAAAAAATTCGCCAACAAAAGATGGGAAATTTTGTGGTGTTAAATGGTAAAGGCCCCCAAGTAATAAAATTTCACTAAAACCAATTACCCAAATCCAAACTAAGGCTAATTTGGGAATTTTGATACCCTCAATTGATTTGACTAAAAAGAAACTCCATACATAAATTGCGCATAAGATAAGAGCCAAGGGAATAGCAAATTTTGCTCCCCATTGAAGAAGTGTCCAAAGAATACCCTTCATAAAAAACAAAGCCGATGTTGATACAACAAAAAATATAGTTAAAAGTTTAACGATCTGAAGCATTGCTTAGAAAGAGTAATTATAAAATGGCGCCGTTAGTTTTTAATATGTCGGCAATGTCGATATTCCCATTGGCAATTGCTAAATGAAGTGGTGCACGCCCATCGGATCCTTTTATATTTACGTTGGCTTTTTTTGATATAAGTAGCTCGACAATATCTTTTTTGTCCCATTGTGCAGCATCATGCATCGGTGTTTCACCTATATTATCGGGAGCATTAATATCCGAGCCTCTTGCAATCAAAAATTTTGCGATATGCAGATGCCCCTTCTCGGCAGCCCAATGCAACGGCGTGCGTCCCAATCTATCTTTTGCATTTATTTGCGCACCTTCAATTAGAATTTTTTCAACCATTTGTATATTACCCGTTGAAACGGAAGTATGAAGAGGAGTGTGCTTCCATTCGGCTCGAGAGTTAACGTCTGCACCTGCTACCAATAACTCATCGGCGGCATTAAAACTATTTTGATCTATGGCGATATGTAGCGGGGTATAACCATCTCTATCGGTTGCGTTTAACTCGGCGCCGTTATCTAGAAGTAGTCTCACCATTTCTGGCAAGTTTTCTAAACCTGCGACATGAAGGGGGGCCAGCCCATCGTTGTCCGCTAGACTTATGTCCGCATTGTTTAGTAAATAATAGGAGACCAGTTTTGATCGATTGTGAAAAACAGAAAGATATAGAGGGGTTATACCATTTCTATCCTGAAAATTAATATCGATACCAATTTGTAAACGTTTCGTATTTTCCAAATCTCCAGATTCTATGGCTTTGTAAAGTTGCTGGATTTTCTCATTGGCAACTGGTGTTTCCGACGCAGCTATTTTATTCAAATCATACAAAGCTTTTGCGTTTTTTAACCCAAAAGTTTTTGGTTCGTCAGACCAAACAGGTGCGGTTGCGGTAAAAAACAAAACAATAATCGGAAAGGGATAAAATATCTTCATTCGATAATTGTGCCACCGAAATCATGAACACGCAAGCGGGTTAGAATTATAAGGGTTAGACCATGTATGGGATGATAATAAACTATTGTTTTGTTGGGCAAGAGAGGCTATCTGGTATATTGGTGTTATTTTTAATTAGCAGGCTAGATTTCTGTGTCGGCTAGGATGAGATGGTGAAATGTTAGTCCGATATTACAGTAAAGAAAATTAAGATTTTTGGGGGGTTGAATAGTATTAATCGTATTTCAGTGTATTGATAAATTGAGTAATAGTTTTTTTGTTGTTTTTATAATCAATTAAGTTTTTCAAATGAAATATCAAATTAATTTTAAAGATCCTATTCGGGTCCCTTGGGTGTGGATAGGAATTTTAGCTCTATTTCTTGCAATGACCCCCATCTGGCCAATAACAGGAAACTGGTTTGGAGTTCCCGCTTGGGCAGTATTCGCTCTTTTAGTCAGCATCCTTACCAGTCTCTTTGTTGCTATTGTTATCCTTCGGGTTTGGCAGGATCCGGATGACCAAGGAGAACATAATGACTGAAGCCCTCCCTTTTGGTCCCGGTGCGTTGGTCTTTGTTGCCGCTTATGTTTTAAGTCTTCTTGGTATTGGTTTTTATGCCCACAAGCAAAGACAAAAAGACGATATGCAGGATTTTTTTTTGGCAGGGCGCAACCTTGGTTTTACAATTCTTTTTCTCACCCTATACGCTACCCAATACAGTGGAAATACTTTATTAGGATTCAGCGGAGCGACCTACCGAAATGGATTGAGTTTTTTGGTTTGTGTTCATTTCATGACCGCAATTGTTGTTTGCTATTTATTTTTTGCTCCACAACTTTATCGCTTGAGTCGTGAAAACCAGTTTCTGACTCCCGGTGATTTTATTTATCATCGTTATCAAAGCCAGGCTTTGAGAATTCTGGTGACATTGATTATGGTTTATGCGCTTGCAAACTTTACTCTGGCACAAATGCGAACACTAGGAACCGCGTTTGCAGGAATCTCACAGGGAAGAGTTCCCGTATGGGCAGGAGTGATCGGTTTAGCACTGGTAATGCTTATCTATGAGTCTTTGGGAGGCATGCGCAGCGTTGCATGGACCGATGCCATTCAAGGTGGCATGTTACTTGTCGGATTCATTATCCTGATGGGTTTGTCATTTTCTCAATTTGGTAGTATTACCGACACGATTAATAAGTTGGCGAGTAACCCTGAAACTCTGCATAAAATAAGACCTCCTGATGCAGAAGGAGCCCGAAACTGGATCAGTTTTATTTTATTGGTAGGGTTGGGTGCTGCTATTTATCCGCAGGCGATCCAAAGGGTTTATGCTTCCAGAAATGCCGGTATTCTAAAGCGCTCATTGGCAACAATGGCTTTCATGCCTTTGATCACCGCTCTGGTTTCCGTGATGATAGGACTACTCATGGCAGCCCATCTGCCTGGTTTAGAAAATGAATTTTCAGAAAGCGGGCTCATCCCTTCCGAAACGGTATTAACCCAAATGTGCTTGGAAATCATGCAACAGTCTGCCTTCGGTTACTGGTTGGTGGTGATCATCTTTGCATCTTTATTAGCGGCAGTAATGTCAACAGCTGATTCTGCTTTACTCAGTATCAGTTCTATGATTACTCACGATATTTACGGGAAAACTTTTCGACCTGATGCTGATCAAGCGCACTTAACCCGAGTCGGAAAATGTATAACATGGATTTTTATGTTTCCACTAGTTTGGGCTGCATTGGCTTATGAGGGAAATCTCATCCAACTACTAAAGATCAAGTTTGAATTATTGGTTCAATGTGTGCCGGCAATTTATCTAGGTGTTCATAGCAAATCGTTAAATGCCAGAACGGTAATAACGGGGCTGTTAATGGGTCTTGCGGTAACAATGATATTGATTGTTTTGGATTGGAGCAGCGTTAGCGGCATCCATTCAGGGATCATAGGGTTGGCTGTAAACCTGACTATTTGTTTTTTGGGTATGATGAAAAATAGCCGAACCTTTTAATGAGATTAATAGAAAACAAAAATGTATCAAACATGATCTGGAGGCGGTATGATAGCCCTCAAAAATGAATTCTTTAAAAATTTTATAGATTAATGTCCGAATCTGCAAAATCCCAATACGATCAGAGCGGTGTTTCCAGTCAGGGAGCAGAGACCGCACTTTCTGGTTTGCTTAAACACGTTTTACCAACACGTGGGTTCAGTAATCGCTATCCGCTTGCTGCTGATATAGGTTATTTTGCCAATGTAATCGACCTTGGTAACGGAGAAGGTATTGCCTTTGGCACAGATGGTGTGGGAACAAAGATAATGGTTGCTGAGCTTCTCAATCAGTATGACACCATTGGTATTGATTGTGTGGCAATGAATGTGAACGATGTCATTTGTGTGGGTGCGCGACCCGTCAGCATGGTGGACTATATTGCCTGTTCGCATACTGACCCTGAAGTTTTTAACCAACTAGGCCAGGGTTTGGCAGAAGGTGCACGGCAATCAAACATCAGTATTTCCGGTGGGGAAATTTCCCAGATCAAAGAAATCATTTCTGGGATAGACCTTATTGGTGCGTGCATCGGCCATGTTTCTCTAAATAAGGTCAATACAGGAAAAGATATAAAACCTGGCAACCTAATTGTCGGATTGGCATCAAGTGGGGTTCATTCTAATGGTCTGACATTGGCCCGCCGCGTTTTGTTGGGTGAAACCATCGAAGAACAAAAATCTCGCGTTAATGAGTACGATCAATTTCTTGGCCAGACTTTGGGAGAGGCATTGTTGGAGCCTACAAAAATCTATGTAAAACCAGTTATGGAAATGCTGGACTCAGGAATCGATCTTAAAGCTATGGTTCATATAACTAGTGGTGGATTTTGCAATCTTAATCGTGTGGAATCTGATGATATTAGATTTGTCATAGATGCCCCGCAGCCCGCACATAAAATTTTTAACCTCATTCAAGATAAGGGTGGAGTGAGCGAGGCAGAGATGTTTGAAGTCTTTAATATGGGCACAGGTTTTTGTCTAGTCGTCGAAAGTACAAATGAGGTGGAGGCTATCACTAAAATTTGTAAAACCCACAACCTCCCTTGTCAGGTTATTGGTCAGATAGAAGGTTGTCAGGGCAAAGAAGTTCTTCTCCCACAACAGCAACTCACCGGAAAAGGCAGTCGGTTTACCTAGCCAATTCTTTTGTATTTGGTTTCGATATTTCTACCTCATATATTTTCTACCTACCTTCGGAATAACCTTGACCGATTGTGAGAAGTTATTCCTGACAGGGTTTGGCGTAGATATCTAATTATACCTCCCTTTCAATTCCCGTTTTATTTGTGATAACCTGATTCTTATAAAACTATATTTCTTAGGCATTATTAATGCAGCGCTTTTTCTTTCTACTTATTCCAATCTTGATGGCAATAATGGTCTTCTTTTTTTATGGTGAGGCCTTTCCTGAAAAATCATACAATCGCCTTATCCATGAGAAAAGCCCATACCTACTGCAGCATAAGAAAAATCCTATCCATTGGTACGCATGGGGTGAAGAGGCACTCCAAGCTTCTCAGGATCAAAACAAGCCCATTTTTTTAAGCATAGGCTACTCGACTTGTCACTGGTGCCATGTACTAGAAAAAGAGTCGTTTGAAGATGAGGAGGTTAGCGCACTGTTGAATGAAAATTTCATATGTATAAAAGTAGACCGGGAGGAGCATCCCGATGTCGATCAGTTTTATATTAATGTAGTGGAGGCAATGACGGGAAAAGGAGGCTGGCCCTTAACCGTAATAATGACCCCGGAAAAAACTCCTGTCTTTGGCGGTACTTATTTTCCAAAAGCTCAACTGATTCAAATTATTGATGCATTGGGTTATGCATGGAAGCATCAACCAGAAAAAATAAAATTGGTGAGCAGTACTGTTAGAAAATTTATTGAAGCAGGAGATCGCATTTCCACACAAACGGTTACGTTGGATGAGACAATGATGAAAGATTTTTATAAAAAATTTGTCATCAGTTACGACGAAGTAAATGGCGGTTTTGGCCTAGCACCAAAATTCCCACCAACGATGAAATTACGGCTCTTGTTACGCATCGCCCAGCGTACGGGAGACCAGCACGCGATAAAAATGATGGCCTCCACGCTAAAGCATATGGCGCGAGGAGGAATTTACGATCATCTTGCTGGTGGATTCCACCGTTATTCAACAGACGATATCTGGCTGGTTCCGCATTTTGAAAAGATGCTCTACGACCAGGCAGCTATGACAATGGTTTATCTTGAAGGTTATCAGGTTACAGGGAACAAAGTTTTCGAATCCGTAGTACGTGGTGTTCTTGATTATGTTTTAAAAGATCTGACCGGCCCAAAAGGCGGGTTTTACTCGGCCGAAGATGCAGATAGTGAAGGAGAGGAGGGGACGTATTATGTCTGGTCGGATGCAGAGCTTAGAAAACTCCTGACACTGGAAGAGTATCAAGAGGTCTATAAAATATTTGGCGTAACCTCCGGTGGCAATTTTGAAGAAACTGGAAAAAATATACTCCATCTCAATAAAGAAATAAGTTGGGCAAGTAGTAATAGCGCAGATATAAAAGCTCTTAAAGATAAATTATTAAGAATTCGGGAAAAACGAGAACGCCCGTTTAAAGATGATAAAGTTCTCACTGCCTGGAACGGACTAATGATAAGCGCTCTGGCGAAAGCCGCGCAAGTATTACAGGATGAAGAATATCTAAAAGCCGCACAAAATTCAGCACAGTTTATTAAAGAGAATCTTTATGAGAAGGAAAGGCTGGGGAGAAGGTTTCGAGAAGGTGAGGCCAAGTTCACCGCCAGTCTCGATGATTATGCTTACCTGATTCAAGGTTTGATCGATCTTTACGAATCAGATTTTGATGAACAATGGTTGAGTTGGGCGAATGAATTACAGAAGAAGCAAGACGAAATTTTTTGGGATAAAAAAACTGGGGGCTATTATTTTTCGGAAGAAGGGGGTTTGTTACCTGGCCGAAATAAACGATTTGATGACAATGCCCGGCCGAACAGTAACGCAGTATCAGCACTCAATCTATTAAGGCTGTTCAATTTCACACTGCACCAACCATATAGGGAAAAAGCCAAAACTATTTTTACTCTAGCAGGAGAAATGATGAGCCGTTCCCATAACGCTTTCGCGCAGATGTTCATCGCTTTAGATTTTTATTTAGATAGATCGAAAGAAGTGGTTGTGGTGGGACCAAAATTATCTAAAGACAAAGATACAATCATTCAAATGTTGCGTAATGAATTCATACCTAATAAAACCTTGGGCTATATTGCTCCAAACAAAAAATCATCCTTTCCGGTGTTCGAAAACAAAACCACTATCGATGGACGGACGATCGTTTACGTCTGTGAAAATAATATCTGTAAATTTCCCACTGAAGACTTGAGCAAAGCTTTTCAATTATTGAGAGATAATAAAAAGTATTCTTTGAATTGAATAAACTTTAAAGGCCCAATTTGCCATGGGATTACTGACAGCCAGACCCTCTTCTACCAGTTTTGCAGTGGAAGACTCTTACTTTCTTGATGCTAGAGAAGCTCCGGATTGGCAGCGCCAATTTGGAAACAACCACCCTTTAAAGCTAGAGATTGGTTTTGGTATGGGGGATTTTTTAATCGCCATGGCTACGAGGGAGCCGAACAGTAATTTTGTTGGAATTGACTTCTCCCAGGACGGTATCCAAAAATTACTTGGGCGTATTCATTCCTCTCAGTTAGAAAATATACGCGTTGTTTTTGGAGATGCCCGGGAAAAACTTTCGTATCTGTTTCATGCCGAAGAATTAAATTCGATATATATCAATCTCCCCGATCCCTGGCCTAAGAAACGACATATTAAACGTAGACTAATTCAACCCGAATTGGTAAAGCAAATCACGAAAAAGTTGGCTCCCCAGGGGACAGTATATCTTGCTACAGACAGTCAAACCTATGCAAATGAGATACTAGATTATTTCAATGCCGAATCTTTGCTTCAAAACATAAACGGCATTTTTTATGAGAGAAGGCACCTTCCTAAATCAAAATATGAAAAAAGTTTTATTTATGCTGGAGAAAAAATAAATTATCTAGAATATTACAAATTGGTTGGCAACGAAGAGAAATCTAAAAAAGAAGAAACATCGACTGTCAAAGATCCAACAAATAGAGATGAATATCTGACTCAGAAATTTAAAACCTTAGAGGCCAATGCTAAGGATGCTTGTGATCTCAAACAGTTTGCAGATCAACTGGTAGAAGCGGGCGAGGCCGAATGGGCCAGGCGTGTTTACAAAAAAGCGGAGGAAAAGGTAGAAGATTGCCTGGATTTGAATTGGCTGGCCTACAGTGTTGCGTTCGCACTCAATGATAAAAACTGGGCTATAAAAATTTATGAGGAGGCCGAGGATAGGGCAGAGAACAGTCTGGACTTGAATTGGTTGGCTTACAGTGTTTTTGAATCATTAGGCGAGAAGGAATGGGCCAAGAAATTATTTCAAAAGGCAGAAGCTCAATCGGAAAATATTCGTGAGCTGTGTGACCTTGCTGACAGCGTATCAGAGATTCTTGAAGATAAAGAATGGCAATTTAATGTTTATAAAAAAGCTGAGGAAAAGGCGAAAGAGTTTTCGGATTATTATGAACTTGCAGATCACGTCTTCGCAAAACTAGGCAACGAAGAATGGGCCAGCGAGTTATACCATAAAGCTGAGGGGAAGGCGGAGGACTGTTGTGACCTTATCACTTTGGCGGAGTGTTTTATAGAAAAGTTAGGGGATGGAGAGAGAGCAGATCGTGCCTATAAAAAGGCGGAGACTAAAGCTGAAGATCGTATCGACTTCTCTTGCCTTGCTGAAAGTTTGCGCGAAACACTGGGTGATAATGAATGGGCTCAACGACTTTTCAATAAAGCAAAAGAGTTTAAAAATTAAATGGTATGCAAAAAGCCAAGGGAAAACCAAATTTGCTTTAAGGCAAAACCTTCGCGAGAAAAACGATACCGACGGCTACGGGAGTTATATAGCGGATCAAAAACTCCCAGCATTGCGCCCAGGGGAAATTAAATTTGTTTTTGTGTTTTTCAATTTCTATATGTGCATTATTGGTTCCCCAGACCCAGCCTACAAAGATTGCTGTTAACATTCCTCCTAATGGCAGCAGGTAGTTGGAGGCAATATTATCGACATGATCAAAAAATGTCATACCCACGAGTTTTAATTCTGCCATCGCACCAAAAGACAAACCGCTGGGTATCCCAAATGCGAAAATAGACGAGCCGACAATGATCACGGCTTTTTTTCGTTGCCATCCACGTTGATCAATGAAATAGGCAACAACAACTTCTAATAAAGAAATGCCCGATGTTATGGCGGCAATTGCCAGTAGAGTAAAAAATATTATGGACACCACATGGCCCATAGGCATACTGGTAAAAACAGTGGGCAACACACTAAACACCAGGCTCGGACCCTCTGTCGGTTCTAATCCCATCGCGAATACTGCGGGGAAAATTACCATTCCGACTAATAGGGCGATGAGGGTATCGAACATCACCACATAAACGGTGGAAGAAGTTAGGTTTTCTTTTTCAGAAAGGTAACTGCCGTAGGTGATCATACAGCCCATACCTAGACTAAGAGAAAAAAATGCCTGCCCTAAAGCGATAAGTACGGTATTGACACTTATTTTGCTAAAGTCAGGATTCAAATAAAATCCTACGCCTTCCATTGCGCCATCGAGAGTGAGCGAACGAATCATCAGGAGCAAGAGGAAAAGAACCAAGGTGGGCATTAAAATCTCACAAGCTCTTTCAATACCACCATGGACTCCCCTGAGCACAATGGCAATACATAAACCCATGAACAAGGCATGGTAAAGAAGTGTTTCTCCTGTATTACTGATAAAGTTTCCGAAAAAAACCCCTGCTTCTTTAGGAGAGGTGAATGACAAAACGCTTCCGGTCACAGATTTAACCACATACGCAAATGTCCAACCGCCCACAACCCCATAAAAGGAGAGAATAAGAAACCCGGCCAATACCCCCATATATCCGATACTGGTATATGCAGAGTTCGGTTTAAGAGAATGGAATGCGCCGACAGGGTTTAGGTTGGTCTTTCGGCCCAAGGTAAATTCTGCCAACATAATAGGAGTGCCAATAATAAATATACAAATGAGATAAATGAGCACGAATGCGCCACCACCATTCTCACCTACTATATAAGGAAACTTCCAGATATTACCAAGCCCGATCGCAGAGCCGGACGCAGCTAGAATGAATCCAAATCGACTGCCCCAGAATCCGCGTTGATTATTATTATCGGTCTTCATGCAATTCGGAGTATATTTTTAAGGTAATAGATGGAAGTCATATGGGAGGTTTTCCTTGGAAAAAAAATTCAAAGATATTATAGAGAGTATTCCAAAGCTACCCGGAATTTATATCATGAAGGATCACCGGTCGGAAATTCTTTATATAGGTAAGGCCAAGGTTTTAAGAAACCGCGTGCGCTCTTATTTTCAAGATTCTCGGAACTTGCATCCCCGAACGCGGATATTTTTAGACAAGGTCGATGATATCAAGTTTTTGACAACAAAAACAGAGGCGGAAGCACTGATACTTGAAAGCAATTTCATAAAAAAACATCAACCGAAATACAATGTACTACTTAAAGATGATAAGCATTATCCCTATTTACGTTTGACTACGGAGGAAAAATTTCCTCGATTAGAAGTAGTGCGTCGTATCAAAAAGGACAAAGCGACTTATTTCGGGCCTTACACTATGGTGAAGGAAGTCCGCGAAACCATTCGACTGATTTATAAAATCTTTCCTCTTCGGCAGAGTAAAGACAAATTAGATGGCAGCCCTTTGCGTCGCCCCTGCCTGAATCATCAGATGGGAAGATGCCTTGCGCCTTGCGCGGGTTTAGTTTCTTCGCAGGACTATTCAGAAATAGTGCAGGATGTTTCACTATTTCTTAAAGGCAAAAATACAACTTTACTAAAAGATTTGAAGACAAAGATGGAAGCAGCATCCGTTGAAACAAGATATGAAGAGGCCGCTGTTCTCCGAGATAAAATATCTGCGGTGCAAACAGTAATCGATAAGCAGAAAATAATTTCCACCTCATTGGAAGATCAGGATGTGGTTGCTTATTGCTCGGAAAAAGATCAAGCCATGGTGCAAGTATTAATCATTCGTTCTGGAAAAATGTTGGGAGAAAAGATATTTAAATTAAAATCGCGCAAAGAAATGGAGGAAGATGAGACACTTTCTTCATTCCTAAAACAATATTATGCTGACGAGAGCATACTGCCGGCAGAAGTTTTGTTGCCACATCCTATAGAAGATGCCGATTTAATTGCTAGTTGGTTATCTGAAAAAAAAGGCATGTGCGTGCGTATAGAAGTGCCTGTAATAGGGAAAAAGCGCGAACTGATAAGAATGGCAGAGGAAAACGCTAGTTTCGCAATGAGAATGGAAAGTGATAAAGGAGAAGTAGGAACACGTTCCCTGGAAGAATTACAAACTGCTTTGAATTTAAAACATTTTCCCGAGGTCATTGAGGGATTTGATTTGTCAAATATCTCCGGGTCGCATGCGGTTGGATCAATGGTGATCTTCGAGCACGCCTTGGCCGCAAAATCCAAATACCGTCGCTATAAAATCTCCACAGTAAAAGGCATAGATGATTATGCCATGTTAAGAGAAGTGATGACTCGACGCTACAGCCGCTTGCTTAAAGAAAATGCTCCCTTGCCAAATCTCATACTTATTGATGGAGGTAAAGGCCATTTAAATGCGGGTCACGATGTTTTGCAAGCCCTTAACCTCATGGACCGATTGGATCTGGTTTGTATTGCAAAAGGAAAATTTCGTAACAATCTGGTTACCGATGAAGTTTATTTGCCACAACAGAAAAAGCCCGTACTTTTTCATGAAAATTCTCCTTCACGTTTTTTAATGCAACGTATTCGTGATGAAGCGCATAGATTTGCAATTTCTTACCACCGCAAGTTGCGCGGAAAGAAAACTTTGGAGTCACCTCTGGAATTAATCCCGGGAATTGGGAAAAAACGTCGTTTAATGCTTTTAAAAAAATTCGGGAGCCTAGAAAATATTCAAAAAGCATCGCTAGAGGAATTGGTGATTCTGCCGGGAATAACAAAACTTTTGGCAGAAAGGATACTATCTGCTCAAGATCGGGAGAAAGACTAAATAGTTAACCTCTTATTATTTTTATAAGTTTTTCTATAGAACCAGATTGCAGGGCTCGAAATATTTTTTCGATCTGTTGTGATAATTCTCTTTCATCGCGGAACTTAAGTTCTAGTTTCATTTCATCGCTTTCAAAAGCTTCCTGATATTTAAACCGGGTTTTATCATCTAGTTTTATTTCATCAAGCGCACGTGCAATTTGTTTTTTTAAATCGGATAAAATGGGATACCTTATTATTTGTATAGTTTCATGAATCCGATCATATTTTTGTGATGGCGTGAGATCTTTGTTTTCGAGGGTAACTCTTGTGGAGGGGGTAGAAAAAATTTCTTTAGGACTTATATTATCGCGTTTAGTAATTTCTTCTACTAGCTCAAGCAGGTGTCTGCATTTGTTAACACCGGGTCGGGTAGCAGCAAAAATTTTTTCTACGGCTTCTTGGTTTTCATGGTCCCAAGTGAAAAAAACTTGATAAACCTTGATGGGAACATTTAATCGGTGTAATAGTTTTTGTAATCTAGGAATTATTTTATTAACTAAAATAAGATCTTTAAAAATCTTTTTACTACGTTCCAGCTCCATTAAGGGCATATATAAATCTATAATGGTGTTTTCTTGAGTTCCTTCTGCAAGAAGTTTGTTTAGAATACATCCCTTTTCAATATCGCTATAATGCCTTAGTGCAAAATTTTCTTTTAAATTTAGCACTAGAGCACCATCCATGGTTGGTAATAAAAATGCAGGAATGCTGGTGAGACCTGCTTTTATAGCTGCCTGCACTCGTTTATGGCCGCTGATAATTTTATAAGGTTTATTAGTAAAGCAAATACTTATAGGATGGCGTACACCGATCTCTTTCACGGAGTCCATGAGTTTTTCCGGACATCCATCGTTATTAAGAGAAAAATCGGTCAACCTGTTTTCCAGATCTAATTCGCTTATAAGAACTTGTGTTAGAGTTTCAGAATTCATGTTTAAAAAAGCTAAAAACCTATTAAAAGTTTTTTTATTTTTAATTCTTTTCCCGTTGTTTTTGCCAGGGTGTTTTGAAAATGTACCTGAAGGAATGGTTTATATTCCGTCAGGTGAGTTTACCATTGGTACGAATGAAGAGGACTCCAAAAACCACGCACTTTCTCTAGGGCTCGACAAACCCTGGTATGCCGATGAGTCTCCTGAGAGGCGGATAGATATCCCCGGTTTTTATATCGATCGCTACGAGGTGACGAATTTACAATACTATATTTTTTGCCAGGCGACCGATCATAAATCACCTAGGAACTGGCAAGGGCAAAAATTTCCTGAAGGCAAAGACAGTTTTCCTGTTACACATGTTAATTTTTTCGATGCTGCGGCTTTTGCAAAATGGGCAGGAAAACGGCTACCAAACGAAATGGAATGGGAAAAGGCTGCACGGGGTCGGGCTGGGTTTATTTATCCCTGGGGTGATGATTTTAAAATAGGTATTGCCAACTTGGCGACTTCACCAAGAAATAAAACCGGGAGAGGATTAATGCCTGTGGGCAGTTTCCCGAAGGCCGTAAGTCCTTATGGAGTTCATGATATGGTCGGTAATATTTGGGAATGGGTTTGGGATTATTATTTGCCCTACCCGAACAGTAAATTTAAATCAGCAGCTTTCGAAAAAAAACATTATATAGTGCGTGGGATGTCATACATGGGTGTAGGGCACTTTAGTAAAAAAGATTTTCAAAAGGTGGTGGCTATGAAATCCCGGGCTTCTTTTCGCGAGCACCTTAACCCTCTTGCAAATAAGAAGGATATTGGCTTCCGTTGCGTTAAAGACCGACCGGGTTTTATGGAACGGGTTTTTGGTGTTAAACCGTCAGAACAAAAAAAAGTAGAAACATAAGTTTAACCTGCCCTAACCCTTCTTCCGATAGTAAGAAAATTTAAAATAATGTCATTGAAAACCTATCGATTTCCTAGTAATTTGATTTTCAGTAAGTTGTTTCCCTTCGTTTGTCCTTTTTAAATCATAAGATGGGTTGAATATGCAATTTGAGGATGTTTTAGGAAAGCAGGTTCTTGTTCTCGATGGTGCGATGGGTACCATGGTGCAGAATTTGGATTTAGACGATGCCGCCTTCGG
>Ga0209992_10003212_pt1 | contig 13996 bp, 18 predicted proteins | sample 2SBtaG_2_FD_182564 | JGI IMG/M metagenome (GOLD analysis project Ga0209992, IMG submission 182564) | Deep subsurface microbial communities from Kolumbo volcano to uncover new lineages of life (NeLLi) - 2SBTROV12_ACTIVE470 metaG (SPAdes)... | ecosystem: Environmental > Aquatic > Marine >... | reverse complement strand
TCTAAGGTCCCCGTAAATTTAATTACGCGGTACATACCATCTTGGAGATTTTCAGTACCGGACCCTGGAGATGCTTCGCGAACAGTTAAAGTAGCCGTATCCGCGTTTGTTGTTATAGCAACTGCTTTATATGAGGCTATACGATCAAGAATATCAAAATTATGGTTTGTTGTAGTACCCCACGTACCGTCCTGTTCACCAGAACCGATTTTCTCAATACCAAAACCTGTTGTATATGTCGATGCCATGATTCTTTCCTAGGTTTGCATTATACTACTATGTATACACCTAAAAGCCACTAATAATTTCCCAAGTCGATGTTTGGCTAGTGTTTACTATCTGCCAATTCGGTACTTGAGTAGTAGTCAAATCCTGATAATTAGCTGTTTGACTAGTGTTAAGTACCTGCCAATTCGGTACCTGAGTAGTAGTCAAATCCTGATAATTAGCTGTTTGACTAGTATCTATATCACCCCAAACTAACGAAACACCTATGCTACCTGTACCAACTACCCCCGTTACAGAAGCCGTTGCACCACCTGTAACTGTTTCAGAACCAAGAGCAGATGTACCGGCTACCCCTGTTACTGTAAAAGTTGCCCCACCTGTTACGGTTTCAGAACCGAGGGCGGATGTACCAGCTACCCCTGTTACCGCAGAAGTAGCACCACCTGTTACGGTTTCAGAACCAAGAGCAGTAGTCCCAGCTACCCCCGTTACAGCAAAAGTTGCCCCGGCTACAACAACTTCAGAACCAAGAGCAGATGTACCGGCTACCCCCGTTACTGCTACAGTCGCACCACCCGTTACGGTTTCAGAACCAAGAGCAGAAGTGCCTGCAACACCGGTAACAAGTACAGGTAGAGGTGTATTCCAAGCACTTTGGTTCCAAGTACCTCGTCCCCAACCTCCTAAATGCGTATTCGACACAACCGGTTCTTCATAATTAAGCTATACGGATTATCGCATTACTCGAATCCGCTGCCGGAAACTGGATAGTAAAATCACCACCACTAGAAATTTTATCTGCCCCAAAATCAAGAACAGCAACAGCTTTATCTGAATCAGTATCGTTGTATATCAACGCTCCCCGCGCTGTAATCGTAGCACTGCTCCAAGTCGTGTCAGCAAAATCGGTAATTGCGGTTGTACCACTACTAGAAGGGTCTACTCGTGTAAGAGTATTACCACCAGTAGTATATCCGTTACCGTTAGCTACTTCATTGCTTGTTGTATACGCGGTAGTTCCGGCACCTAAACTTGCGCTGGAAGTGTAGAGAGCTATTTTAAAGGTGTCTCCACCGCTATTCTTAAAATTATGTACCGCTTCTAACAGTTCTTGTTTAAAAGAAGTACACATTGCTTGTGAAATTGCCATAACCTACTCCTAACTTACGGCTTGTCTATATTGTCCTGCTCGGTAGGCATCTTCCCGTAACTTACCATCACCAAGATTTTTAAGTAACCCTATAGCATGTACATAGAGCTTTTCGTAATTATCTACCATATCCGGTTCACCTCTAAGAAACCGTATAGCTTCTAGTAAAGCTCCATTTAATAACGCGGAATCAAATTCATCTCCTAGCCACGTAGTACCCGCAGTCACTATAGATTCGGGATAATATCCATAATGAAGCTCTACATTAAGAGAAGCATTTGGGGTGGGACCCACTATAAAACTATCATCATCAAAATATGCGTAATGTACGGGCACCCCAGTAGTAGCAGGATTTGGGTACGCTTCCCGTATAAAATTCACATCTTTGTTGATAAGAAAAGTATGTACCGAACTACTGTCTAGTACTGCTAAACTGTAGGTATATAAGAAATCCGTAGGTACTGATAAATACTTATTACCAGAAGTAAGCGCACCACTAACATTTCGCCGTAGTGCGGGTATCTGCACAGTGTTATATATTTTTTGTTCGGCTTGATCTGTAAACAACGCAAGCTGATCGTCTGTAAAAGTATTTTCACAAACATCCTGTATATTTGCTTTAAGGTTTGTGTAGTTCATAACTCATATACCTTTAAGAAGTAGCCACAGTAACTTGTCCTACACGCCCAACACTAGTAATAGATGTTATAGGTTGTTCCCCCGTAGGATTAGGACCTCCTGACGAATTAATAGGAACAATCTGTGCTCTACTCTGTGCATACCCCGCGAAGTCAGGTCTGGGGTCCCGTATAGCTTGAGGATCGTCTACAGGATATTTACCTTGTTCGTTTTGTGGATGGTCAGGACCCCAGCATGTCGGGCACGCTTTTATGTTGGTAGTAGCTCCATTCTTAATAAGCTCACGTAATTCAGCTAGTTTATACCTGAACCCACAAATATCGCATTCTGCGATAGCATTTTTACTAGATGCAAACCGCGCAGGCATTCACTATAACCTATTTACCACCTTGTTCTTTCATAAGCATACCAGCTATCGCTGTTACACCAGCAATACCTAAAAAATAAGGGGCTCCTACTGGTACAAGTATAGAAAGAACAATTGCTCCAACACCAACCGCAATCCAAGAAGTTGGTTCTACAATTCTACTTACAACCCAATCTACAACCATATCCATAACTAACTCCCGTATAGTTAAAACACAAACACAAACCTAATACCTACAACCGTGTTTTCAAAAAAGATATTACATGACCCTATGTTAAATTCTTGGAATCCTGGGCACAAATCTAGCGGATGACTTTTCTCTATCCTCTCCAGAAGCGAGGGTAAATTGAGCTTCATATTCAGCTTTCAACATATCTATACGAGGTGCTAACTCGGGCATTTTCATAGCGATGTTATACGCTAACCCTGCTACCAAACAAGGAAGAAACCGAAAGTTCATATCCGCGGTTTCGATACCATTACCGGCATCCTCGACTCTACGCATGCGCCAGTACACAAAAGTATAATCGTTACTGTCTGGTACAGGCCATACATTTATCTTAGGGGCGTCTCTAAGACGCTCGATCCAAACCTGTACAGGTCTACCACGAGTTAATTTATTGGGAATAGATGAGAATGTACTAACACTAATACGACTTATGTTAATATCAGACTGTTTTGTTGTATTGCCGCTATCAGTACGTATAGCCTGTTCTAATAAGTCTATTGTATCGGCTGGAAGAGTATATTGTGAGGTTCCTGTGGTAAGACTTACCGTACCGGAATCTATAGTCCACAGGTTTATCCCTCTATTTTGCCACTCTATAGTAAGCAAATTCATAGACCTACGAGCAGTACGTAGATCATACCCAGAACGCATTTCGCTCCCGGCACGCTCCCACGCCTCTTCAGCAATCTCGGTAAAATCCAGATTGAATGCTGTTGTGCCGGATGTAGCCATTATGCTTCCTTACATCTAACCATCTTCTTTACTGCCTGCTTTAACTGTTTTACGAGCTGTTTGCTTACAGCAGTCTTCTGGCGCTTTGCTTGCGTGGTCGCTACACGTTTTAACCGGATCAATAGGTTTATTAGCCATATTTGTTAAGCCCCTTTCATACTAACGTATTTACAGGCTTTTGCGCCCCGCGCCTTACCATAACCCCGCCCAACTTTACCGCCAGCGTTCATCTTTTTTGTCTTTTTCTTCTTTTTCTTAGGTTTACGAACTTTATCCTCCCTCTCATATTTTGGTACTGAATAAGTCTCTCCTTCTAGCCCCAATTCTTTAATTGTTTTACGTACTGCGGGGGCATTTTCGTTAAGTACCCTATCGCCCATCCCCGTCATAGGCTCTGTAACTTTATCTGTAGCCTGATCCGCAAGAAATTGATACGCGCCCGCTTTTGTATCTCCTCCTGTTTTAAATTTTTTAGGGGGGCGTCCAACTTTACTTCCGTATGTTCCCGGTCCATATGGCATATCAAATTTCCTTCCTAACATTTCCAACGTTTTCTAGCCTGTCTAAGACGGCTATTCGGATTCTTAGCTGCTTTAGGAAATTTCTTCATCTGTCCTGCACTACGCGCACAGTAAGATTTACGTCTGCCAGCAGCTTTACTTCCGGGTTTAACTTTACCCGTTACAGCCGTTTTTAATTTACTACCGGGGTTCTTACGCCGATAAGAAGCTACCCCAGCTCGGGTCATTCCCGCTCCAGATTTAGTAGAGCGAAAGTTCTTTTTATTCCTAGCGGGCATGTTGTCTGGCTTACGTACTTTACCACCAGACTTGTAGTACATATGCACTGTAACTATCCTACATAGAACAACGTCATCGAAGACAGATGGGTTTGCGTGTAAAGTACATACCCACCACTTTCAAATACGATACCGTCATCAGGAACATCGGGATACTGGGTAGTATTTGCGGAAGCTACAGTATTAAACTTCATACGAACGCTACCAGTAGAGGAAGTTTGCCTGAAGGTAATCGTACCCGCCGTTCCAGTATTGACAGCATAAAGCCCCCGGAGCCGTAGACGACCTCGGAATATAGGAGCTGCGATAGAAGTACCAGAACCAGCACTAACATTGCCAGCAGGGTCACCCACCGCCGCTATCTGACTAATAGTAGCGAAGTAAGTTGACCCAGTTGCCGTACCTGCGTTTGCCCCGGTAATAGATTCTGTTACAGCAGTGGCAGTCTCATCTGTGCCTGTTACTGTAAATGAAATACCTGAATCATCACCAGCGCTAAGAATAGTTATATTACGAGGTTGATCGAACGTAACCGCGCCCCCAGAGGCAAGTGCGCCCCCAAGGACTAAGTTAGCGTTATTAGCAACAGCCGCCGCCGTAGAAATACCATCAGTATCTGCTGCCGCAGCTTCTACAAATGTAGACTGAATATCAGAGGACATTTATACCCCCCTTATTCAAACGGTGTTGCTAAAGTACCGTCGCCATGTAGATGAGCCTCACAATGCCAGACCGCCGCTGTCGTTGCTTTTAGACGAATAATGCCGCCAACAAGCCAGCCCTGCCCCGCTGTACCAAGATCAATGGTGTCATCATCACTAGCGTCTGGAATGAAGGCATTCATATCCGTAGCCGTTGCGGGATCAAAAATCATAGCAAAACCAGAGTAAAGATCACTGGCGTTCTGCGTATTGATCTGACCGGCTCCTGTAAAGGTCGTGCCTACAATGAAAGTATATTGTAGACCCGCTGCCGCTGTTGGTAACGTGACAACAATTCCTGCCGCACGGTTCAAAGTAAAGACTGCGCCAGATTGCGTCGTAGCAACCGTATAAGTCGCGTCCTCAATCGAAACGATGTTGGCATAAGACGAGACATAACCCGTGGTAACCAAATTACCACTCGTATCAATGTCTAGATTGGTTGTGATAACGCCAGTATTGGCGGCTTTAGAAATCTGCTCAAACCCGTTTTCAGAACGGACGGGACCGTTAAACGTCGTATTAGCCATGCTCATCTCCTGTCTTGGCTAGTGTCAGCCACATAATATGACTGTCAGGGATTACTTATAATATAACTAAAAGAAGGGGGTAACAAGTACCCCCCTCAATATTTTAGTCTTACGCGCCGGGCGATCCGTAAATTCCAAGTGGATCAGACACGCCGAAAGAATAACGCTCACGAGCTTTATAACGACTATTGCCCGTATCAAAGTCAGCATCCATAGATGTCTGCATCGAAGTACGAACAAAGTGTTTAAGACCGTTAGGAACATCAGTCATAAGGAACCACGCATCCGTATCAGTTAGATAGTGGTTGACTGCATACCCTTCAGGAACAGCACCATTGTTCTTCAGGGCATTGATGTCGTTATCAGCGGTGCTTACACGGCCCTCGGTCTCCAACAACCGCGTAGCAACAAACTGCAATGCGGGCGGGATAACGAGTTTCTTTGGGCGAGCCGCGATCAACAGGCCACGCTCATCCGTCCAACCAGCGATATCAATAACGGCGGCTTCCAGAGAAGTCTCGTTAAGGTCCGCTGCCGTAGACGGCGTATTTGCGTTAGTACCACCACTAACGAGTGGGTGGGTAGTAGCACAAAGAGCTACGCCATCACCGTAGGTGGTGGAGAAGGCATCATTAAGAATAGTAGCTGCCTTAACCTGTTTCGTGTACGCCATAGCACGAGCCAGCGCTTTCGTATAACGAGCGGAAAGCGAGTCATACAAATTATCTTCAATAGCTTCCTCGGTAACTGAGAAACCCATTGCGACTGTTTCATGCGTATAACGAGCCGTCCACGCCTCTTGAGCATTGTCATATTCGATGGCAGAGCCTTCGTCCTTGACAGGTGCCGCGGAGAACCCGGACAGTTTGGTTTCTTCCTCAAAAGAACGATCCGAAGATTCCTGTTCGAAAATCTCCTTATGTTCTTCACCGTACTTTGCATACTCCATACCAAATAGAGCATTAAGGCCGGGGAGGAGTTCTTTGAGTAATTGTGCTCTTGAAATAGCCATTTTACACTACTCCCCTAAACGCCGGTTGTATTGTTAAACTGATGACCATCATTCCACTTAACGAGCACTTCTGGGAAGGCCGTCGAGGAAGTTTTGGTTTCAGTAACAACATCTACTACACGAAGCGGGAAAGTGTTCGTGGTTGCGGAAGTATCATCAACAGCATTTTTTGAATTGCCAGTGGTAGTACTGCCAGCATTATTTATCATGAACACGTTCGCCCCGATATCGGTAATAGCAAGATCAGCCATAGTAGTTCCAGAAGAACATACAGCAACCTTGAACAATACATTCGGGTCATCAACCACATACGCATAGGCGTCACTAGCAACCGTACTAGCAGGCCAATACTGTTTAAATGTGGGTTGGGAAGAACCGGGATCTGTAAAAGTACATCCCATGAATACACCGACATAATCCATGTCGTTGGACCCTGCTTCCCGTTCTATAGTACCGCCGGTTACGATTTTGACAACATCCCCGTAAAAAACGTTAGTGTTATAAGCACTAGCGATTCGATACAGTCGAGTAGCACCATTATATGGAGAGTTGTCAAGCATCTTAACCGGTCGAAGTCCGTAAGGACCATCAATCGTAGGATAAGCCATAGCTTAAACTCCTAATCTACAGTTAAGTTCCATTGCCAAAGGTGACCTTCGATTGCCTATCATTAAACAAAGGCATACGAGGATCGTTTTCTCTCATGAGGTTGTTATCCACAGAGGCAATCTGCGCTTTACTCTGTTCTGAAAAATAAGTATTGCGCTCGTCAACCATCTCTTTCGGAGCTTTGCAAAGCATTAATCCTCCAATTACAACGTTATCTTTGAACTTTTCTTGCTCAACGGTAACCATTGTAATTTCAGGATGATCTACTGCCTTAACCGGCTCCCAACCTTCACGTAATTTTGAGGAAACATTAGTGGCATCAACCGCTCCTTGCGTGGCGACACGTACCCAATGAAATTCATAACCCGGCTCAGGGGTAGGCGCAGGAAGTACCTGTGGCCTCTGCCAAGCTCTCTTACGGGTCGTTTTTTCTCTTGTGTCGTGTTCACGATCAATACGATTTTCAGCCATTTGCTTTCCTCATCTCAATTGCAACCTGTTTGGCGTAATCTTCAAGTTTGACCCCTAAACGATTCGCTAGGTCTACCTGTGTTTGCGTTAATCTCACCTTTCTAGGTGAAGTGCTCCGCGTTGCGGGGGCAACCACATTTGCCTGACGTTTTGCGGTCTTTCTCTCTGGTCTATCGACATCCTCGAAACTTTCGGGGAATATTTGTTGCATACGAGCATTAATAGCATCGTAGTATTCGTCACTTTTAGGGTCCATGCCCTGTTTGACAAGTTTACTATGCAGCCCCAGTGCAAAACTTGTCATTTCGTCGTCGTGACCGAACCAAGTGTTAGCTTGTGCCCATTCTTGTGCTCGCTCATCAACCTGTACTGGGACGGGTTCTTCTGTTACACCTTGTTCTAAAGATGTTTCTCCTTCCTGTAAAGAAGGAATTTGTATATTCCCTAAACGATCTGCTTTTAATTTAGCAGTCGTCATACTTTCTTGCGCTTCTACTACAGCTTCAGTATCGCCAGATTCATATGCCTCTTTGTAGGCACGTTTTGCTTCTTCTAATTCAGTACCTGCGACACGTTTAGCTTGATCCAGAAGAACAGTCTGGTTTTTGTTAACGGAAGTTTTTAGCCCCTTGTTTTCTTCAACAAGTTTTTGGGCATACCGTTCAAGTTCTTCTCGTTCACGGAATGCTTGTTCTTTAGCCCTCCGTTCATCGTGGTACCCCTTACTAAAATGTTTTATTCGTTTACGAACTTTATCAGAATAATCCTCAAGTTCTTCATCCGTAACCTCTTCTGGAGGTTCTGATACAGTACGATCCCTATCAGCCTTGGGAGTATCATTAATAACTTCGATCTCAACTTCATCATCAGGCTTATCAGGTTTTTTCTCAACGGCGGGAGTACCTCCAGATAAATCTACGTCAAGTGCGCTTGACGGTTCTATCTCAATTTCAGTACTACCATCTTCTTCAGGTTCTGGAAATTCAAACTCTACTTTTTGAAAAGGCATAAACTATCTCCTATGCACGCGTTACACCGCGGGGGTCTTGCACAATGGCTTCAATAGAATCATCGTTCATCAAACGATATTCTTTACCACCAATAACGAACCGAGTACCAGTATTAGCTCGGAACATTACATAATCGCCTGCTTTACACCAAGGTCCGGTGGAAAACCTATCCTTATCACTATAGGCTTGTTCACCCATATCAAGGACAAGTCCAATAATAGACATAATTGCTTCGTGGTTCTTGGTTGTTACAGATTTTAATATACTGGTAGAATCATATGTATCTTCTACCTCCGGCATCGCTACAAGTAGGTGGTAACCAACCGGTGTAGGTAATTGTGCTTCTAGTTCTTCATCTGTTATTTCAACAGGTTCGGGTTTAACCGCTAATTTAGCCATCTTCATCTTCCATATAATTACGCGAGAGGTCTTCTACGAAAGAATGCGCGGTTTCGAGACCCCGAATTAAACCACACACATCTCTATACTGGGCGTAATCTTTAGCGCTGCCACCAGCAAGAAATTCCGTTGCAGAGGATTTTTGTTCCCCGATACGATCTTTAAGCACGTCAAAGACGGTTTTTGCCATAAATCAGTTTACTTCCTTATGTTAGGAGGAGGGGTAGTTACTGCCTTGAATATCTCAAGATCGAGTTTATCGGCTTCCTTCTGTGTACTAGCATCGACCTTTAACTTTTCTTTCTTAGCATCCAAGACCATTTCAGTCTTGTCTATCTCCACTTGCTGTGCAGCTACAGCCACATCGGCCATGTCTTTTTGGGCCTTCCGCAATAAATCTGCTTGTTGTAGTTGGGAATCAGCTTGGTCTTTTTGAGCTTTACGGTCCACTTCAGCCTTCTTGACTGCCACTTCTTCTCTACGGAGTTGTAGTATCGGGTCTTGTGCCTGTTGCTGTGCCTGTTGCTGTGCCTGTTGCTGCTGGTGTGCCTGTGTAAGTTGTTTCCCTGCTTCAGCGATAAGGCTAGCAAGACTGACTTCAACTTCTTCTGATAGGGGCTCATTAGGCGGCGGCAACGGTACACCAAGACGCTCCTCAATCTGTTTACGGTAATTAAACCCTAGATGTTCGGCAATATGAGCTTGTAATGAAGCCATAATCTGCTGTGCTTGGGGGTTCTGCCCGATTGACTGCGCGATCATCGGGTCCTGCATAAACGAAGTATGGGTAGCAATATGAGCATCGTGGTCCTGATATATGAACGCTCGCATGGGTTTTCCAACCAACGCGGCCATATTTTCACTAACAGGATCAGTGGGGTTAATATCATCCTTAACAGGAACCAATTTATCGGCGTTTTTTACCCCTAATACATCAATCATCTGCCTATGTAGCTGCGGCAAATCATATATCTGTGGTGCAGACTGTGCCATCTGTAATACAGCCTGATACTGCACTACACGCTGGGCCATAGTAGAGCTATTTGGATCACTTACAGGGATAACATCAACTGTATCGTAATCAGCCCTACGCGCGCCCATTTCCCCACGAAGAGGTTTATAACCATACTCTTCAGGCGCATATTCCGACATTATATCTTTGAGGAGCTTAAACTCCTGCTTCATGGCGTAGTGGACACGGGCCTGAACCGCCGCCATAGGCTTCAATGTACGTTCAAGTAGAGCTAATGTAGTCCCTACAGGCGCATTAGCAGACATATCAGAGATGTTCATATCGCTAATAGCGCCTAACCTACGACCTTCTTGGGTTATTTGGTTAAGAAGTTGTAGAAGTGTCTGACTAGGTTCCTTGTATGGGAGAGGTAGGATATTATCCCGTATAGAGCCACTGGGTACGTCTACATCACGAAATTCACCCGGCTCAATGGGAGTATCATCCCCTTTAATACGTAGCCCACGCGATTTGATACCACCGGGAAGGTTTGCCAGAGTTCCAGAATCTACTAATTGACGTATAATGGATGTACCGGCTTTGGCATAACCCCCGATGATATGGATAAGCCCGAGTCCGTAAAATCCAAACCCCGGCACATATACATAATGTACGAAATGTTGACGTTTGAGCATAAGCTCATCGTCTGGGTCCCAGTTTCGACGTATAGCCAAAACTTCGGAGGTACCCCGCTCTATAGTAATAACATAGGGTTTAGCGATCTCGTCGTCAGAATCATCAAAACCTTCTATGACGATATCAGCATGTACCTCATACATCGTATATCGGTCGTCATCCGTTACCGAATAACCATCTTCTTCTGCCTTACGTTCCTCTATATCTGTATGGAACGGCCTAGGGTCCCCAATATCTACATCCCTGTAGAACCCGTTAGCTTGCAATTTCTTTAAGTCGTTTTTGGTCTTACGCATGATATGCGTAACACGTTCCGCGCTTTCTATATGAGATGCCCCATAAGGAACAATAACATCCTCGGCGGGAATATAAACTGCTGTCTGCCGTCCTATATTCGGATCGTAATACACCTTCTTAAAGGCGGAACCAGAAAGCCCCAGACTATATAAGAGACGTTCATGTTCAGGACGATACTCCACCATACGTTCGGTGAGTTCATAATTCATATCGGCCTTTACACGAGCCGCTGCTTCTTCCTTGTCCTTGGTCTCTTCCCCCAGAATCTTTGTTTTAACCGGACCTGCTGCGGGGAAAGTCTCACTCATCGTCTCCGCTTGAAATCGGATAGCTGCCTCGGATAGTACGGTAGAATAGACGCCACACGCGCCCTCCCACGGATCGCTACGCTCTTCGTACTTAAACCCTAGTACATCAAGACCCTTAACAAAGGTATCCGCCCAATCCTTGCGACTATCTACATCGGCGTCAACTAGTCCGATAACCTCATCTGCCAACTTTTTAAGTTCGTCTTCCTCCATATCTTCGGCAAGATTGGCGTCAAACTCTCCATCCTTGCCAGCGCCACTATCAGGAACAAGTGTTATCTCTACGCTACCATCATCAAGCGTCACCATCTTAGGATCGACAATTTCAATCTCAAGGTCAACTTCAGCCCCTTGACCCTGCATATTCTCTGGTAGGGGACTTAATGCTCGTTCAATAGCCATAATCTAATCCCTTGGCTTCATTATATTATATATACGATCATTAATATTGGAGTGATTTACCGAACCCCCTCTATAAAGCCCCCACACCCTTCTAAGTTCTTCCAGCGTACTTTCTTCTTTTCTTTTTTCCGGGGGCGCTGTAAGAACTTGCCCCGGATGAATCAGGTCACGGTCTTCACCCAACCCACCTAAATCCTCAACACGAACACCTAATGCTTTAGCTATCTCTCCTGCTGTATCACCGGCCTGAACGATATGCTCTCTATCTGGAACAGGGTCTCCTAACCCTAGTGCGTTCATAAGTATATCACCTGTTTGCCCAGCCTTATCATATAACTCCCCCCCTGCCTGCTCAATCCTATCGTAGAAATCTCCATGTCGGCGTTGTGCCTCAACCTTATTTTCCTGTCTCCGTGCTACGGCGTCACCAAGTCTCTCCCGATATTCATCTTTAGATTGAGGTACACGGGATTTAGGAGGAGCTGTAAGAACCTGCCCGGGATGAATTAAATCTGGGTCATCACCCAACCCACCTAAATCCTCGACACGAATACCTAACTCTTTAGCTATCTCCCCTGCCGTATCTCCAGCCTGAACGATATATTCCCTACCCGTACTAACTTTAGGAGCTTCAGAAAACCTCTCGGGTTTAGGTCGGGGTATACTTAAATCCGGTTTAGGTTTGGGCAGTACTTCTTCGACTCTATCTACATTTCCAACTCCATCTACACTCTTGGTCGGGGTAAAATGGTCATTCCCCGCCGTAGTAAACACATGGTTCCTCCAAGCTTCGTTACCCTTTCCGGGGCCAATCTGGGAAGCGTCCTTTCTTGCTGTTGGTGTACGAAACCCAGTAGCCTGGATAAGAGACTGCACGCTTTCTGGTGTAAAACGGATGTCCTCCCTAAGTGTAGGGTTTTCCTCTTCTATTATTTTTCTCTCTAATTCACCTGTATCTTTAGCTAGCGCAATAGCTGCATCAGCGTCGGCTATTTGTTCGGCGGTTAATTCATTATCTTTACCGCGCCCAACCTTCCATATCCTACCATCCTGTACTGGTTGATATTGATTTGTAGCGAGTATAAAAGAATCTATAGAGTTAGCGTTGGGCGCTATAGCTTTCCCATCGTAAAATTTACCGAGTAATTTATATCTGTTGGTGGGTACTCTTTTTTTCTTGCCAGATACCGACACCCATTTTTTTGGTACGGCATAAAAAGTAGTAAAAGGTGTTGTTTCGGATACACCCGAAGCATCATAAAACGGCCTAGCCCCAATTTTTTCTGAACTACCAATCCCTTCACCGCCGGTCGTTAATCCAACACGATTAAAAAGAGAGTTCGCTACAAGCGCTCGACCAACCAAACCTTCTTTTTTCCCGGCTTCAGCCAAAATAAGCCTACGGAGTAAATCCAAACCTTGAGGAACTATACCGGCGGCATACCGTTCCTCATTTGACTTATAAGAACTATATTTACTTTGGTCTGCGGGTTTATTTGCCATATCAATAATATCCACCTTGACGATATTTGAAGAACCTAGGCTCTTCAGGTTCATCTGTGGGTAGCCGTATAAATCCGCCTTGGCGGAAACGCATAAGAGCCATAATGGTAGAGTCAACCAAATCATCATGACTCATAAACGGAAACCCAGCTATTTCTTCTACAACTTCCTCGGCCCAACGCGTTGTGGGTACCCATACTAGTCCAGATGATACAATATCAGAAACAGAATTTAATCGGGCCAACTTATCTCCTGACCCCCGATGAGGGGTATACTCTTGTACAGGTAGCCCCATCCTACGCATTTCCTGATACAGCGCGGTACCGGAACTCTTCTTCTCAACAATAAAAGCGTCAGGGTCCCAACTTGAATATTCTTCCATAGCTAACTCTTTTAGCTCAGGAAATTCCAAACGCTTCTTTATACTGTTTAACAGAATTATATTATGTGCGCCAGTGTGTTCGTTTAAGAACACGCCCCACGTTGTAAGTGCGGTAAAATCAGCTCGGTTATGCGATTCTGCTGCCGCATCCAACGACATTATGATATACTCACATAGTGGTGGAGCCTCGTCTCCCCACGACTGCCACCATTCACGTTTTACTATAGATGCCTCTTCCGCGGTGGGCTCTTGCTGGTATTGAGCATTCCACTGGAAAGTAGGCATTGAAGCCTTGGTACGATGAAGCGCGTTAAGATCGAAGAATTCAGGCCACAACGGTTTTTCCGTATACCCGGACCCTTTTTTCCTAGGTACTTCCAGAATTGCCGGAAACTCCACTATTTCATACTGATCGGCTTTATCGTTCTGGGACATATCGACTACAACCCGCCCAGTCAGGTCGTCCATATGCCACCGCGTTTGAACTATCGCTACGCTACCGCCGGGCATCAGACGAGTGCGAGCGCCGTAAGTAAACCAATCGTAGGCTTTTGCAAATACGTCGAAGTTTCCGTTTATA
>Ga0209992_10003210_pt1 | contig 14004 bp, 33 predicted proteins | sample 2SBtaG_2_FD_182564 | JGI IMG/M metagenome (GOLD analysis project Ga0209992, IMG submission 182564) | Deep subsurface microbial communities from Kolumbo volcano to uncover new lineages of life (NeLLi) - 2SBTROV12_ACTIVE470 metaG (SPAdes)... | ecosystem: Environmental > Aquatic > Marine >... | reverse complement strand
CGTACACCCATTCTGGTGATTGGAAACCATAACTTCTACATTGACTGAGCGGGGACGCTGCACTCTGTGCTACTAAGGGGAAACTTGATCCTTATCCTTCAAATCGTGGAAAGTCCTTCTTAGTTTTCTTTAGTCGTGAAGGGTTACCGTAGACATACTTGTAGCGATAATCGGAAACCCCGTAGACGCTTGTTGTCCTTACTTGGTCACTCACTTGTATGGTTATTGTGTGTATTCACGGGGAGTAAGTTTCGAATTTACATCGCTGCGTAATGACTTCACACTAAGTCTTTTCTAAACGTCTCGCTTCCTTACGTCACCGAGCCGCTTGAAAAAACTGCGTGAAGGATTACAAAGATGTAACATTCTCAACATTGGCTTGTTGTGTGTTGGTAGTTGGTTTGTGAAAATTTTATATATTATAGCAGACCGACCAATCAAATGTCAAGAAATTTTTTTGCGTATATGGGACGGACTGATGCTTGTTATCTGCTGCTATCGGGGAGGCAGCCAACAAGATAATAAGTGCTAAAACGGTGTAAATACTCTTTCTATGCTTTTTCATTTACATACCAATTTTCTATTGTGGATACAAGAACGTCTCTCCAAGCCTGCTTGTCTAAAGCCCACATAATGATAGTGTGAGAGCTAGGATTTATTTTCATTCTGTGTGGAATTATATCTGTGGAGAGCGTACAAGGCATGACTCGTAGTTCGTTAGTACCTAACTTACGATATTCAACTGTAACCTCTCCTTCGTAAAGTGCTTTGATAAGGTTATCTACTTTCATACCTCTCCACCAGGTAATCTTTGTAGTTGGTAGTGTATTGTTCGTATGTCATGCGCTCGCTGAGAATCGTGTTATTCTCATCACAAAAATCAAGCCACATACGCTGACAAAAACTCTCAAACTCAACAGTCTGGGTCAAAGTCATTCCATTCCTCATATTCAGTTGGCTGTCCGTCATCGTCAAACAGCAGGGTTATATATTCATTAGCGTAAGAAGATGCGACTTCCTCACTAACATTAAACTTCTCCATAAGTAAAGGTATTACGGAGTATTCGGGGTCATTCTCGTCAAACATCTTTTGTTCATCGAGAAAACCTTCAACTTCTAGTGGTAAATTCATTTTTTATCCAGATAATGAGTATCAATGTTAGCTTGTTTATTGTAAAGCTCAATGTACTCTCGCATGACTTCTTTTTGTCTGATTAATCTAAGACGTTCTAGATCCATTTGTAAATCTGCAAGCTCTCTCTTTCTCATGTCGTATGCAAATTCTTGCTGCCTCTGACGGTACTTGTCCTCCATCATCTTATAGGCTTGTTGTATTGGTGTTGATTCAATCTTCATAAAGTGACTCCAAAATGCGTCTCGTTTGCTCATGTAAAATCAAAGACTGCCTTTCTAGCTCTGCTAGTTGTTCTTCTATAATATCTCGTTCCGTCTTTTTTCGGGGAAACGGAATGACATTACCACTGGTTGTGTCGTGGATCTTCTGCTTGTCTTTTTCTTTCATCCGTGTCGTCCTCTCGTCTTTGCTGGGCTTGCTTAATCATCATAAATAATCACCTCTATCATCTTAATTGAAAAGTAGAGCCATGAACAAAATGCGAATATCATTAGTGCCCATGGAAATACGTCTACAAATATAAATTCTAAAAGACCTAAGTAAAGATCAAGTATATCTTCAAATAAACCTTTAGTCTCTCGGATCATCTCCTATACTCTTTCTAAGATACCAAATTGCTTTTTCAGTATCCTCCTTCTCTGAGCCTTTCTTGCCAGAACGCCAGAGATATTTAAAAGCATTTAGCTTACAAAATGCTTTCAGTGCCTCGTCTCCAAATGCTTCTCTCATAGCATCTATACACTCTATCTCACCCGATGTATAGTGAGCGGGGCGAGCAACGGGGTCGCTTGGAATAGGTGTTCTAACGTATTCTCCATCCACCTCGTTATACCAATTCCATCTTTCTCCTTTCTGATTCAAGCTGTCTCCTACCATTGCGGGTTCAATATTATAATCGTATACCTGATACTCTATCTTGTCATCAGATGTCATCTTCTGCTCTGTTTTCCGATCTACTCACACTAAAACCATCAGGGTATCGTGCTCTAAGCTTTCGTTCGTTCTCTTCCATCACTTGCTGTAAGTTGATGTTCAATGCAGTGCAGGCATTTGACAAGTACCAAAGTACATCTCCGAGTTCTCTTTCCATATGAAATCGAACACTTTGATCCATTGTCTTGCCTTGGAATAGTACCTTTTTGACTATCTCTGTAAACTCTCCACCCTCACTTGCCAAGCCTATTGCGGCTGTCAAAAGTAGTGGTAAATTTACGTCTGTTTCCATCTGCTCTACTTCTAAGTTGCTTATAAACTTATTGAAGTTTTTAGACTCATCACTTGCCGTAAAATATGCAAAGTCTTGATAAGTCCCTAAATCTAGTTCGTTCATTCAATCTCCTTTCATTATGTCCCACACATCGTATACTATCACCAATAGTAGGCATATTAAAATTGTTGTCGTTAATATTTGCATTAGTCTTTTCCAGTGACCCAGTTATCTTCACCCGTCCAACCTGCGTCTCTAAGAGGCTTTTCAAAATGTTCATAAAGAACTTCCAACTTATCACTATACTCTGCAATATTTGCTAACTCCTGTTCTATTGTTTCCAAATAACCTGGATGTTCTGCAACAGCAGCACCCCTCTCAAAAAGCATTTCTGCGTTCATCTTATGCTTCTCAAGATTTCCCTCAAGATATTTTCTTGTTCCTTTAATTAGTGCCGGTTTCATCATCATCCCTCCTCAATAAATCCTTTCGTACAAATACGTGCCCATTTTGGGTTATTGAATACAATTCTTTCTGGTCAAATCCTGACCCGAAAGGTCTTCTATAAACTGTCTCGCCACGATCAGGAGACTCAAAGATAAACCTCTGTGAAACGTCAGTTTTGGTTTCTTGCCATGAATCTTCTACCATACTGAGAGCAGCTAGCTTGCCGTAAGCAGTATACAACTGTTTATTTAATTGTTGTATCTCCTTCTCATACATCTCGCTTTCTGTCATGTAATCTTTCTCCATCAATAAGAACATATTATACGCGATTATCGTTGGTATGTCAAGATTTATTTTTGTAGGGTATTAAAAAAATATTACTTGACATTTTTATTCAAATCCTTCATAATACTGAGACTGAAAAAAGGAGACCGACATGGCACGAAAAGGAAAGAAAAGACCTGTGAAAAGCAAGGCAAAAGTTCTTCAGAGACGAAGAATGTTAAAAGGTCAAGAAGTGCTGCCCATAAGAGCTGTAAGCAGGGTAGCAGGTAACAAATACGATATTATGGGTGGCTACATCAGAGGTGAACAGTTCGCCATAAAAGATGAAAACGGAAGAGCAATACCCTTTAGAAGTATTGGCGAACTAGCCTGGGCTTAACGAAAAATAATACTTGACACGGGCGGTGATTTGTATTATAATTATCAATGCTCGATAATAAAGGTTTAGTAAAACGCAGCGGACGGGGGTTCGATTCCCCCCATCTCCACCATAAGCACATTTAATTGAGTGTTCTTATGGGGGATGACAGGTTTCGACGAGGTGAAAATAGAGACATTTTAGAGCCGTGAGACAACACGATAACACTAAAATATAAACGCAAACGATGATGTTTACGATCTGCCACTAGCGGCCTAATAAGCAAAGCGGTGACGGGGTTTGGCACGCCTGGCAACAGAAAGTGCCATCAAAATTATGGAATATAACATATATACCTGCTTTTTCAACACAGCAGGCGTGAGCAAGAGTTCTGTATAGCCGCCGAATAGCCCATTTCGGTTAACATCCGTCAAGTGCTATCAGAATACTACGACAGTGCTAGTGGGATGCGCATACTACATCACGCATTTAACTTGGAGAAAACATGAAACTTAGAATACAAGACCGATTTAAAGAAGATTTTGCATTTGGTTGGGGAAGACACTCTACTACTGTATATGATGTAAAGTGGAAATTCTTATTTATTCCAACCATCTCATTGGAGCGATGGAGAAACGGCTGGTGCTTGGAAGCAGCCTGGGGCCTTTGGGCTATTTGGGTAGAATTCGAACATGGCGCACAAATCGAGAGGTAAAAGGCTGATGAAAAAACATCGTCTCAAGGGTTATAACAAACCTAAGAGAACGCCTGGACACCGTAAAAAATCACACATGGTGTTAGCCAAGTCTGGTCATAAAGTAAAATTAATTAGATTTGGACAACAAGGAGTGACTACAGCAGGTAAACCTAAAAGTGGTGAATCTGCAAGACAAAAAGCTAGACGACGATCTTTTAAGGCTAGACACGCAAAGAACATAGCCAAGGGCAAAATGAGTGCAGCTTATTGGGCCAACAAGGTGAAGTGGTAATGGCTGTAAAACGACGCAAGAAACGAACAACTAAAAGAAAGGCTGCACCTAAGCGACGACGAAGAGCCTTAAGTTCATCAGTGAAGACGGCTTTAGCAAGAAAAGCTAAATCCTCGGGAATCTCTGCTAGAACTCTTGGGGCAGTATACAGAAGAGGGCAGGGAGCTTTTTTAAGTTCGGGCAGTCGCCCAGGAATGACTATGAGTCGGTGGGCGTTTGCAAGAGTAAATTCTTTTATAAGAGGCTCTCGCAAACATGATCTTGATCTTCGTAGAAGAAAGAAAAGGAGTTAAATATGCCTTATCACAGTAAACCTAAAAAGAAAAACGGAAAGAAGAAGAAAAAGAACGGAAAGAAAAAGAAGTCTGGAAACGGACTAACTGCAGCACAGAAAAAATTGCCAATGGCTCTTCAAAGAGCTATTCTTAAAAGAAAGAAGAAAGGCAAAAAGTAATGGCTATTCACAAAAGAAAGAAGAAGAAAAAGTCGTTAACAAAGCGACAGCTAGCCACATTGAAACGACACTCTAGGCATCATACTAGAAAACATATGAGTGCTATGAGAAAAGCAATGAGAAACGGTAAAACCTTTACTCAAGCTCATAGAACAGCTATGAGAAGTGTAGGAAAGTAATATGGCTAAACGAAGAAGAGTACCAAAGGACAGAAAGACTAAGGTACCAAAAAAGTATTTAGCAGGGACTAAGGGCTCGCGTAGAGCCCGTCTTGCTAAAGTAATAAAACGGATCTCTAGGCTTTATAAGCAAGGTAAGAAAGTACCCAGATCCTTAATACGAACCAGAATCAGACTAGGAAAGCGAAAGAAATGAGATTACTCTTAGTAATTTGTATATTGACAGGTTGCTCGTTCATGGATATAAATATAAACTATGAAAAAGTTTTTGAAAAAATTCAACAAAGTAATGAAGTCACCGAGACTTCACAAAGTAATAAAGAAAGCACTTAAGCATGAGAAAAGATAAAAATTTTACACCACACCCAATTCTTTCATTAAAGAAAGAAAAAGGATCTTTTGTGGCTCATCCTATATTTAAAGAAGGAAGGCACAAGTGGGCTACGACGATGAAACCCTGCCCAATTTCTCAAGTATAAAACATGGATGAATTATTAGAAGGATTTGCCAAGGGTATAACAAGTGTTATACTATTTTTTGCAGTATTATTTATAATTGGAATTGTAGTACGGATGCTATCGTAGTATCCGTTAATCCGTTCATCTTACAATCCCTGTAAGACGGAAGTAGGCATTTGCCGAAGGAACGCCAAGCCTTTAGGAGAAATGTGATGACTACTATCTATCGCGGGGTAAAAGTATCCCCGTCTCAACAAAAAAATACTATCAGCGCACAATCAGGATTTTATCGAGGTTTTAGATGGACTTCGGATGGTCTTGAAAAGAATCCACAACCAGTAAACGGAGTATACCGTGGAGTTAAGTGGACAGCGTAAACAGTTAGGGAGGCGAAAGCCTCCCTTTTTCCTCCTACCACCTCAAAAATAATTCTTGACTTTCTAACTATTTCCCTGTATAATATGCGGTAAATGTAGGCCGGAATGGTTCCGCCTGCAGCCAGCCCCTCGGAAACGAGGGAACTTAATGTTACCGCAAGGGACAAGTAATCTTACTATAAGGAGATTTCTATGGTTAAAATGCCAAGCGAATTTGCTAAGCTGTTTATAGGCTTAGATAATTTACAAGATACTTTTTTTACAGCACCTGTGGAGTATCCACGGTATAATGTAGTTAAAGTTGGAAATGACGGATATCGGATCGAAGTTGCTCTTCCTGGCTGGGAAAAGGAACAGATAAAAGTTATTTGTACAAATAATGTTTTGTCTATTGAAGGAGAGAAGAATTCGGAGGTCAACTCTAATGAAGACTTAATACACAAAGGTATAAGTGGTAAAGCGTTTGAACGTCGTTTTAAGCTGGACAGCGACTTAGAAGTTAAGTCTGCGAGTATGGACAATGGGATGCTCAATGTCGGGTTAACATACTCGGAGGCCAGTAAACCAACGATACTGGAGATACAGTAAAGATTTATTGGAGATACGTAGTGAATAGGCAGAAAGACACGCTCTTTCGTGATATTGTTTTAAGCGAAGCAATATTATTCGGACCTCTCATTATTCTCGCGTGTTTAGGTTAATTAAAGGATTTATCTTATGAAGCTATCGCGAAACTTTTCATTAACGGAGTTTACAAAAAGCTCATCAGCATTAAGACTAGGTATAGATAACACTCCTGATGGAGAACATTTAGAGGCTGCAAAGCTACTCTTTGAAAAGATAGTACAGCCCGTAAGAGATGAATTTGGATTAACCGTTATTAACAGCGGATATAGATGTCACGCTCTCAATGAGGCAATCGGGGGCGCAAAAACCAGTCAGCATTGTAAAGGAGAAGCAGCGGATATTGAAGTTCCAGGAACTGCTAATATAGTAGTTGCAAAATGGATACAAAACTTTTTAGAATTCGACCAGCTTATCCTTGAGTTTTATTCAAAGAACGACCCCAGTGCTGGCTGGGTTCACGTTAGTTATACTAAAGAAGGTAATAGGAATGAAGCACTTACGGCAACTAAAGATGGCGGCTCTTTGGTGTATATCAAAGGCTTACCTTCCTAATGTCTTTTTCTGGATATTAGTACCCTTAATAGTACCTACAGTACTATTTTGTATTATAGCTATTTATATAGCTGAAAAATTAAATAAAATGCAAAACTGGGCTGAGGAAAGCCTAAGCAGACTCCAAAAGGAATTTTATGACTGATATCACTGCCGATGAAGCATTAGAAGTTGAAAGATTAAATGATGAGTTTAAGTATGTAAGAGACTCAGATCAGTATGGAAAAAGAGATGCATGGTATATTATGAAAGAAGCTCCCTGGGAGGGGGACTGCGAAGACTATGCTTTAACTCTTTTGTACAGACTTTCTGGGTACAGCCATACAAAGATGTGGATTAGTTTACTTACTAGAAAAAGTAAACTTTGTTTTTGTACTGTAAGAGGAACGGGCCATGCAGTATTAAAATACAAGGGAGAGTATGTAGATAACATACAAAAAAGTTTTTGCAGTAAAGAAATTATGGAACAGGATGGTTATGAATTTTCTAAATGGTTATTCATCCCGTATCAAGTAGCTATTAAATTAGCTCTAGGCGTGTATTTTAAAAGGAAAAGTTTATGGCAATAGCAAGTATTGTATCAGGCTTAGCGGGGCCGGTAGCTGGGTTGTTAGACAAATTTATAGAAGATAAAGATCAAAAGAATCAATTAGCTCATGACATAGCGACTCTTGCAGACAAGCAAGCTCATGAGCAGATAATGGCTCAAGTAGAGGTGAATAAGCAGGAAGCTGCTCATAAGTCTCTATTTGTAGCAGGGTGGCGTCCAGCAATAGGCTGGATATGTGGATTAGGTATGCTAAGTAATTTTATCATAGTACCAATGGCTAACTTTGCGTTAGCACTTATAGGTAAAGATATAGAGATTCCTCTCATAGACTTAGCAACTATGATGCCAGTACTAATGGGTATGCTCGGACTTGGAGCAATGAGATCATACGAGAAAGGAAAAGGAGTGTCGAGAGAACAATGAAGAAAAAACTACTTTGGTTTTGGGAAACTTATCAATGGATAATGGATTACAAATATAATCCTTTAAAATATATACCTAGTTTGCACTTGCAAATTTGGTTTACAATGGTGCTTGCATCGGGCTGGGCAGTTGCGTTCGGTCTAATGACAGGTAACTTATTCAGTGCTTATCCTAGTGCTATTGGACATATGGTTCTAATTGCAATGATTTTTATTACTGCGGCAACTTTCATGGACGCAGAAAGAGATCAAAAAGAATGGTTAAAAAACTGGAGAGCAGAAGTCAATGACTCTAAGTAGAAGGACGATACTAGAAATGGGTAATTTTAGAAAAATAGCACCGTGTATAGGACACGCTTTTGAATCAGATGCAAGGTTAGTCTGGGATCAAGTAAAGGTGTGGATTTATGAGGATCAAGACTTTATAACCTACAAAGAACTTAGGGAGAGAAGCGGGAGTGCTATCTAAAATATGTAACTTTTTAATGGCGGGATTTAGGATACAAGCAGAAAATGAGGCACGTTTGCGTGGATTTTATAGAAGGGAATACACTACAGACACCGAAACTGAAGAAAAAGAAGGGACGGATAAAACATAAAAGTAAGGAAGGAGAACCTAAACCTGTATCAATTACTCGTAGGTATGAAGATAGGGTAGGGGTTCTTTTTGCTTCTGGCCCAAGTCTTACAGAAGAGGTGATCGAGACTATTCGACCTTTTCACGAAAGTGGAAAAGTAATTGCGTTCGGCTGCAATGATAGTTATAGACTAGTAGACTATCTTGATGAGTTTTATGCGTGTGATAAGCATTGGTGGGATTATCATAAAGATAGGTTTTTTGATTCGAGAGACATGGACAAAGCTAGGCTATGGACTCAAGACGGAGCTACTGCACAAAGTTTAGGAATAAACTTTATAAAAGGTAGATATTCTAATAAGGGTTTGAGTCAAGAGCCTGCTCTCATACACTTCGGTTCAAACTCAGGATTTCAACTATTAAACATAGCGATGCTTATGGGTATTCGCAAAGCTATATTAGTTGGCTACAATATGCAAAAAATAGATACTGTAAGTCATTTCTTTGGAGATCATCCTGGCAAGTTAAATAAAAACAGTCCGTATGATAAATTCAGAGAGGCTTTCAAACAAATTAAAGACGAGCAAAAACAAATGATCGTTAATTGCACACCAGATTCAGCATTAAAAGCATTTAGAAAAGCAAATTTATTAGAGGAATTAAATTCACTATGAAAAATAAATTACTAAGATACTATGGAATTTGTTTAGGATTTATGATATTACTATTATTGGCAGCGTGTGACACAACATATACAAAACAGTTTAACTATCCAATTCAATGCAAACCTGTAGAAATAAAATACTGTGAAAGGATCGGCGGTCGTACTGGGTCAAACTACAACTGCAGATGTATTAGTCCTAATTCTAAAATGATCAGCAACAGTTTTAGGTTGGCATAATGCAAGTATATGTAATGGAAATACTTTCAGCAGATTTAGAACAGACTCCAAGAGTGCATGGGTTTACTCCTTACAGTAACTTAGCACACAGATGGGCAAAAGAAATAGGTAGTATGACTATAACGCACGGAAACAGAACAACTTATTATTCAGATCAAGATGAACTTTCTAGAAGAGTAACTAAAGTTGATGAAATAGAAAAATGGGATATGGTAAAATGATTAGAGTATTTGCAGGAACAGGAACGGGCACAGATGATTATGAAGCTGAGATAACACTTGAACACTCTTTGAAGAAAAATTCTTCAGAGGAAGTTGAAGTGGTATTTATGAGAAATGATAAAGATCCCGATAACTTTTTTGGTAACTTTAATCAAAAAGGATGGTTCACTCCTTTTACAGGGCTACGCTGGGCTATATCAGAGTATTGCAACTTTGAAGGCAGAGCAATATACATGGATACAGATCAAGTAAACTTTCGAGACATTGCAGAACTGAATAATATGGATCTACATGGTAAGCCTTTTGGTTGCCGTTACAATAGACTATGCGTTATGGTTTTTGATAATGAAAAGATGAAAGGTAAAGTTCCTTCTGTATCAAAGCAAAGAAAGATGTCAGGAAACTATACCGCTCAAGTATATTGGACATTCTTGGGACAGGCAGCACACTTTGATGATAGATGGAACTGTCTTGATGGAGAAGGTAGAAAGCCAGAAGATATATATCATTTGCATTTTACTGATGTACCAACTCAACCGTGGCAACCTCAGTGGGCAAAAGATAAAGGACACAAACACCGTCCACACCCTCGAAAGGACTTAGTAGAAATTTGGAAGCAATACAGGGACGAAGCTCTTGCGAATATTAATTAGTACAAAAACTCTCCTTCGCCAGAAGAGAAACAAACAAAATGAAATTTTTAGATGTTTTATGAGCATAGGCAAAGCTTGCCAAGCTCTGGGACATGAAGTAATTATGAACGACAAGATCATTACAGATGTTGATCTTGCTTTTGTCTTTGCTACACACTCTCCTAAAAATCCAACTATGGAGAGATCACAAATAATTTTGCCTCTCAGAGAAGCAAAAGTACCCACCTTTCATATAGATTCTAGTTTCTTTGGGACTTACATTCGTAATGCTTTGAACGCTCCTGAGACGGGTATGTTTAGAATTGGATTAAATGAGTCCACCGGAGAAGCTGATTGGTTGATAGATAATGTCAGTCACCATAGGTTTGATGACTTCAAAAGAAAGTTCAAATTCGAAGAACAGTATCCTAGACTTCCAAATGATTATCCTGTAATGATTCTTGGGCAACCAAACGGTAATTTTCAATATGATGATAAAAGAACTTTTGATTCTTATGTAAAAGAAGAGATAATGCCTGTGCTATTAGAAAAAACAGATAGGGCAATTATTTTTAGACAACATCCTATGGTTACAGCAAAACCAAACTTAGATGGAATAGATTTTCAAAAAGCAGACCGTGCTAGAAGGACTCTGCTAAAAGATATACTTTATTGTAGTGCAGTAGTAACTCATAGTAGTTCTGGTGCTGTAGAGGCTTTAGTAGAGGGTATACCTACTTTTGCAACAAGTCCGAGGTGCATAGCGTATGAAGCGTGTGGAAATTTAAATGACATTGTTGAGCCTTTTGATTGGTCAAAAAGAGAAAAAGCTATGTGGAAATGGGCACATACTACTTGGTCAATAGAAGAGTTCGCAAGTCCAAAGCTGATAGATAGTTATATACAGCGAGCAAAAGATAAAGGTTATCTATGAAAAGAACAAAGTTTAAAAGTAGTCACTTTAAGTGGGCATGGTATGATAGAGACTTTTTCTACTCTATGGACGGTATAAAAGAACATCCAGACCATCATTGTAAAAAGACTTGGGTAGTAAGTAAACCATTTATTACTAAAACAAGAAATGCTATAGACATAGGCTGTAGAGATGGAGAGTATACTAGATATCTGATGAAAGACTTTAAGCATGTGTATTGTTTTGACTACAGAGAGCGGCAGTTTTTTCCTCACAATGTAGATCTAAAAAAAGTATCTCATTATGAGTGTGCTTTGGGAAATGAAAGCAAGACAATAAAAGCAAGTGGAAGAGGTAGAATAGATAAACAAGTAGCTAAAAGAGGATTTAAAGTACGACAGTATACCTTAGATGAGTTTGAGCTAAAAGATATTGATTATATAAAAATTGATGTTGATGGATATGAAGAAAAAGTTTTAAAAGGATCTCATAATACTATAGAAGAATACAATCCTATACTAGTATTAGAAGCAGAAAATGGAGACCTACGAGGTATTCACTACTGTCAAAAGTTTTTTGGTTACAAACCTCAAGCTTGGGATGACAAACATAGAAATGTGGTAATGACAAAATGAATAAAAGGTGGTTATTTGATGTTGACGGGACATTAACATCGCCAAGAGAACAAATAGATTTAGAGTTTAAAATATGGTTTTTAGAGTTTATCTGTAATAATTCTGTTCATTTAGTAACAGGAAGTGACTACCCAAAAACAATAGAACAGTTAGGAGAAACTATATGCGAAACCGTAGATGCAGTATATTGTTGTTCTGGAAATGACAAAAGGATAAGAGGAGTAACAATAAGAAAGTTTAACTGGAGACTTCCAGATATGGCAAGTATCTTTTTAAAGCTTGCACTTGTTGATAGTCCATATTCTGTCAGAACTGGAAACCATATAGAAAAAAGACAAGGCAGTATAAATTTTAGTGTTGTAGGAAGAAATGCAAATCTTGAACAAAGAAAACACTATTTTCAATATGATAAAAGAACTAGAGAAAGACAAAAAATTGTAGATGAGTTTCAAGAAGTATTTCCAGACTTAGATGCAGTTATCGGAGGAGAGACAGGAATAGATATCTATCCTTCAGGAAAAGATAAATCTCAGGTAATAAGTGATTTCTCTGTAAATGACCACACAATATTTTTTGGAGATAAAATATTTCCAGGGGGTAACGATTATACTCTATCACTGTTAGTTGATAGTGCTATACAAGTAGATGGGTGGAAAGATACATGGGATAAGATACGCCTCGTTGAGGATATTATGGAGGAGATGTATGAGTCCAGAAACTAATGAAATATTTGCATGGTTTATATCAGCAGTACTAGGGATATGGCTATTAAGAGTAATGTATGACCCAAAAGACAAAGATTGAAGAACTAGAAAATAAAATAAAAAGATTAGAGCAGAGAATAAGTCTTCTGGAGGCAGCTTTAGATCAATTAATTCCAGAACGAAGACAAGGAGCAGATTAGTGAAAGTATTTATTGGTTGGGATAGCAGAGAGCAGATTGCTTATCAAGTAGCAAAATACTCTATAAGAAAGTATAATAAAAAGATAGAGATTATACCTATCAAACAGCATGAACTTAGAAACAAAGGAATTTATACTAGGCCAGAAGATGCTTGGGGTTCTACGGAGTTTTCAATTACACGATTTTTAACTCCATATTTAGCTAACTACAAAGGTATGGCAATTTTTATGGATTGCGATGTGTTAGTACAAACAGACATAGAAAGTATACTGGATGACATTGACATGAACAATGTTATTAGTTGTGTGCAACATGACTACACTCCATATACTGACAAAAAGATGGATGGAAAAACTCAACATATATACCCTAGAAAAAACTGGTCATCTGTTATGGTTTTTAATTGTAGAGAGTGCGATGTTTTACAGCCAAGCACTATAAATGTTAGACCCCCTAAGTATTTACACAGAATGGAGTGGGCTAAAGAAAAAATTGGTTCTTTGTCACATACTTGGAATTATTTAGCGGGGTACTATGATGATATTGAAAAACCTAATATTATACATTACACAGATGGTGGCCCTTGGTTTGAAAATTATAAATTTTGCCCTTTGGCAAAAGAGTGGGAAGACATGAAAGATGAAATGCTTTCTTTTCCTACTGACTTTAAAGAAAGACAAAGAAGCATGACAGAGCTTAATTGGGACGGCAACATGGAAAGAGGAAGATATGGAGAAGACGAATCGTAAACCTTGGTATATGAAACCAACAGCAAAAGAACAAAAGAAAGCATACGACGATGAACTTAGTGATGTTCAAAAACTAATAAAAGAAGTAATGAAATAATGAAACCTGTAGTATTATGCACCTTCAGTGGAAGAAACGTGCCTTTAGCAAGAGCTTTTTCTTCGGGGTGTAAGTCAAGAATAGTAGACGTGCAAGATTTTAATTCTAAGAATATGCCTAGCATAGCATCTTATGGAGTATTGAGAGGCACTGCCGAATGTTTTAAACAAGCAGAAGAATTTTGGTATATGGATCATGGTTATCTTGGTGGCTCTGAAGACTTTTGGAGAATAACTAAAGATGAAGTAATACACAGTGGGCGGGGTCAATACCCCACGGATAGACTTAAACAGTTCAATCTGAAGTTCGAGCCTTGGAAGAAGACAGGCAAGTAC
>Ga0209992_10003209_pt1 | contig 14004 bp, 10 predicted proteins | sample 2SBtaG_2_FD_182564 | JGI IMG/M metagenome (GOLD analysis project Ga0209992, IMG submission 182564) | Deep subsurface microbial communities from Kolumbo volcano to uncover new lineages of life (NeLLi) - 2SBTROV12_ACTIVE470 metaG (SPAdes)... | ecosystem: Environmental > Aquatic > Marine >... | reverse complement strand
TCGCAATCCAACGTGACACCGTCGGCGCTGATCACCACATTGCCGGAGTGATCCTCGGTCAATGTCGTGTCCGACACGACCAACAAGTTGCCCGACGACCCCGATGCATCTTGGACTGTCACTACCGTCGCCGCTACCAGTGCTGCCGCGGCGGCGACCGTCATCGTCAACCTCGTGCTTACGCTCTGGGGCCTTGCTGCTAACTCATCTCGGCTCATCGGCCTTCCTTTGCCAGCCTGCAAGTTCCACAATGACGGCCGCGAACCAAGCTCGGATATGGGGATCGATCCCCATCGCGGCCGGTCGCAGCCGCACGTAGGGTGGGGCCGTGGCACGCTCCGATTCCGGCCCGCGGCCCGAAGTGTTCGTGGGTCAGCTGGTCGATGGCCGGTGGGAGCTGAACGCTCATTTGGGAAGCGGCCGCTTCGGCGACGTCTACTCAGCGGAGCCGCGCCACCTCGACCTTGCCCAAGGCGCAGTCAAGATTGTCTTCCCGGGCAACCAGCGTGAGCGCGAAGAGATCCTCAGCGAGATTCGGGCCCTCTCGGATCTGACAAACGACAAGATCGTCAGCTACCGCGACTCCGGTCAGATCAACGACGGGGTCATGGCAGGCGCCGTGTACGTCGTGACCGAGCTGTGCGACGGGACGCTCGCAGACGAGCCCGACTGGGGCATGGACACGTACCAGATGCAGGAGGAGCTGAGAACGGTCGTACGACACGTCGCGGAAGGGTTGGGCTACCTGCATGATCGAGGGCTCGTCCACGGGGATATCAAGCCAACAAACATCTTGCGGGCCGGGACGTCCTGGAAGATCTCGGACCTCGGTGTCCTGCAGGCGGTCGCCGGAGTGGGATCCGGCACGCCGCTCCGCGGCACTCCGCCCTATCTGCCACCAGAAGCCGCGGCTGGCCATGGAGCTAATCGTCAAGCGGACACCTACGCATTGGGCGTCACGATCCACGAAGCACTCACCGGCCAATGGCCCTATGACATACAGAACCGTCGATGGAAAGCGCCCCCACTCGCAACCGGCGCAGCTCTTCATATCTCGGATCGACTTCCGCGGCCGTGGCGCCCTGTGGTGGAGATGTGCCTACGGCAGGACCCCACCCGACGGCCGGCAGCCGCCGAGCTCGTCCCACTGATCCCTCCCCCGGATGAGAACACTGCGCACCGGGCGTCCCACGCCCCGCAGGCGTCGACTGCCGACATGCCGACCCTCCCGCCGCGGATATCAACCAGATGGAGGGCATGGGCTCTCTTCGCCACAGTCTCGCTGGTTCTCACAGCGGCGCTCATCTACTCGAGTCGCGACGATGAAGCGCCAACGCCGACGAGTGCCCAGCCCCTCGAGGAAGTCATCGCCCCAGAGACAACGCCAGTCAACCCTGCCAACACCGAGGAGCGAGCCCCGAGCGACGTGCCGACCAGCACGATCATCCGAGAGCCGTCGGGCCCAGCCAACGAAGCGACTACCGGGCGGGACGACACACCACAGTCAAGTCAGGTGCGAGCAGTAGTGGACGATTGGTCGGGGTCGTCGGGCAACTTGTTGGTCGTGTCGGACACGACATTGACCGAGGATCACTCCGGCAATGTGGTGATCAGCGCCGACGGTGTCACGTTGGATTGCGATGGGCACCGGGTCATCGGGGCAGGGGTCAACCCTGGTGTGTCGATCGCAGGTCGCGATGGGGTCACCGTGACGAACTGCGATATCAGCGGTTTCGAGTCGGGGATCACTGTCGGCAACTCGACCAACATCACCATTGAGGGCAATGTCACCACCGGCAATAGTCAAGGGGTCGTGGTGATCGACTCCGACGCGGTGGTGAGAGCTAACACGGCGACGGGTAACTCCAGCTGGGGGTTCTTCATCGGAGGGACTGGGGCGTCGACGTTCTCGGATAACGATGCCCATGACAACGAGCTGATCGGGTTCGCGTTGAACACCACCGCTGGGCATCAGCTCATCGGTAACCGTGCCACAGGCAATGACACGAATTTCGACCTCAACGCGTCGGACAACGTCACCTTGTCGAACAACGTCACCGAGGGTCCCGGGGCTGGCTTCGCGTTGGGGAACAACTCCGGCGGCAACACCCTCGACGGCAACACCTTCACCGCCACGGAGGGTCCCTCGAGCTGGGGAGGCAGCGTGGGCTACTCCGCGGGCAGCGACAGCAATACCTTCACCAACAACACCGCGACCGGGGCCGACAACGGATTCAGCGACGGAACCACAGGTGCAGGCACCGCGGGAACCGACAACACATACGCCGACAACCACTGCGTCGCCAATGACCGTGCCTCGACACCGGTGGGGTTGTGCCGACCTGAGGGACCCTCGGGCTACCGGCTACTCGAGGCCGACGGATCGGTGTACTCATGCGGCCTTGCGGATCAGCCATGCACCCGCGGCAACCTCGGACGAGTCACCCACTTCGGAGACCCCCGCGGTGACAGTGTCATGGGATCCGCCACAGCTGTCGCGATGGCCTCAACGCCCAGCTTCCAGGGCTACAACGTGCTGCTCTCTGACGGACGAGTCCTTGCCTACGGCGACGCGCCAGACCTCGGCGGCACGGTCGCAGCAGCCGCAGTCGGGCCGGAGCAGGTGGCGGCGATCTCCATGACCCCAACCGGCAAGGGGTATTGGGTCTTCACCACCCTCGGACGCGTCACCTCCTTCGGTGACGCCACCCACTTCGGCGACCTCCCAACACTGTCAATCACCCCCGCAGACGACATCGTGGCATCAGTCGCTGTCGCCGACGGTTCCGGCTACTACATGCTCGGCGCGGACGGAGGCGTCTTCGCGTTCCCCGTCGGCGTCACCCCGTTCCATGGGTCCATCCCCCAGGTTCTACCCGGGGTTCAGTTGGGCTGCCCCATCGTCGGGCTGGTCCCAACACCGTCCGCGGCCGGATATTGGATGGTCGGCTGCGACGGAGGCGTGTTCGCATTCGGCGATGCGTTCTTCGTCGGCTCTCTCCCCGGACTCGGACTTACCGACCTCAACGCCCCTGTTAACGGCATGGTCGCCTTCGGCGGAGCCGGCTACCTGATGGTCGCCACCGACGGCGGCGCGTTCAACTTCGGTGCGCCATTCTTCGGCAGCCTCGGTGCTGCCCCCACCGACACCCCCGTTGTGGCGACCAACCCCTACCTGAGCTAGCCGGACCGTAGGTCTCCGAAAGCGCGGCCCTCTGTCGCATCCGTGGCGCCCACTCCATCGGTGTTCCGGGACGAAGGAACCCACACGCGTCGGTTGAGCGATCGCCGTGGCGAGCGCTAGGGATTGATCCCCGTTGACGACACGCGTGAGAGCGCGAACACTGCGAGGACCGGGACGAACCCGACGAGGAAGCAGGGAATGCCCGAGCGCTCAACCGCCGATGGGGAGCCGACAAGCCGGCACTGGTGGCCGGCAGCCAAGGTGCTGCTCGCAAGCGTCGCGATATGGATTGGCGTCGGCGTGGCTCTCACCTGGGTCATGGACGCAGTTGGGGCCGAGGACGACTCACCGAGACAGACACTCTTGGTCACCATCTCGGTACTCGCACCAACAGTTGTCGCTGCTCGCTATGCGTGGACCAGGTGGCCCCGCCGACAAGCGAGTGACAGCGATGGCCGAGCCGCGCCGGAGCCATCGGGCCGGACGCTTGCGGGGCTCATCTTCCGGGCCTTTCTTGCCTGGGTGGCGATCGCACTGTTCGCGAGCATGGCCGGCGGGGCCGCAGCGAACTGGTTTGGAGTCATCGTGGCACTGGTCGGGGCGCTGGGTGGGCTCGGCTATTGGGTGTGGCGTGTAACGACCCGATGGCAGCTTGCACGGGACGACGCCCGGACTGCCGCGCCGCAACCCACTCTCTTCACACCGATGGCAGCCGCGGTGCTCGCCGCGAGTTCAGCGGTGGCGATCCTCGCCACAGCGATGGCCAATCCGAAAGCCACAGCTACTGAGTCTCCGGAGCCGAGCGCCCGGTGCCATGAAGCCGGCCAAACGCTGCTCGATGAAACATCGACCCTCTTCGCCGCCGCACGCGCGACTGCCGCCGACGACCCAACACCGTGGTCCGAGTTCGGCAAAACCACCAGCTTCGATGATCTTGTGCGCCACTGCGGATTGGAGAACCTCGACCCGCATTGGGCGGCATGGTTGGACCTGATCCAGGCCACCAAGAACGACCCCGTCGCCCACGTCGCTGACGGGGCACAGGGCATGTCCGCGGCCATATGCCACCGCGTTGACGAATACGCCCAGGCCGGGGTCCCGCTCGCCGACGCCCAAGCTCTCTGCGATTGAACGCCCAGCCGGCGGTCGGCACACCCAGAACATCCCGCTGCGGTGCACAGCGTGAACCGAGACCGGGCAAGACACCCGCACCACCCGCCTATCGCCACCACACGCCGAGCTAAGTCCCAGCGCGGTATTGCCGGGGGTTCAGCGGTCGTATTCGGTGTCGATGGTGTTTGTAGCCTTCGCAGGCGTGCCCATCCGATAGCGGCATGTCCCGGTCCACGGGCGTCGCTGAACGCGATCTCCGCGCCTTCGTCCACGGCTCAGCGTCACCAACAGGTGTCACTCAGGACTTCTCGGTGATCGAGAGGCTCTAGGAAAGCGTCTCCCAAAACGTTTCCAGCGCTTGTGCCCCCGCGGCGGGATCCTGGCACATCCACCAATGACCGACACCTGCGAGATGAACAACCCTGGCTCCAGCCAAATCGGCGACCATCTGGGCCTGTTCATCAGTACCCACAGCGAAGTCGTTCTCGGCGTTGATCATGAGGCCGGGCCGAGCACTCAACGCCCCAGCCATTTTTCCGAGCTCCGCTAGAGCTGGCTGCGCGGCGTCGCGATACAGACCCAGCACGCATGCACCCATGTCTTCGTCAATGGCCGCGGTCACGGCCTCGGCGACCTGGCCGGTCATCCCGAACGACACGAGCACGGCTGCAAATGACGCCGGCGCCGCAACCATTTCCGCGATGGCCTGCTCGCCGGCACCGGGGGTCTGCCAGACCTGTGCTCTGTCGTGCCACACATAGTCGGGATGCAAGATTCCCAATACGTCGACGCACCATGACCGCACCAAGTCCGGCTGCTCGATGAGCAAGCCAAGGACGTGGCCACCGCCCCAGTCGTGGCCCACAAGGTCGATCGGGCCCTGGATCTGAGCCAACTGGGTGGCGAGCCAGTCGATGTACTCGCGACGGGTCGCCGTCCACCCATCCGGTGTAGGCGCCCCGAAGCCCGGCGGCGACAGCGCAACAACATCGTCGCGGTCGAGGACCCCGAACAGCGGGCCCCAGATCGCGTCGGTCTCGGGGTTCCCGTGAACAAAGACAGCAGGCATGCCGGCAAGGTTTCCACAGCGCGCCATAACGCCGCCCAAACTCTCTGCCCACAACACCCACAAGCACTCGCGCAAATGCCGGGGTTCGGGTAGGTGGTCGGGTCGTGGCCCCAGGACAGGCACGACCGGCAGTTGCTGCGTGGTGTCGGGTTCTGTGCGGTCGGGGACTCGCCGGCCCGCTTGGGGGTGCCCGTAGTACGTTCCGGACATGGGGGCCCGATGAAGGTGACGATGCCTGAGACGCAGTACGCGGTGTCGGGTGAGGCCAATATCGCCTACCAGGTGTTCGGTGAGGGCGATCGCAACGTGGTGATGATTCCGGGGGCGTTTAGCCATCTGGAGCTCACGTGGGACTCCCCGGCCGCGGTGGAGCTGTTCGAACGCCTGGCCGGCTCGACGCGTTTCGCGATCTTTGACAAGCGCGGGACGGGCCTGTCGGACCGCAATGTCGGGATAGCGCCGCTCGAAGTTCGCATGGACGACGCCCGCGCAGTCATGGACGCGTGCGGGATGGAATCGGCGTCGATCTTGGGTATCAGCGAGGGCGGCCCGATGTCGCTCCTGCTGGCAGCAACCTATCCAGAGCGAGTCGAGTCGCTCGTGGTGTACGGCTCAGCGCCAACATGGAGGGACAGGCCCGACGTGCCGGGAAGTGACCGCGCCCAGCAATACGCGAGGGATATTTTGGCAGCCATCGAGGCCGGCTTCGCTCAGGGCAACGGCTTCGAGTACTTCGCTGGACCCGACTTTGATGAACCCGAGGTACGCCGTGAGGTCGCACGGCGGTGGCGGAACTCCGCGAGTCCAGCCGACGCTGTGCAGATCTTCAAGATGCTTGCCGGCATCGACGTCTGCGACATCTTGCCCCTCGTGTCGTGTCCGACGCTGGTTATCGCTACCAGCGAGGACACCATCGCGCCCGCTGAGTCGTGTCGCTGGATGGCCGAGCAGATTCCTCACGGTCGCTACGAAGAACTGCCCGGCTATCACTACTGCGTGTTCGATTCAGACATCAACGCCCGCTACGTCGCACTGATCGAGGAGTTCGTGACCGGCACCAAAACGGCAACACCAACCAGCCGCGCGTTGGCCACGGTGCTGTTCACCGACATCGTGGCTTCAACCGATACCGCCACCAGGATCGGTGACCGGAAGTGGCGCGAGCTGCTTGAACAACACGATCACCGCAGCGAGCAAGTAGTCAGTGAACACGGCGGGTTGTTGGTGAAGTCCACCGGGGACGGAATCCTCGCCACCTTCGACGGTCCAGGCCGAGCTGTGTCGTGCGCTCACGCTCTGCTCGACGCTGGCCGGTCGCTGGGGATAGAGCTGCGTGCCGGTATTCACACGGGCGAAATCGAGTTACGGCACGACGGCGACGTCAGCGGCATCGCAGTCCATCTGGCAAGCCGAGTGGAGAGTCAAGCCCAAGCCGGGGAGGTGCTCGTGTCACGAACAGTGACCGACCTCACGATCGGGTCGGGCCTCACCTTCGCGTCCCGAGGCGAACACCAACTCAAAGGCATTCCCGGCACCTGGGAACTCTTCGCTGCACAACTCTAAGAACCTCGCCACCAACCAAGCTGGATCCGGCATTTTCGAGTGGCCTCAGAGGGCTATCCCAGCCGCTCTCGCTGTTGTCACCGAGTGGGCAAGGACCGGTTCGACATCAGGCTCAGCGGTGCAGGGTTGTCCGCTTTGGGGTGACGTCGTACTGCTCGAAGATCAGTTCGTCGGGCCCGTATCGGATGATGTCTTGCCCGACAATCTTCCCCCAACGCCAGGTGGTGGTGAACAGATCGTGACCCACGAAGTGCTCGAGCGGCTCGAAGCTGGCGTCGTTGGTGGCGGTCACTTGATCGAAGAATGCCACTAGCGCATCTGCTCCCTCGATGCGGTTGCCGTAGTCGGTGGAGACCATAGGCGGGTTGGGTGAGACGTAGACCGCGTCGTCCGCGTACATCTTGCGGACCGCAGCCCAATCGCGAGCATCGAATGCCGCCGTGTAGGCGTGGCCGAGCTCAAGCAGTCGCTCAGGAGCAATCGTCATTTCTGGACTCTAGTTCTCGGGCGTGGAACCGAGCTCGGGGCGACCTGGCTCCGGGCAGTGAGGGCGCCCCCATTTCGTGCACGGTCGCCGGCAGGATGGGATGGGGCCTGACGGTCGTGCTGCGGGTGGTCTGGGCGGCGTTACCGGATGGTGCGCGACGATGGTGGCGTGCCCTCCGAGATCGTTCCTCCTTCGGGGACGGTGACGTTCCTGTTCACCGATGTGGAGGGGTCGACGCGGTTGTGGGCTGCTGATGAGGCTGCGATGTCGGCGTCTTTGGGTGTTCACGACGACGTGATGCGGGCAGCGATCGAGACACACCACGGGTATGTGTTCACTACTGCTGGCGATGCGTTTTGTGCGGCGTTCGGACGCGCGTCGGATGGGGTGGCGGCTGCTGAGTTGGCCCGTGTCTCGTTGGACGGTGCTTTGTGGCCTGGCCCGCAGTTGCGAGTGCGGATGGGTCTTCATCTGGGTGAGGCCGAGGAGCGGGACGGGGATTTCTTTGGTCCGGTGGTGAATACCGCGGCTCGGGTGGAGGCTGCTGGTCACGGTGGCCAGGTGCTGATGACTGAGGTGGTGCGGGCCACCGCGGGGGTCGATGCTGTCGATTTGGGTGAGCATCGGTTGCGTGATGTGACTGAGCCCGTGCGGTTGTTCCAGTTGGGGAGCGGTGAGTTTGCGCCGTTGCGGGTTGTTGATCCGGCATTGACGAATCTGCCGCGGCCCGCGTCCGGGCTGGTGGGTCGGGCGAGCGAGGTTCGAAGCATCCGTGGGTTGCTAGCGGCGGGACGCTGGGTGACGTTGTGCGGTGTGGGCGGTGCGGGCAAGACGCGGTTGGCGTTGGAGGTGGCCGATGCGCTGCTTCCCGACTTCGCCGATGGGGTGTACTTCGCTGATCTGGCGGTGTTGTCAGATCCAGCCGAGGTACCCGCCGCGGCGGGTACTGCGCTGCGTCTTCAACTCGATGACGACGATCCGGTGGCGCGGGTGGTGTCGTTTCTCGCCGGGCGAGACGCGTTGTTGGTGCTGGACAACTGTGAGCATGTGATCGACGAGTGTGCCGATCTGGCCGAGGCGATCCTGTCGACTGGGCCTGTAGGGCGGGTGTTGGCGACGAGCCGCGAGTATCTCGACGTTGACGGTGAGCGGGTGTTCCAGGTGCCCTCGTTGGAGTCATCATCGCCGGACTCGCCAGGGGTTGAGCTGTTCTTCGCGCGCGCTATCGAGGTCTCCCCGCAGCTCGTAGATAATGCGGAGCTGCGCGATGTGGCAGCTGAGCTGTGCACCCGGCTCGATGGGATGCCCCTGGCGATCGAGCTTGCGGCGGCTCGTTGTGGGGTGCTTGGACCACAGCAACTGTTGGAGCGGCTCGATGACCGACTCAGTCTGCTGTCGGGTGGTCGGCGGCGGGGTCGCCAACGGCGCCGAACCCTCGAGGCCATGTTGGACTGGAGCTACGACCTCCTCGACGACCAGGAGCAGCGCTTCTTTCGGGCCCTGGGTGTGTATCTGGGTTCGTTCGATCTCGCTGCGGCAGCCGGCGCGGCGGGTGTCTCTGAGTCTCAGGCCATCGACCTGCTGGACTCGTTGGTCGCCAAGTCCCTAGTGGTGGCGACACCTTCCAAGGTCGGTCACGTGTACCGGCTGTTGGAAACGGTCCGTACCTACGCCGAGGACTGGCTGCTGCGAATCGGAGAGTCCAGAAGCGTTCGAGACGCCGCGCTCACACACCTCGCGTCACGGTGGGGTGAGTTCAACCTCGATCAGGCCTATCGCGACAGGGATCGCATCGACGCGTTAGCCGCCAGCATCGTCGCGGCCATGGGGTGGGCGGCCTCAACCCATCAGTGGGACGAGGCGTCACAGCTCTATGGCGTGACCGCCAACTGGTGGCACGAAGGCGGGCACATCCGCGACCTCGTGCGCTGGCACGAACGCCTCCCAACCGACGCAACGGCGCAGGCACGACCCTGGGGTGATCTGCTCGCTGGCTGGGCCTATGTGAACCTGGGCCGATACAGCGACGGTCTCGAGCTATGCACCAGTCTCCGCGACCATCACGATCCCGCCGTGGCACAGATGGCGAGCCTCATGTACGGCACGTACTTGAGTGGTACACGCCCCGATGAAACCCATGCCGCCATCGCCCCCCATATGGCGTCGGTGCGAGGCCAGGCTGCCCTGGTCGGCTACAGCGCCCGCGGTCTTGCTCGGCTCACCGTGGGTGAGCTCGACGACGCGCGAGAGGACTTCCACATCGCACTTGGCCGAGTATCGGGCTACCTCAAAGACAGCGTTTCCCACCAGTTCTCTGCGATCGGGCTCGCCACTGTCGAGATCCTGTCCGGGGACCCGCGAGCAGCCCTGCCGGCGTTGGAAGCACTCACCGAACCGCTGCCTATCTACTCCCCGCTTGCCTGGCAAGCGGTCGCGCTCGCCTATCTGGGACGCCGCGACGAAGCCATCGACTACATCCGGCGAGATGCCCGATCATCGCTGATGGGTCGCATCCCCAATAGGGCCGCGGAAACCCTCATCGCCGTCGCCGCACTCCACCTCACCGACGGCGACACCCAAAGAGCGCGACGTGTCGCGCTCGCACACCGACCACGCAGTTCGGCGTGGACCGGGGCGATGTGTAGACACCTCGCCAACCAACTCACCTGCACCGACGAAATGGAACTGCTCCTCGACGACCGGACACCCCCCGACGACTCCAGTGTCGAGCTCCTCCAAGCCGAACTCAACGACCTCCACAGATCGGACTAACCCACGGGCACCACATGGACCCACCACGCCGCGGAGCCCGCGCTAGCCGGCAATGGCGGGCGGATCGGTTGTGATGGCACAAGGGTCTGCAGTTGAGCGATACGGGCCGGATCCGGTATCTCAGCGCCGTTGGTCTGGGACATGGTGGGCCGTGCCGTCGTATGGACTGCGGGCCGTCAGGGGCGACAGGCCACCACCAGCGAGGTCATCTCATCGATGAGGGAGTGGGTCTCGATCTCGGTCCAGCCGCGGTCGGCCAGAGCATCGCTCATTTCCGATGTCGTGCGCGATGTGTGCCCGGGGACGAAGACGGCATGTTGCAGCGCCCACGACGGGGCGTAGGCACCCGAGTCGAGGAAGAAGTCGTGGATCGCGACCCACCGGACATCGCAGTCGCGCAGCCCGTCGAGTACGTCGGTGTGCGAGCTGCCAGGGACCGAGGACAACAGGTAGCTCAGCACCGCTCCGTCGTAGCGATGGTTGGTCGGCCAGGTCTCGGGGTCGAGCGCGCTTCCGGTGTGGAACGAGACCTGCTGGTGGCTATCGGGTGCAGAGTTGACCACCGGGGCGAGGTCGACAACATCGACATCGACTTCGTATCTGGCCGCGACTGCGTTGGCCATCGCTCCCCACCCGCCGCCGAGATCGAAGACCGGCCCCTCGGGCTCGGGGATGCGTCGAGCCAGCGCCCGCGCCGGGCCGAGAGACCCCGCGAATTGGGACCGCTGGTAGGTGTCCGCCTCGGCAGCATCCGCGAACCAGCCGGCATAGCCCGACCTGCTCTGGGGGTCATGCAGGGCGTTGGCCAGCTCGTTGCGACCGGTTGTGCCCAGGGTCAAGCGGGGGACCATCTGTTGGAGAATCTGGCCCCCGAGGTAGTCGGCATATGAGTCGTCGCCGGTCAAGAGGATGGCCATCTGTTCCGGAAGCGCCCACACATCGCCGTCGCGCTCAAGGACCCCCAGGGTGTCGAGCACCCAGAACCAGGTGGTGACAAGGTCGGCATCGGGATAGACATCGGCGAGGTCCGCCGCGGTTGCGGGCAGCCGATCGAACACCGCCTCATCACAGGCAGTCAGCAGCGCCCAGCTACCGATGTAGCTGTACCCGATGTCATTGAGGGTCCGGGCGGCCGAGCTGAGGTCCATGTCGTCGAGTATGGAGTGACGGCGCGCTCAGATGTCGAGTTGGTGCCCGACGCACCACGACCGTGTGGCTCTTCGCCGCTCGCTCGATAGAGCGGCGGTTCCTTGATAGGACGCAGGGCTGCGCCAGCGCAGCCGGTGCTGCCTGTTCGGGGCCACGGACGGACTCCTGTGAATGTGACCAGGCCGGCGATCTCGCAACTGCTCCCAAACGCCCGCAACATGCCGTTGCCGGATGCTGATCGCCGTCTGGAGAGCGCTCAAGAACCGGAATTTTCGAGTTTTCAGCAGTGTGGTTTCTGGCTCGGTTTGGGTGTGATTGCCGAGTGGCATCACATGCTGAAGTGAATGGCTGAGCGACCTAGTGGGACGGTGGCGTGGACTGGATGAAGGACGACCACACCACTTCCCTGCAAGTGAATCCAGTCGACGCTGCAGCACTCGGTGTGGACGATGGTGGCCATGTCCGCCTCACCACGAAGGGAGGCTCCGTGCAATGCACCGTGGAGATCACCGACAGGATCCGCGAGGGGACGCTTTCGCTCCCGAATGGGCTCGGCATGCGCCTGTGGGTGCCCGATATCCGGCGGCGTCCGCTGACCAAGGGGAAACTTGTCCCTCCCGACGGATGTCGACACCGCGCCATCCGGCAGAGTGGGACGGGTTTGCTGGCTGTGTAGAGCGGGAGATCGTCGTCGCTACCGGGTGGTGCGCGACGATGTGCTGGTGGCTCCTGAGATCGTTCCTCCATCGGGCACAGTCACGTTTCTGTTCACTGACATCGAGGGGTCGACCCGGTTGTGGGAGGCCGATCCCGAAGGGATGCGCGAGGCGTTGGCGCGCCACGACGTGCTGTTGCGCGATGCGGTTGTGGGTCGTGGTGGTGTGGTGTTCAAGACCACTGGTGATGGGTTGTGCGCTGCGTTTGGGGAGCCCGGTTCTGCTGTGGGGGCGGCGATCGACGCTCAGCTCGCGCTTGGCTCTGAGGAATGGGGCGACGTTGGTCCCTTGGCGGTGAGGATGGGGGTTCATACAGGGGTGGCGGAGTCTCGCGACGGGGACTACTTCGGCAGGCCGCTGAACGTTGTGGGTCGGCTACACAGCGCCGCTCACGGTGGCCAGATCGTGGTGTCCGAGGCGACGGCAATGTTGTTGGGTAGCGATGTTGAGCTGTTGGACCTGGGTCAGGTCGAGTTTCGGGGTGTGGAGGCTCCTGTCGGTGTGTGGCAGGTACTCGCTTCGGGTATTGGTGCGACGTTCCCTGCGCTCAGATCGGTGGTGTCGACGGGCAACAATTTGCCGTTGGCGGTTGATTCGTTCATTGGGCGTGGAGCCGAGATGGCGGATCTGCAGGGCCTGGTTCGCCGGTCTCGGCTGGTGACGGTGACGGGGGCGGGCGGCACGGGCAAGACCAGATTGGCCACTGAAGTCGCGGCTCGCTTGGCGCCCGATTTCGCTGACGGCGCGTGGGTGGTCGAGCTCGCTCCGCTCGATTCGGGTGATGCGGTCGCGTTTGCTGTGGGTGACGTATTGGGCATTCGCCAGCGGGCAGGCGTCTCAATGGTTGAAGCGCTCGGCGAGTCGCTTGGTTCGAGGCAACTGTTGATGGTGTTGGACAACTGTGAACACGTCCTCGACGAGGTCGCGCGGGTGTGTGAGGTGGTGACCAAGCGCTGCCCGAATGTGCACCTGGTGGCGACCTCACGAGAGGGGTTGGCGGTGCGCGGGGAGCAGATCTTTGCTCTTCGATCCATGGGCGCAACCGAGGCTGTTGACCTGTTCGTTCAGCGGGCGGTCGCTGCTGGGGCAGATTTGTCGCCCGAGAACAAAGTCGCACAGGCCATCGCAGCGCGTTTGGAGGGGATGCCGTTGGCGATCGAGCTCGCTGCGGCACGGGTGCCGGCGCTCGGCGTCGACGAGGTTGAGCGACGCCTCGATGAGCAGTTCAGGTTGTTGCGCGGGTCGCGCCGTAGCCGAGTTGAGCGCCATCAGACGCTATGGAACACAATCGCGTGGAGCGTCGATCTGCTCAACGACACCGAACGCGATGTTTTCGCGGGTCTAGCTGTGTTCGCCGGTTCGTTCTCGCTGCGCCAAGCCGCCGGCGTTCTCGCATCGGGGCTCGGCCTCGATGAGCTGGACGTGGAAGACGCTCTCGAAGGTTTGGTTTCGAAGTCACTGGTTCTCGCCGAGCCCGGCCCGGCAGGTGACCGCTACCGCCTCCTTGAGGCGGTGCGTCAGTTCGGCTCCCAGCAACTGGTCGACACCGGGAACGCCGAGTGGCTCGCTGAACGACATTGTGAGGTGTTCGCTGAGGTCGCTCTCCTTGATTGGGAACAACTCCGCGGTCCCGAGGGTGTCACTTGGAGCCGGGTACTCGAGGCGGACATCGACAACCTCCGCGCTGCATGCACCACCGCCAACCAAATCGGACGCCCTGAGCTGGGATGGACCGTCGTTGGGTCTATCGGGTTGTGGGCATCGCTACGTGGGCAATACGAGGTCGCTGACTGGGCTGACTTGCGCCACGACGGCCCACAAATCGAAAACTGAATCGCCCTGGGTTCCGTGGAGGCTCTCGATCTTTGAAAGAGGATGAGAGCTATGAATACAGATGTGAAGTCGAAGACGACGCGGCGGTACTCGCCTGAGTTGAAGCAGCGTGCGGTGC
>Ga0209992_10003207_pt1 | contig 14008 bp, 12 predicted proteins | sample 2SBtaG_2_FD_182564 | JGI IMG/M metagenome (GOLD analysis project Ga0209992, IMG submission 182564) | Deep subsurface microbial communities from Kolumbo volcano to uncover new lineages of life (NeLLi) - 2SBTROV12_ACTIVE470 metaG (SPAdes)... | ecosystem: Environmental > Aquatic > Marine >... | reverse complement strand
GATGTTTTACCGTTCCTGGAATTGGATTTGCTTTTTCCTATGGAGGAATATTTTGAATACCCTAAATGGTCTGTCATCTCAGCTTCTAGAGCACGCTCTACAACAGCTTTAGTTAATTGTTTTAATATACCTCCTTCACCCAAAATATCTTCAGGTTTATTACAATTTTTTAACAGCTCATCTATTAGTTTTTCGTTTCTGGTCATTTTGCTTTCCTTTCTTTGCTTTTATTTTAAGCGTTTTTGACCGTTTACACAAAATTCTTTATACCCTCGAAACAAAAGGTCAAACATCATAACAGCCATTTTAAATTGGTTAAAAACAAGAAAACATTCAATTGTTTTTACTGCTGTAGATAAGCAAGTATTTCAGGAATCTGTAGAAACCGATCCAAAATATAGTGATATTTCTTCTTTATGGAGGTTTATGTCATTTCATATTGCTTTATCACTTCAGAAAAAGTATCAGGGAGGAAAATCTGGTAGAACGAGAAAAGAAAACCCTAAAAAAAAATTAGTAATGATATTTGATAACGAATACCGTGAAGAAAGGCGATTCACAGACCTTATTCTAAATCCACCAAACTGGTCTGATGAATATTATAAGAAACAACCAAATCAAAAACAGCTTAATCAGATTATTGATGTTCCACATTTCGTTGATTCTCAGCAAGTAGGTTTAATACAGTTAGCAGATTTTGTATGTTTTTTTATTCGCAAGCATATTGAATTTCAAATTGGTTATATAGACTCAAGTTATGAAAATGAAAAAGAGAAAGTAAGTGATTGGTTTCAATAAATAACGGAGAGTTGTATTCCAATTAATAATATTTTCCCGAGAAGAGGGAGATGTGATGCTGATGAATTATTTTACAAATTTGCTCCTGGGTGCTTAAAATGAATATTCAAGTAAAAAGCATAGATATAAATGGTACAGTATCTGAACATAATAACCATATTTGTTATTTGGGAATAATTAAACATTTAGCATTAGCTGGACAAGGATTTCAACCAAGATTATATAAACTAATGAGATCAATAGGTTTTTTTCTTCACTACAGTGAGTATTTAAACCCCAATATTCTTAACACAAACAAGTTCAGTAAACCAAGAGAAGAGTTATATGACCCTACAGAAATATCTCAATTTTCAAACTTAGTTGGAAAAGCAATTGCTGACTACCTATCTAAATCTATATATGGATGTAATCTCACATTAAATTATGAGGGAGTTATGAAGCTGGTAAATCCTAACTTAAATTTTAACAAAACAAGAGCTGATCTTATTGCTATAAATTTATCTAATTGGAAAACTTAATCTATTGAAGCAAATGAAATATTAAAAATTGCAATATCTAACTACTATAATGGATTAAGTGAATACATTAATGAAGATATATTCGATGTAAATGAAATGGTAATTAATGATATTAATTATTTTATTATTAGATTAAAAAATGATTCAATACATTTTGAAACATTTATGAATAAATTTAATAAAAAAAAGTTTGGACTATTGGTTGACAAAAGAATATGTCAGTTGAAAGATTCAATTTTCACATCAATTATTGATTCAAAAATCCATAAAGAAGAGAACCTTTTTATAGATACAGATGGGATAGGAATAATATTAACAGAATAAAAAATAAAAAGTTTTTATTCGAAACTTTTTATTGACAACCCGAGGCTATGGCTATCCGCACTTTTTAATTTAAGAGGTTTAGACATTTTAGAAACACTATCTAACTTCAACAATATAAGTGAGTTATAAGAATTATGAAAAACAAAGAGACTAAATTTACGAGGTTCGATTAGCCATAGGGCTGGCAGTACCACTTACAATAATCGTAAGATTATTTTCCAAACCCTTCAAGCAATTGTGGGGATTGCTGTTACTAATTAATAAAAAAATCTGTTTTGAATCCTATTCATTAACCTATTAATTTATTTACATGAAACAATCAAATTATATAATATCATGTGCAGGATTTGTGATAATAATTGCAGGGATGAAAATAGCAAGCCCAATTTTAGTACCTTTTTTATTAGCCACATTTATTGCAATTTTAAATTTACCAATTTTATTATTTCTTCAAAAGAAAAAAGTACCAAGAGGAATATCTGTTTTTATAATAATTCTTCTTTTAATATTTTTTGGGGGTACACTTTCAACCTTATTAGGAACATCAATTTCTGGATTCTCTTCACGAATACCATTTTATACTCAACGAATTTCGGAGCAAGCGAATTGGGCAATTACTTTTATTAATAATTTTGGAATTGATATTCCTCAATCAACAATTAATGAATATTTTGACCCAGGAACAGCAATTACTATAATTGGAAATACACTTTCTGGATTAAAAAGTGTACTGACAAATACATTTTTAATTATATTAACAATTCTTTTTTTACTCATGGAAGCAAGCGGAATTCCTGCTAAATTGAAACATGCATTTCCTGATTCAAATGATTTATTTTCAAAAATAAAATCTTTTTTTGATGGGTTTAATCGTTATCTAGTTATTAAAACAGCAACATCATTATTAACAGGAATTTTAATTTATCTTTGGTTATTATTTTTCAATATCGACTTTCCAGTTTTATGGGGTTTATTAGCATTCATGCTAAATTTTGTTCCCAATGTAGGTTCAATTCTTGCGGCTATTCCTGCAATATTATTAGCAATCATTCAGTTTGGATTTTTAAAAGCAATATTTGTATTGTTTGGATTTTTAACCGTTAACATAATATTGGGTGGAATTTTAGAGCCTCGCTTTTTAGGAAAAGGACTTGGACTTTCACCTCTTATTGTTTTTATATCATTGATTTTTTGGGGATGGGTTTTAGGACCAGTAGGTATGTTATTATCAGTGCCATTAACAATGTTAGTAAAAATTGCATTAGAGAATAATCAAAATACAAAGTGGATTTCAATATTAATCGGATCGGAAAAATAATTTAATGAAATTAAATAAAGAATTAATAAAAAGATTACCTAAGGCAGAATTACATTGCCATTTAGATGGTAGTTTAAGAGTTGAAACAATAATTGATTTAGCACAAAAAGATAAAATAGAGTTACCTTCATTTAATCTAGAAAATTTAAAAAAACAATTATCGATTGGTGAGAATATTGGTACTCTTGAAGAATATATTTCTCGCTTTGATATTACACTTTCGGTTATGCAAACACCCGAAAGCTTAGAGCGAACCGCCTATGAATTAGCTGAAGATTGTCATAATGAAGGTATCCGTTATTTAGAAGTTAGATATAGTCCAATTCTTCATATTTCAGCTGGAATGACAATGTCTGAATCAGTAGATAATGTAAAGATTGGACTAAAAAAAGCACAATCAGATTTTGGTATTAAATCAGGAATTATTATTTGTGGTATTCGCCATATTTCCCCAGAGGTATCATTAAAACTTGCAGACCTTGCTGTTCAATATAAAAACAAAGGAGTTGTAGGGTTTGACCTTGCAGGTGCAGAAGAAAATTTCCCTGCAAAACATCATAGAGAAGCATTTGAATTAATATTAAAAAACAATATCAATACAACTTTACATGCAGGTGAAGCTTATGGTCCAGATAGTATTCACCAGGCAATACATAGTTGTGGAGCACATCGTATTGGACATGGTACGCGGTTAAAAGAAAATAGCGATTTATTGAAATATGTAAACGATCATCGAATTCCGTTAGAAATTTGCTTAAATAGTAATATTCATACAAAAAGTATTTCAAGTTTAAAACAACATCCATTTCCAGAATATTTAAAATCTCATCTACGGGTAACAATTAATACTGACAATCGTCTCATTTCTAATACAACACTCACTGACGAATATATGACAGCAATTAAAGCGTATGATTTAACGCTTCAAGACATTAGAACAATTATAATTAATGGTTTTAAAAGCTCTTTTATACCCCATCAAAAAAGAAGAGTTGTAATTAAGAATATAGTTGATGAGTTAGAAAATGAATTTGGGTTTGAACAACGGGTTATTTTCTAATAATAGCAAGTTTACCTCTTTTTACTTCTCCATTTTCAGATGTAGAAGAAATTAAATATACGCCTGAATTAACTATTTCTCTATATTTATTTGTGCCATCCCATAAAGTTTGAGTTGAAGCTTCACCTAAATAATGAGTTTTAATAGAATTTATAAAATTTCCATTAATATCTACAATCTGAACTGTCCCATTAGGAAAACAGCCTTCAATAATTAAATCATCTCCATAATTTGGTATATACGGATTTGGATGGAAAAGTAAATTGGTTTCTTTTAAATTTTTATTATTTATTGGATAATCAAAACGAGATAATCCTAATTCAGTTGCAAACCATATATATCCATTTTCTTCATCAAAAGACAAATCATTTACCACATTAGATAATAACCCACTATTTTCATAAGTAAAACCTTCAGCCGAAGGCCAATATTGCGTGTTCTCTAAAATTACTTTAACGCCACTATGGCGAGTTGTTATCCATTTATTATCCTGACTATCAACTCGTATGTGATCTCCTCTAAAAAAGGGAATATAGTTGTAAAAATCGATTAAATATATTGGACTCAATGAAAGACTATTTAACTGAGTTGAATATCCTTGTATTCCTGAACTTGTTAACACCCAAATAAAATCTTGTTTATCAATTGCAATACTCCAAACACTTTTGTCCGGAATAATATCGGGATTATTAATTTCTCGCCAATAATAATTAAATTCACTATTTAAGTCACCAACTAATAAAATCACTTTAATTCCACCCTCTGAATATGTCAAACCTTCCATAGAAGTTATATCATCAAAGGAGACCCAAACCCTTCCCTGTTTGTCAAAGTCTAATTCAGTTGGAAGAAAAGATTGACCATTAGGTGCTTGAATATGAACCCATGAATCGCTACCTCGTGGTCTAATTGCAATAATATTTGAATCTCCCTCTGCATATGGATTTAGTACCCAAATATTTCCTTGAGGATCCTTTTTTATTTGATTTACTATTAAATTTTTCCCGTTCCAACTCGAATTAAATATACCATCAAGCCCATCCAATACTTGATTAGTTGTATCAAATACAATTAATTCTTCATTTTCTATATTATATTCAATTAATGCTCCAGCATACCCAGGGATATTAGGTTGAATCTGTGTATTTCCAAACAATATTTTATTAGAATTTGATTCAATAATACTCCACGATGGAAAAATTGAACCATCCCCACCTGAAGCTAATTTATAATTAAGAATTTTATTGTTAAAATATTGAGAATCAAACTCTAATCCTGACGATTGAGGAATAAAATTGTACCATTCATAATTATCAAATAAACTCAATCCATTTACACCAATCCCAATAATATTATTATTTTCTAAAGTAGTAATTGCTGAAAATTCAGAATCAATTAAAGATGATGGTAATGGTAGAAAGTTGGGATTTTCTAATTCTAAATCATTAAAGATTAAAAAACCATGATTTTTCACAGAGATTATAAGTTTATCACCTATAATATTTAAATCATTAAACTCACTTGTAAACGGGTTAGGAAATTCAAATAAATTATTTTCTAAATCAATACTATAAAAATTATTTTTTGTTAAAATATAATATTTATCCAAAAAAAATAAGACATCTATTATACCATTTATTCCAAAGTTAATTTGGGACTCAATATAATTTTCATCATATTGAAAAATCGAATATTGTGAGAATGAATTTAAAATTTCACTTTTTACAAATTTCATTGAAATGCTTTCTGAAATTAATTCCCATGAAGAGCTATTTTTTAAATTTATTGATAAATTTCCTTTTATCAATCCCACATTTGTGGTAATAAATATTGATTCATCTAAAATTTTAATATCATTTATTTCATTTATATCATGACCAAATTGATTATAATAATCTTGATATTTCCATTCTGAGTCCTGCATAATAAAATGCATTAAGCCAATTATGTTTTCATCCGAATAAATCGCAAATAAATTTAAACTATCAGATTCCATTTTTGAAATTTCATTAACATTATATTCAAATCTATCTATAAATTTTGAATTATTATTACTCCAAATATCAATATTTTTTGTAATATAGTTACTAGATATCCACACATTATCGTATTTATCAACTTCTATATTTGAATATTTTGATTTGGATAACCCATCATTTACAGAAACGTGGTCTGAGATATTTGATTCTAAATTAATATTTAATAATCCACCATCGGTAAGACAAATTAAATTATTATCAATTGATGATTTACATTCGTAAATAGTGTGGAAGGAAGAATATGAATACCAAGAGCCCACTGCTTCCTGTGTCCAAATAAATAAAAAGAAAAATGGAATAACTCGAAGAATCATTTTTCTTTAATTTGATAATAAGTCTGAATTGTTGAAATGGTTGCTTCCATAATTTCCCATCCTTTATTCAGAGCTTTTGTCCCTGCTCTTTCTAATGCTTGTTGTAAAGTGTCAGTTGTTAAAACACCAAATAAAACTGGAATACTTGATTGAGTTGATAAAAGAGATATTTTATTTGCAGTTTCACCAGCAACAAAATCAAAATGTGGTGTACCACCTTTTATAACTGCACCTAAGGTAATAATTGCATCAACATTTTTATTATTTATAATCTGTTGAACACATCCTGGAATCTCAAATGCACCTGGTACATAATAACATTGAATATTTGATTTGATACCTCCCAAAAAGCAAAATGCATCAATTGCACCTAATCTTAATTGCTCTGATATTAATGGATTAAATTCAGCAACAATAATTGCAATTTTATAATTATTTGAATTCAATTTCTTTTTAATAAATGTTGACATTAACTGATCGTCATTAATAAATGACCAAGTTTTTCTTTTTTTGTTTTTAAATAAGTTTCATTATGCTCATTCGATTCAATTTCAAGTGAGACTCTATCAACAATTTCTAAATTATAGCCACTTAAACCAATTACTTTTCTTGGATTATTAGTTAATAGTTTAATTTTACCCACCCCGCATTCTCTTAATATTTGTGCACCAATTCCATATTCTCTTAAATCTGCTTTAAAACCCAATTTATTATTCGCTTCAACTGTATCCAATCCTTCATCTTGTAATTGATATGCTAATAATTTATTTTTTAAACCAATACCTCTTCCTTCTTGTCTTAAATAAACTACAATTCCAGTCCCTGCATTTTCAATTTTAGATAATGCTCGATGTAATTGGTCTCCACAATCACATCGTTTAGAACCAAAAATATCACCTGTTAAACATTGACTGTGAACCCGTACTAATGTTTCATCCTCAGAATTAATATCACCTTTAATTATTGCAACATGATGATCACCATGAATTTTATCTTCAAATAATTTTAAAGTAAATTCCCCAAAATCTGTTGGAAAGGGAATCGTTGAAAGCTCTTCAACTAATTTTTCATTATGTCTTCTGTAATTAATTAGATCTGCTATTGTAATTATTGGGAAATTAAATTTTTCAGCAATTTCATGTAATCTTTTACCCCTTGCCATGCTACCATCATCATCAACAATTTCCACTAAAACGGATACAGGTTTTAATCCACACAAGGTCGCTAAATCAACGGCTGCTTCTGTATGCCCCGCTCGTTGTAAAACTCCGCCTTCTTTCGAAATTAAAGGGAATAAATGTCCTGGTCTTGCCAAATCAGTTGAGCGAGAATTTTCATCACATAATACTTTTAATGTTTCCCAACGATCAGATGCTGAAATTCCAGTAGTTGTATTTTTTACAGCATCAACGCTTACCGTAAAAGCGGTTTCGTGTACAGCTGTATTTTGCTGAACCATTGGAGTTAATTCTAATCTATTTGCAATATTTCGTGAAATTGGAACACAAATTAAACCACGGCCTTCAACTGCCATAAAATTTATATCTTTAGAAGTAGCTAATTCTCCAGCTATTACAAAATCACCTTCATTTTCTCTATCCTCATCATCAACAACAATTATCATTTTACCCTTTTTAAATTGTGTTAATGCCTCTTCAATTGTATTAAAGTTAAATTTAGGTTTCACCAAAACCCCAACTTCTTAATTTTGAATAAATATTAGGATCAAATTCTTCATCGAATTCTTCCATTGTTATTAATCTTTCAATATACTTTCCAATTATATCTGTTTCTACATTAAGCACATCACCTGTTTTTTTTAATCCTAAATTTGTATTTTCTAAAGTATGTGGGATTAATGCAACTTTAATAAAATTATCATTTAAACTTGCAATAGTTAATGAAATACCATCAAATGCTATTGATCCTTTTGGAATACAATATTTTAAAAATTTAGGGTCAATTGCAATAGACAATTCTGCACCGTCTCCAATTTCAACCTTATCTACAATCACACCTACGGTCTCTACATGACCTTGCAACATGTGTCCACCCAGCCTTTTTGAAAGTGTTAGGGCGCGTTCTAAATTAACTTTTGAATCAACTTTTAAGTCACCCAAATTTGACAATTTTAATGTTTCAGGAACTAAATCTAAATAAAAATTAGGAGCTTCAATTTTAGTCACTGTTAAACAAACTCCATTAACAGCAACACTATCACCAATAACTAAATCATCCATAATTTTTATTGCTTCAATAATAAAAGTTTTACCTTTTTTATTAGGGTTTACTTGTAAAAGTGTTCCCATCGTTTCTACTATACCTGTAAACATAATTCTCTCCTTAAATAAATTACTAATTTATCTTTACCTAAAATTTGAACTTCATCTGAAATCCAATCATCTAAATTTAATTCAGGACTTCTTAAATTTCCATTTTCTAATTCTTCAATTGAAGTAAACTCATAAAATTTATCAATTAAATTTAAATTTAAAAAAGAATTTAATAATTGTGGACCACCTTCAATTAAAACAGATGTAATTCCTTCATTTCCCAAACCCCTTAAAATAGATTTAGGGGATAATAAACCATCTTCATTTTCATCAACAGGAATAAAAGTACCAAATGATGTGCGATGTCTATTAAATTTTTTATTTGAACAAAGAATAAATGTTTCAGCCTTTTTATCTCTAAAAACATTTAAATTTAATGGGATTGTTCTATTTGTATCAATGATTACTCTTATTGGATTCTCACCCTGTATATGTCTAACCGTTAAATGTGGATTATCTATAATTGCCGTCTGTTTTCCTACCATTATTGCGTCTACACTTGCCCTTAATTCATGTGTTTCTAGGTTTGCATAATGTCCTGTAAGTTGTGTTTGTGTAATATTATCTACACCCATAAATCCATTATTTGACTTTGCAAGTTTTCCAATTACATAAGGATTGCCTGTTTTAATCCAACGGTTATAACCATCGTTTAATGATTTAGTTTCTTTTTCTAAAATTCCAATTGTAACATTTACACCTAAGTTTCTTAAGGATTTTACACCATTACCACTAACTATTGGATTAGGGTCTAATGTTCCTATAATTACATCGGTTATACCATTTTCAAATAAAAATTGGACACACGAAGGTGTTTTTCCATCATGGCAACATGGTTCTAATGTCACATATGCTGTAGAATCTATAGGGTTTCTTCTTGAATTTAAGACGGCATTAACTTCAGCATGTGGTCCTCCAAATTCATTATGCCATCCTTCGCCTATAATCTCACCATCTTTTACTAAAACACATCCAACAATAGGATTTGGAGAAACTTTTCCGATACCCTTTTTTGCAATTTCAATCGCATGAGACATTATTGATTCGTGAAAATTCATTTTTTAAAATAAAATTATATTTACAACTGAAACAATATCAACTATTGTAATTAACCCATCACCATCTAAATCGCTATTTACAATTATATTTTCAGAAGGATTAGTAATACCTAAAATAATATTTACCATAATAATTACATCAGTTACATCTATATTTCCATCGAGATTTGCATCACCGAGCAAATAATTATCATACAATGCCTTAAAATTCAATTCATCAATTCCAGCTTCTACTAAAGACACTCCTGATGAATTATCGCCATCATAATATAAATCTGAGGCAATAAACTTAAATTGAATTTGATTGAAATTTTCTAAATAATTTGATAAATAAAAATGTTTGACTTCCCATCCTAATGTTGACGAATTTGTTGAGTAAAATATTTCCCATGAATCCTCAATTAAATTTCTATATTCAATATTAAAACTATCTGAAGCAGGGTTATTTCCTAAATTATTTGAATACCATAGAGCAAAATTAAATATTATTTCATCCGCATATTCAAAATAAAACATAGGTGAAATTAATGAAGTAACTCCCCCATCTACATCATCAAACCCTTCACTACTTCCAGTTGAATTACCCGTAATAAAACAAAGTTCACCATCTAATGAATAATCATTTTCAGGTTGAGAATAAATATTCATAGATGAAACATAAACACCATTAGGATTTCCAAATTCCCATATTCCAGCAGTTGCATCATCAGATGGGTCACCTACGACCCAACCTATATTACTTTCTAAATCATCATCCACAATTATTGATAATTCTCCAACCTCAACACTAAATGGATCTTCTTGCCCAAGATAGGGTAAAATTGACGATTGACCATTTATATTTTCAATATAAAAATAATAGTTTAAAATTGTAGCCGAATTAATTGGTGGAATTGTTGCACAATAATTTGATTCTCCAATTTCACAACTTATTAAATTAACGACTTCCCAATCCCCAAAAAAATCTTTATAGTGAAATTCAGAAACAGATATATCACCAGAGAAAGATTGAATTTCAGCATTAATTATAATTTCTTCATTGAGAAAATAATTTTGATTATTGGGTGTATGTGAAATTGAAATACCCATTTCCATAATATATAAGCCAGATTCAATATCACTAGAAATTATTAATCCACTTGGTAAATATGTGTATGTTCCCCAGTTTCCAACATACAATCCTTCTAATTCGGTTGTATCATAATACCCTACTTCAACAGGATTATGTGGATCAGTTACATCTAGTACTCTTGTGCCATCTGCATACCAAGAACCAATAATAAGGTTTTCTTTAAAATAAATATTATGAACAGTATGAGAACTATTTACTTGAAAACTACTTACCTGGAAAATATTATTATAATCTGAAATATCCCAAATCTTAATATGTCCACCTTCCATTTCATCTGCTGTTGCTAAAAATTGTTCATTATGAAACACTGCTGCATCATGTGCCATACCAGGGTAATTCCAACTAATTAATGTTGTTGGATTTGTAATATCTAAAATGTCAATAATATATGCAGTTCCAGTATATATTCCCATTCCATAAATTTTGTTATTATATACATCAATATCATGTAAATATTCCCCATCCCAAGTACTAATTAAAGTTGGAATTTCAGGTGTTGATAAGTCATAAATCCAAATATCATGTTCATCGGCACCAATTACAAATAAATAACCATTCCAAACATGGATATTATGGCTATTATCAAAATCCGTTATAGTATGAACTAAATGAATATTTTCTAATTCTGAAACATCAACAACTTGAACACCCGAAGAAGCTTCTGTACCAATATAAACATGATTATTCCAATATTTTAAATCTCTCCATATACTTCCATCCCCTGAAATTCGTTGTAATTCCAAAGGGTTTTGTGGATCTGTAATATCAACAAAAGCAGTACCATTATATAACCCAACAACTGCAATTTCTCTTCCATGAAGAAAAAAACCCGTAATATCGGAACATTGCTGATCAAATGGTAAATGACCAACTAATTGCATATTAAAACTATCCGAAAATGATAGTGATATAAATAAAATACTAATTATAAATTTCATAAATTTATCCTTTTACCATGTCTGTAATTTAACTGTGATTATATTAATGAATAATTTGAAATTGTAACGGTATTATAATAATAATTCAGGAATAGAAACAAATTGATCTAAAGAATTAGGGTTTAACAATGCATCTTTATTTTTTACTTTAATGCCTTCAATTATATTTTTAACTGCAATTTCTACTTTTTTGCCATTAATAGTATATGGAATTTCTTTTACTTCTAAAATAATCTCTGGGATATGCCTCGGACTACAATTTTGTTTTATCCTTTGTTTAATTTTCATCTTCATTTTATCATCTAATTTTTTATTTTGATTTAATTTAATAAATAAAATAATTCGTTGGTTATTATTTACCGTCTGTCCAATAATTAATGAATCATCAACTTCTATTAAATTTTCTACAACTCTATAGATTTCAGCAGTACCAATCCTAACACCTCCTGGATTTAATGTTGCATCAGATCGCCCTAATATTTTCACGCCACCATGTGAATTAATTTCAATAAAATCGCCATGCGTCCAACAATTTTCAAACTGATTAAAATACGCATTCAAATATTTTTCATTTCCTTTATCATTCCAAAAATAAATAGGCATAGATGGAAATGGTTTTGTACAGACTAGCTCTCCCTGTTCATTAATCACAGATGCACCATTTGAATTAAATGATTCCACCGCCATTCCTAATCCTCTACATTGTAACTCTCCTTTTCTTACAGGTAGAATTGGATTTCCAAGTACAAAGCACGAAATAATGTCAGTCCCTCCAGAAATGGAACTTAATTGAACATTATTTTTCCAATGATTATAAACAAAATCATAATTTTCATCCATTAAAGGAGATCCCGTTGAAAGTATTGACTTTAAATTTAAAAATTTACCAATAGATTTAGGTGAAACTTTTAATTTTTCTAAAGTTGAAATATATTTTGCACTTGTTCCAAAAATATTAAATGAGTATTGATTAGCTAATTTTAACAAATAGTCATTTGTTGGATAAAAAGGATTTCCATCAAATAAATTTATAGTGGCACCAATTGCTAATCCTGAAACCAACCAATTCCACATCATCCACCCACAAGTTGTATAATAAAACAAATTATCATTTTGCTTTAAATCAACATGTAACATTAACTCTTTTAAATGTTGAAGTAATGTTCCACCAGTTGAATGAACTATGCTCTTCGGCTTCCCTGTTGTCCCAGATGAATACATAATATACAATGGATGATTAAATGGAAGTTGTGAAAATTCCATATCATGCAAAAGATATTTTTTTTGTAGTAAGAAATAATTAGTTACTTCAAATTGATAATTATTTTCTGAATTAATATAATTGATTTCAATCACATTATCTAGACTTGGTAAGTCCTCAACGACCTTATTTACTTTGTCACTATAATAAATAGACTTTCCTTTATAAAAATAACCATCTGAGATTATTAATAACTTAGGTTCAATTTGTTTAAATCGATCCAAAACCCCCGAAACACCAAAATCTGGAGAACAAGAAGACCAAATTGCTCCAAGACTAGTTGTTGCAAGCATACATATAACTGTTTCAGGTAAATTGGGAATATACCCTACAACTTTATCACCAGATTTAATTCCGATTGATATTAAATATGATGCAATTTTTGAAGTTTGTTCATAAAGCTCATTATAGGATATTTCTTTAAAAACTTTATCTTCGCCAAAGAACCGTAAAGCAATTTGATTATTTCTATATTTTAATAAATTTTCAGCAAAATTTAGTTTTGCACCATTAAACCAGGTTGCACCGGGCATAAAATTAATATTATCAATTGTTTCGAAAGGTTCATTAGAAAATTTTATTTCTGAGTATTGACGAAATGAATTCCAAAAAAAGTCAATATGTTCTATTGACCACTTATAGAGATTTGAATAATGATTTATTTTTAAGCGATGAACTTTATTTACATAGTTAATAAAATTCATCATTTGTGAGTTATTTATTTGGTCTTCTGAAGGACTCCAAAGGACCCGGTTATTATCCATATTATTTTATTCTATATTATTAAAAATAAAATATGTAATTAATATATAAAAAGTTCTTTTCTGTTATTGATAAATCGAATCGAATAGTGTATTTGCAAGGTTTTTATCTTGTGCTTTTAATACTTTATATTCATCAAAAGCAGAACTTTTA
>Ga0209992_10003204_pt1 | contig 14026 bp, 23 predicted proteins | sample 2SBtaG_2_FD_182564 | JGI IMG/M metagenome (GOLD analysis project Ga0209992, IMG submission 182564) | Deep subsurface microbial communities from Kolumbo volcano to uncover new lineages of life (NeLLi) - 2SBTROV12_ACTIVE470 metaG (SPAdes)... | ecosystem: Environmental > Aquatic > Marine >... | reverse complement strand
TTTAGACAATAGTAAGCAGTAGACAAATGAAGAAAGCCACACTTTGTACATTTGTGAGTTAATAATTTACCTTGTTTTGCACTTTCAATTACTTGTTCTTCAACAGACATTTCATACACTCTGGAAAACAAGTGTTGTGACTAATATGTCTACATATTGGGACTAATACAGGGACATAACGATTTTTTACAGTTTAGGTATTAGTTTACTCATAGTAATGTCTCAATATTTCATATGAAATACATATGAATCTTAGTCATGTAGGTATTATTTTACTTGGAAAATTTGTAAACTTTGTTTTTTACATTAAATCGGGACACTTTACACAGTAAAACAATTAAAAATTTAGCAATAAACTCGTTAAACAATCAGTACGAACACTTTTTATTATTTTACTAATTAAAAAAATTGCCCGTTGGGTGTAACCTTTAGTTTTGACTCAACATCTTTTCTTTTGGAAATCTCAACGGGCAATGTTGAAACTACAAAGAGTTAACGATTTTACAGATGTCAATTATTTAAGACCCTGACTATTTTGAATAGAAATTTTTAAGAACATCATCACTACTTGACTTAGGAATCTAAGATAATTGATTTTACCAAGTCTAAAAAATTACGTGTAAGTTTACTGTTATTGACTACAAAATCTTATATTCTAACCAAATAATGAAAAACTGTTGAGTCGGAACGAAAAAGGGTTAATCTTTGATTATTGCCGTTTAGACAATAGTCTAAAATTCCAAAAGGGAGATTTTTTTGTCAACTATTAGCGTTCACCGTCTTAGATTACCAAACGGTAAAGTTGTAAAAAATCCGCGTGAGTATGAAGAATATATTTTATCAATGCTCAAAAACAGACCTTGCACCCCTAAAGAAATTGCAGGCGTTTTACAAAAATCAACTAAACAAGTTCACCGCTATCTAAAGAATCTAAAGGATTCAAACAAAGTTGTAAAAATTGACGGCTCGGATTCATACAAACTCAAATCATCAAAAGACGATATTAATTCAATCAAAAAACAAAAAATTATTGAAAATTTCACAGAATTTGATAATTGTCAAACTATCAAAAATTGGAGACTCAAAAACAAATCAATCGACGTTGAAATTAAAATTAAATGGTTTAGAAAGTTATGTTTTGGTCAAATCGTCAAAGATTTCAAGATAAACCCTGATTTTTATGAACTTGAAGCAAGCACGAATTTAATCGTTTCACTACTCAGAGAAAAACACGGTCTTTCAAATGGTGATTTATTGCCATATTCGCACAGAATGAATTTAAGGAATTTTATTATTTTTGGACTTGGCTATAGTTCATTATCAAAAGCCGAAGCCGAAGGACTCGGAATTTCAGGAGAAAAAACAAAACCCAAACTTTCAACTTTACACATGACAGACAATCAATATTCAGAAATTAAACAAATCTTATTTGATGAATCAAACGGATTTTCTGAAAAAGAAACTGTGTTATTTGGATTTAGATATGGAACTTTTGCCCGTCCAAGTGCTACATACTTAGTCAAATGTGCAGACTTGAAATTTTATACTAGAATTGTTGAATATATTGAAATCAATGGCAAAAAAATTACTAATGCAAAAACTATTGAAATTCTAAAAAAAGATTATGAAGTTAAAGAGTATGAACACAGGGCTTGCAGTTTAGAACTATACGAACCAAAACAAGACCAAACATACCCAAAGCACATTTTTGATGAAGAAATGGTAAACAGAATAGAAGCATATACTAAAAAAAGAATTAATGACGGATTCAAGTTTTTGTTTTGGGATAATAACGACACTGTTTGGCAAAAACGAACTTATCGAAAAATTGTTAATGCTCGAGTAGTTGAGGACGGAAAAAGATTTTTGAGATTATTAAAAATTGCAAAATTCCCACTTGATGAAGTCGAGGGAATGATTAAAGCTAATTATTTCATAAGACATTTTGGCGTTCAGAAATGGCTTAGAGAAACTGATTATAATTTAGATTTTATCGCTGAAATGGGTTGGGAATCTACTGAGACTTTGAAAACTTGGTATGGTAAAAGAACGCTTGACGCATTACAGCAAAAAGTATCGGAGATTATATTTTGACACAACATAATATCAATTTATCAAAAATTGAAGAAGAATTTTTAATTAAAAAACTTGGATTATCCCGTGATTCTTCTATTTCATTGGCATTACAAATCAAAACATGGTTATTAAAATCTGAAAATGTTTCTGACGTTGACCAAAGATACAAGGAATTAAGAAATAACAAACTAGATGTTGAAATCAAAATTAAAAATAAACAATTATCTTTTATGGATTCTTTTGACTCAGAACCATCAGAACAAGCAAACAAGGCAATTAAAAAAAATATTGAACATAGAGAATTAACAGACTCAGAATATGAAAATATTTTGAAATACATCACTTTGAAAAATCATAATTTCAAATGGATTGCAAAATGCGATATTTGTAAAGACGGTGACACCTTTGACACAAGAACTGAAGCCATTAAGGGCATGATTTACCATCTATCCACTGAACATTCTAAAAAAGTAATGGAGATGAGATAAAATGACAGACGTTTTTGTTATTTGCACAATTCCTGACCATTGCGGACATGATGTAATTGAAAAAATTGTTAGTTGTTTAGATTATGCTGAATTAGTTAAAGAGGAATTAGAAAAAAAATACGATTTTGTTTACATAAGGAGATATGATTTAGATTGATTAAACAAAAATTCTCATTAACTGTAATTTCAAAACATGACTTGGCAGTTAAAACAGAAATTTATTTTTTTGAAATATCTGACCCTGATTACCCTGAAATAGAACGACGTTTTGCTAAAATCTTAAAGCATTTTTGTGAAACACAAGCCAAACGATACGGCAAAAAATACGTTGGGATTAAGACGAGGAATTTAAGAAATTGAGTGAAGAAAATTTCCAAAATAACATAATTCAAAAAGTTTGCACTAAATGTAATTTTGGATTTTTCACACATTATACGGATAAAACAATTTGTGAGACTTGTAAATCTGAAAATGAAAATACTAAAACTGTTAGGAGTTGGGAAAATTGACACCGCCAATTATCAAAAATAAATTTATGATTAAATCAGATGATTTAAAAAATGTAATGGCTGATAATTGGACGCTTCGATATATTGAACTTACAGCAACTAATTCTTTAAAAAAAGATATTGAAACAATTAGAAAAATATCAGAACTTGCTTATGATAATTTCGGCATTCCCATGAATGCAAATGATTCTTTTCAGATTCAAGAATTTATCGTCAACACAATGAAAGGTATGAAAAAATGATTAAGAGACCATCAAAAAAATCTAAAATTAAAAATTTGGATTTAATCCATTTGACAAACCCTACACAAATTGAGGACTTTAATTAAATTGCCATACGCACCACTCTTAATTTATTTAGCAAAAATTGCTAATCAACACCCCGAAACTTTGAGCCATACAGTAACAAGATTAAAAAAATTAAAGGTTGATGAAAATGAATTGTGAATGTGGTTTTCAAAAATCATTTTGTGGGCCTTGTATTAGATTTTATTGCACTAATGAATTTTGCAAGTATCATTTTTGTTTTGCAAATAAAAAAATTCTAGTTTTGCAATAGTCAGCCCGTTAAATATTGAGTATTAATATGCTAATTATTGTCAAGTGAAGAAAACAAAACAGATTCTATTGAAAATAAACCTGAAAATACTACTGACGAAATCAAGCCAAAGAGCGACGAACAAAGTAGTGATCATGGAGAAATTACAGGCACAGAAAAACCAAAAAAAGAGACACCACCGCCAAAAAAAGACGAAAAGCGTATCACTAGTGCAGCACAAACTTATCAAGTAACTTGCAAGGCTTGCGATTTACAATTAGTTTCTGATGAATCTCAAGAAAAAGCCGACGAACTGTTAAAGATTCATCTACTTGACCACAAAAACGACAGGGTAAAAGACCCAAAACCTGACAAAAATCCCTCAAATCTTTCATTTACTGTTTTACTTGGAATCATGTTTGTGTCTTTAGCTATTGGTTTTGGTGCTATGATGTTACATGGCAAAAAGAAAATTTCACAAGATGAAAAGGAAAAAGGGAAATGAGTTCAGAAGAATCACAAGAAAATAATTCAAATGAAAATGTTGAATCCTCAAATGTTAACGAAGCATTAATGAATAAACTTAGAAAAATGAAAGAAGATAATTTAATTAATTTTACAGACAAAAAAGATTATGCAGAAAAATTAAAAGTATTAGCTAATGACCACAAGGCACACTATACTACAGTTTACAAAGCCATGAAAGCAGTAGCAAAAGAGGACGGTAAACTTGTAGGAAAACAAGAACCAAAGAAAAAACAATCAACAAAGGGGGGCCAAACTTACAACTTTAACGCAAAAGCCACACCAAAAGAGCAAATTAAATTACAACAAAAGGCTCAAGAACTAAAAAACAAACAAGCAGAAATTGAAACCCAAATGAAACTTCAAGAACAAATGTTATCATCACCAGTTTTTGAAATGATGAGCCAACAAAATTTGTTAAATCTTCAAATGGTCAAACTAATGATTCAAGGTGTTGGCGGTAAAACTGGAACTGATGAACAATATTCAATGTTGGCAAAACAAATTTCATTAAAAGAATTAGAATCAGGTTGGCAACCAAGCGGGGCACTTGCAAACGTGATGATTGGCGTTTCTATACTAGGCGTTTTTGTATTACCACTAATCCCGCAATTAAAAGAAATGTTTGGAAATAAAGAAAAAGATTCAGACATTGAACAATCTGACGAACCATTAGACGAAATCGATTCAAAACCAAAAGAGAACTTGGCATGAAAACCGAAGTCATAGAATGGGAATGCGAATTTTGCAAGGATAATTGTAATTCTGAATTAATGGCATTAAACCACACAAAAAGAACGGGCCATAAATTATTCAGACTTTCATTTTTTGAGGTATCTGACAAATGATTCATTTTAACAAATTACATCTAATAGGAATTTTTAATGAATGTTGTATTGAAAAAAATATTATTCCATGTGAATTAAAACCATTTTACAAATGCGATAAATGCAAACGGGTTTTTTTGTGTAGGTTGAAACTAGCATGACAAAAACAGTTCACGTTGTTCATGGTGAAAAACCAAACAGACCAAAAAAAAATAATGAATTTACTATGTTTATGTATCACACAGCAAGAATGAAAGCAATAATTGCACAAGACCCAAAAATAGCAGATCAGAAATTATCTAAACTCTTAGGAATTTCTTTTAATCAATTACAGGATATGAAACAATTTTGTAAATTAAACGGCATGAGGGTGAATGAATAATTGGGACTTTTACCAAAATTAGCAAGTGACGCTTTAGCAGTTAGAAAATATTTATCAAATAATTCTATTGAACCTGAAAAAGAATATACAAAAATCCATCAAAACGAAACAACAAAAAAATTTGTTTTCACTTATCAATGCCAATTCAAAACCGAAGAAGAAGCAAAAATATTTTTGAAATTCAACAATTTAATCAATAAAGGACTTTTAGACATTTAGAAATGCCTGAAAAAAATTCAACTTACAGAATGAAATATCATTGTAAAACTTGTAATTTTTCTACAACAAGTAGAACAATAATCATAAAACATGTCTATTCAAAACATGGGGATTCTAAATAATGGATTTTGATGTTTATGCTGACAACGTTGTAGTGATGGGTGCACACTGGACGGGTAAAACTTTCATGGTTGCAGAATCATTACTTAAACCAAGATTAAATTTTGTCAATATGTGGATTTGGGATTATCACGGAAAATTTGTTGAATACATTTCACCGAATCCAAGTTTAGTAAAATATGAAATTGATGAATTAGAATATGGAACGCAGTTTATAATTCCACAAGATAAAAGCGAAAAAGCATTTGAAAAGTTTTTAGAAAAAGCATTAACACACAATGATTTAGAAATAACTATTGATGAAGCACATAATTATTCTAGTGCCCACAAATTAAAAAATAATCATGCAGAGTTGATAAGAAATGCACAAAATAGGGGGGTAAGTTACATTGAAGTATTCCAAAGACCGCAACGTGTCAACGGTGACGTATTAGAAAATGCAAGACACCGTTTTAATTTTCAATTAGATGATACTAACAGCGTTAAAAAAATGCGTGAATGGATTGGTGTAGAGATTGAATTTCATATTTCACCGTTTAATCGTTCAGCAGTAGCAAAAACAAATTTACCACATTTAGAAAAAGACATACATCACACATCACAAGAAGCACAAAATTATTTTCAAAGTACGAATATGTTAGCCCCTCATAGTTATGTTTACAGGGACAAGAAAAAACTAAAGCCCGAAGTTTACAACGGGGGTTTAGTAATTTGAAATTACAAATACACTGTTCAAAATGTGGTTACATTAGTAATGAGAATATTCCTTTAGAATCAAAAGACGCTTTGACTTTTTCTTGTTTAGAATGTCATTTTATTTTATTTCATTTGTATGATGACGGGGAAATTGAAAAATGATTTGTCAGTGTTGCAGAGAACAAGAAGCAACAGAACAACTTTCTAATGAATCAGCACTTTTCGTTTGTTATGGTTGTCAAATAATTCAAAGAGGGGTTTCAATACTTGGATAACAAACCGCTAAAGTGTCCAAGTTGTAGAATGCTTTTCAAACGACTTAGAGATTTGAACAATCATATCAATAAATCAGGTTGTAACAACGGTCAAAAGATTCCACACTAGGCACGGGCTTAGTTATACTCGATTTTCATTTTTTAATTTATGGTATCAATAGGCGGAATTTCAACAGGCAAAATGATAGCATTCGGAATCGCAGTATTAACAATCGGTCTCGGTGTAGCATTTGCCCCAGAAATCAAAGCAAGCGTTTTAGGAATTAAACGCAAGGTAGCACGTTAAGGAGTAATTTTCATTGTCCTTACAACAAGCTCAATTAGAATGGCATGAAAGACCAATCGATACAATCGCTTTTGATGAAGAAAGTGAAAAAAGTATTGATGTGCCAAGAGATAACCCAATACGCAGAATCATGTGTGAGTTTTACGTTGAATTTGTAAACGGAACATCACCCGTTGAAACTGATGACGGATTATTGGAACTTTTAGAAAACATCAAACTACAAATGGACGGAAAAGATTTGAAATTTTCTAAATCAGGTAGACAGTGGTTTTATCTTGAAAAAGATGATAAGAAAACCGCACCTTATAGAACAACTTTCACAACTACAAACAGTGCAACACATACAGAAAAAGTTGTATTGATTCACGACTTCGCAAGTGACCCACTAGACAGACAAGACATTACAGCATTATTACCAGCACAAAGAATGTCAAGTCTAAAATTGATTGCAAATTTCGGAAGTGCAAGTGATGTATCAACAAACATTTCATCAATCACTGACGCAAACAGCGGAATCAATGTAGAAATTCGTGAAGTTAGCGGAACGGTCGACACTGGAAACGGTGTAATTGATATTGGTTCAATGCCTTTTGCAGATATCCGAGAGGACGCAAAAGTTGACGGCATTCCCGCAAGCAAAACAAGTTTCGATACTTCAACTTTCAAAGTTGACGTAACACCAGCACCCGCAAACATTTTGAAAAATTTGTTTATTGTGTTGGATAGTGATGTAAGAAGTAATGCTTTCATTACTGACATAAAAATCCAAAAAGAAAAAGGCGGAAAGAAAACACTCATTCACAGAAAATGGAACATGGCATGGGCAGAAAGAAAAACTGAACAAGGTCTTGAATCCGTTACAACTGGAATACTTGTGTTTGACTACGTCGATATCTTTGGCGGTGGTTTAGTCAATAGAGGAAACGAGGGTGATGTTAGATACAGATTCCTTACAGGTGCTTCAACTGAGGCAACTGATAACTTGGAAATTGTTTCAAGATACATTACACTTGAGGGGAATTAACCCCCCCTTTTTTATGGTGATATGAATGGCAGACGGAATACCAAGTTTACCAATCAGTAGCGGAATAATGAAAATTGCATTAACAGGCGGAATTATTTTAGTCGGTGTAATTGCATTATCACAAGTTGCTAAAGGTTTCAAAGGATTGAATCTTTTTGGAACTGCAAACGCTGACAGCGGTCAAGGCGGTCAACAAGTAGACCAAGCAACACAATTACAAAAAGCCGAAGCAGAAACAACAAGAGCAAATGCAGAAATTTCAAGAACTGACGCAGAAATAATTAGAGCCGAAGCAGAGGGCAGAACAGCCGAAGCAGAATTTTTGAGAGCACAAGCAGAAATACTTAGAGCCGAAGCCGAAAAAGGCAGAGACTTTACGGAACGTCTAAAAAATGAACAACTATCAATTCAAAACGGTGCAACACTTGACGGTTCAGAACAAACACAAAAAGAAAAAGTTGTTTTAGAAACTCAACAAGAAGTTCAACAAATAGAAAAACAACAAGTAGAAACACAAAACTTTCAACAATCAAAACCCGCTGAAATAATTAAAACAGCAAATGAAATACAAAACAATCCCGCAACAATTCAAACTATTGACAACACAAGGGATTCAACCCTTACAGCAATAGAAACAATAAACAAAAAAAGACGAAGTGGCAGAAATTCGACTTTTTTCAGTAATGGGTCTACCTCTCAGATAAACGTAGTATCTCAGAGTGATAGACCCGTTACTATCACAGGGGGCGGAAGTTCAAGTAAAAACGGTGCAGACTTTACAATCAGAGACACACCGCTTAGAACTTTGAGTGATGTTCTAAAGAAATTCCCAAACTTTACAGCAAGTCAAGCCCGTGACTTTCTAAGCAGACAAGGGACACATTCAACTGATCAAGCAGTTAACAAAGTACAAAAAAATAAATTCAATAGTTTTGATTTTGGCGTTAACACGGGTTCAGGTTCAAGGGGCACAAATGAAAGATTTTCAAAAACAACTAGACAATTAGAAATAGAAAAGGCTGAAAAAATCCGTGACCAATTAATCGCAAATAGTCAGCCCGTTATAAGCACGAATGAGGGACAAAAAGCATGAGTTTTGTTGAACAAGCCGTAATTTTTGAAGCAGTTAAAAAATTAACTAAAGTTTTACAAGATAACTTTGGCAAATTAGAAAAAAAAGAAATTCAAAAAGTTATCGTGATACATGAACGCGACGAACAAACAAGAGTTCGTTTAGGTAGAGCAACTACAACAGAAACCGCAAGACCTGAAACAGCAGACATTGAATGGGATAACCCATTAGACAAGGATTCTAAAATAAAATCAATTTCAATTATTCCAAATGACGCATTCAAACTTCATGGTATGATTTCAATTAATATCAATGGCGTTGATATTTTCAAAAATGACAACGTCGCAGACTTTACAGATATTGGAAGTTTAACAATCCCCCTAAATCCACAAGACGCAGTTTTAAAACGAGGTAAGAAATTAAAAATTTATTTGTGGACAGATGATGGCACAAGTTCAGCACTTACCGCGACGGCTACTTTTGGAAGTGGGGACATTGAATAAAATTGGCAATACTAAAACCAAAACGAGAACCCGCACAAGAATTAAATGAAAATACTGATGTTGATATAACATCATTATCAGACAATCAAGTTTTACAATATGATTCAGCAAGCGGATTATGGAAAAATGAAACTTTTTCAGCGGGAACTTTAGAGGGTGACAGTGATACAGATATTACAACACCTGCCGAAGCCGAGATTTTAATTTATGACGGTGTTGATTCATGGGACAATAAAGCGTTAAGCGGTGATGTTACAATTACAAAATTAGGTGTTGTTTCAATCGGTGCTCTAAAAGTTACAAATGCCATGCTTGCAGGCAGTATTGCTTATTCAAAATTATCTTTAACTGGTGCAATTCTAAACGCAGACCTTGCAGGCAGTATTGCTTATTCAAAATTATCTTTAACTGGTGCAATTCTAAACGCAGACCTTGCAGGCTCTATTGCTTATTCTAAATTATCTTTAACTGGTGCAATTCTAAACGCAGACCTTGCAGGCAGTATTGCTTATTCTAAACTTGCATTAACGGGGGCTATCTTAGACGCAGACCTTGCAGGCTCTATTGCTTATTCTAAATTATCTTTAACTGGTGCAATTCTAAACGCAGACCTTGCGGGTTCTATTGCAAATACTAAACTTGCGACTAATCCACTTGCAAGAGCAAACCACACAGGAACACAAGCAAGTTCAACAATTTCAGATTTAGCGACAGTTGTAAAGGCTTACAGATTAGATGAATTTGCAAACCCTACAAGTGATATTGATTTGAATGATAAATCATTAATCGGTATTCATGGCACTCAAAACAATGTTGAAACTATCACAAGTGCGTCAAGTATTGCAATAGATATGTCAACTGATGATGTCGCAGAAATTGATGAATTAGGTCATGCAGTAACTTTTACAACTTCAAATAGAGCAGTTGGAAGAAAGAAAAGAATTTTTATCACAACTGACGGAACAGCAAGAGCATTAACTTTTTCAGAATCATGGCGTTGGGTAACAGCAGTGCCAACAACAACAAACATTGATAAAAATTCTATATTATCTTTAGAGTGTGTTCATGGAACGGCAACAACTGACATTGTGGCTTCATGGGTTGAACAACCTTGAGAAACATAAATCAAGAATTATCAAAACTAGAATATAGTAAACCGTCTTATGATGTTGGACACGTTGGCGTTTTAGGAAATGCAGGCGGTGCAGAGTTTGACCCGTCAACTGTATCAGGTTTGAAATGCTGGTTAAAGGCTGATGAGGGAATAACAAAAGACGGTTCAGATTTAGTTTCTAATTGGGCTGACCAATCAGGCAATAGTAATGATGTTGCACAAGCAACAGGAAGTAAACAACCGTTATGGGTTGACAGTGTTTACAATTCATTACCAACTGTTAGATTTGACGGTGTAGATAATTCACTGAGAAAAGCAACTTGGAGCGGTGGCGAAGAATCACAAGCAAATACAATTTTTATCGTCTGTAAATTTTCAACTATTAATGATTCATGGGTTTTTGATGGTGGCACAACTTCAAAGAAAAATGGTATACAAAGAAGCGGAACGGGAACTTATCGACCTTATGCGGGAACTTTAGCGGGAACTGTGTCAGTCAATACAGCATTTTCATATTATACAGTGATTTACAACACTACATCATCATCAATAAGACGTAATGGGTCAAGTGTTGAAACTGGATTAAGTATAGGAACACAGGAAGCAAATGGTCTGACATTGGGAAGTTTGCAAACAGAAACCTCAGGATATTCAGACCCAGACATATCAGAAGTTTTATTTTATGACTCAGAAATAACAGGTGATGATTTGACAAATATTGAAAGTTATCTTGCTACTAGGTGGGATTTGTAGAATGGGTTGGATAATCTCAACAAATGAATCATTGTTAGAAACATTACAATTAAAAATTCATAATTACATGAAAGCAAATGTTGAAAATTATAATGCTGTTAGATGGTCTAATGTGATAAAACACCCAACAGAAAATAACTATGCTATGCTAATTAAAGAAACTGACAAAAGATTCCCATACAAAGCAATTACTAAAACCGAAAAATTACAATTAATTGATAAATTACCAAATGAGTTTTTTGAAAATGTGATTAATCATGGCTGACTTTCAAAAACAAATATCAGTTAGTAATTCATCAAAACCTGATAGACCTTCACTAACAATCACAAACCCTGAGGATAAAATACAATTTGTTAATTTAATTGAAATTATCCCAAGCCCTGAATTTACAAGAAAAGGAAAAATGATAATTTTAATGAATGGAATCACAATTTTTAACAACACTAACGACACAGACACGTTTCTAAACTTGGCAACTAAACCGATTACAATTAATAATAAAGAATTGAAAAGGGGTTCTAGCGGAAAAGTTGAATTTTTTGTATGGAATGGGACTGACTCAAATTCATTAGATGTCAATGTAAATGTAAAAATCACAAATGACATTAATGACAATACGGGCTTTTCTAATGCTATTGCAATAGAGACAGTAAACCGACTAGTTTCAAAAAATATTGTACTGTTTGAAAATGCTGTTTATTTGACAAGTGAATCACCTTATACAACATTGTTAGATCTCAAAGGGTATCAGAGATTTTGGTTGCAAATGTCCGCACAAAATTATGTTGCCCCGTCTATATCTGATGAATTACTTTGGACTCATGCAAATAATTATTCTATTGACGGGGATTTAGCAACAACAAACAAAGATTCAAGTTCAGCGTCAGGGCTTGGCGGTGATACACATTATTTAGTTTATGATTTTGGTGATATTGATACAAGAGTTGCAAAAGCGTCAATTCAATATCATGCGGGAATTTCAGGCGGTATTGGAACAAGTGTTTTAACTGTCAATCTTTATGTTTCAACTGATGGTATCACTTGGGGTTCAGTAATTGATACAGTGACACAAACGGGAACAGGTGCAACAACAACACAAGATACTATTTTGTCAGCCCCTAGTCAATCACTAAGATATGTTAAAGTGGAATACGTTTGGACTAGAACACTAAATGTAAACAACGCAAATAATGTGGGTGTCTATGAAGTCTATGATAATAATCAAATTGGTGGGACGGCTTCAATATCTTTTGAATTAAAAGACGCTCAAAATAATTGGGCGGAAATAATCCCAAGTTCAGAATTTGGAACAGTGACAGATGGAAATTCTATTGCGGTTCAAATTGGTGATACGTTAACAAAAAAATACGCGTTACCCTCAACACAGACAAACTTTAGGGCAAAATTATCTTTAACAGGTGGCGGGTTATCGACTGCTGTTAGTGCGGAGTTGGTGCAATAATGCCACAACTTGAATTTTTGCCTGATTGGATTTACACTTTTTTGATTTTGCCTATTGCGGTTTTGTTTCAAAGACATTTTCACAATGGCAACAGAATTACAGTTTTAGAAACTAATCAAGAAAATTATATGAAGAAAGTCGATAAAATGTGTAAATCAAATGATGATTTAGCCAAATCAATTAATCAAATGATTGGACGCTTAGACGAACACCTTAGAAATACTGAATAAAATATATGTAAAATATGGCACGAAAAAAAGCAAAACCAAAAAAACCACATTTGGCAGATTCTACATGGTGTATGGCTTGTGCAAAATGGCATTCTAAAAACGTACACAGATTTCACGGTAAAGGCTCGTATGCTCGAACTCACAAATAGTCAGCCCGTTAAATCCTACTTTTTTTTTAATTCAAATTAATGGAAGAACTAAACATTGAGGTTTCACGCCTTAAAGCACAAGTTGCAGAACTGCAAACCAAAGTTTTTGGCAAACCCAATTCCATAAAAAGCCCAACTATGTTAACTGATTTAATCAGTAAATACGACATTACCGCAAGTCAAGCAAGCGACGTTTTGTATCAAATCAAAAGTGGCGACTTGAAAACATCAAAAGACATTGAAAAATATCTAGACAATCAAAAACGTCTCATAGAGCAGGCAAAAAACAACAAAAACAAAGGAAGTGACTCAAATTAGAACGATTAGAAACTAGACACTGGATAATTATAGCAATAATGGCTATTGTGATTAGTGCTATGGCATTTAATGTCAACCTTACAGAACTAAAAGAAATTCTTTTAGCTCTTGGTGGATTAGGTGCAACTGATTTTGTTGTTAAAAGAGTTAAAGAAAATAAAACAACACCACAATAATTCTTTAACAAATTCTTTTTTTTTATTTTAAAATTAGTAATACCTTGCAAGGCTAACGCCATTACAAGTCTAGAAAAAAAGTCCTCGACTTACAAAAAAGACTTTGAAAATTCATAATCAAAAAAATACACTTTGTTTTATGTCTCAATATCGGTTATTCTGGAATACGTGAACAGCACAACTAGCTCCTGTTGCACCAAAATTATGAGTCAAACCAATTTTTGCATCTTTAACAGTTCTTTGACCAGCATTTCCAGTTAATTGATCATAAACTTCTACAACTT
>Ga0209992_10003203_pt1 | contig 14029 bp, 9 predicted proteins | sample 2SBtaG_2_FD_182564 | JGI IMG/M metagenome (GOLD analysis project Ga0209992, IMG submission 182564) | Deep subsurface microbial communities from Kolumbo volcano to uncover new lineages of life (NeLLi) - 2SBTROV12_ACTIVE470 metaG (SPAdes)... | ecosystem: Environmental > Aquatic > Marine > Volcanic... | reverse complement strand
TACCTTTAGGAAAACTTAAGCCGAAAATTGATTTAAGGCAGGAAGTTCAGCTATGACAAACCAATTACGTAGCACCAACACCTCGTTTTTGCGATTTAAAGCCAACATCTTTTTAGTACTTGTAGCTATTTGTTTCACGTTGAATGCATGTACTGAAAACCCAAAAGATGAAAACGAAACTCTGGGAACCTCCACGCCAAAGGGCTTTTTTGGAAACATGCAGTCGAGCGACGCCTTTACGCCAGTAAAGCGGGGCAATACTGTTGAATTACCACGCGATCACATGAGTCATCCCGATTTTCAGTTAGAGTGGTGGTACCTCACGTTTGTGTTAAGCGCTGAAGACGGGCAAGAGTTCGGCCTTCAATATACGCTTTTTCGTTTCAATACTGAGCTAGACGCCCCTCAAAGCACTAAGGCTAATGCTGAAAATAGTGCTGAAGTTAACGCCAAAAGTAAATCCGAAAGTAGTGCCGAAACTAGTGCTAGTCATAGCTCTGAAAATAACCTCCATACTAACGCTAATAGCCATATCGCAAAAAACTGGACCAATGGCCAGCAGTGGATGGGACATGCTTCGCTGCATACCGCTGAACAGCATTATTTCGAAGAACGATTTGCAAGCGGCGGTGTAGGTAATGCCTATGTGGATCAGCAACCCTTTGCGACAGTTATTGACGATTGGGTTTGGAAAGCGGCACAGGCGGAGGTCCAAACAGGTGCAGAAAGCAAAGCCATGTTCCCGTCCGTGTTAAAAGTCGCTTTTGGGCAAAGCAGCACGCATCATCCGGTCAAAATAAATGGAAAAATCCCCGCTACCGCTGCAGACAGCTTATCAGAATTAAATGATACACCGGGCGTTAGCGCCGTCAAAGTCTCGCTTAATCTAGATACCTATGGGCCTTTCATCAAACAGGGTGATAACGGCTACAGTAAAAAAACACAAGACGAACGCCTTCGCTCTTACTATTACAGCCAACCATTTATTAACGCGAAAGGTACGTTAAACATAGAGGGCAATAGCGTAAGAGTTACGGGTAAAGGCTGGTTTGATCACGAATGGACGAGCCACCTAGCCAATAGTGAAGCCATGGGATGGGATTGGTTCTCGCTGCATCTAGACGATGGAAATAAATTGATGGCGTTTCGCATGCACGCCATGAATGAAAACATGAAAAACAGCAAAAGCAAACACAGCGAAATATTCACAACGGCTAGCTATATAGCGGAAAATGGCACGAAAGAAACTATCGACCAAGCCAACGTATCAATTACGCCAATGGCGTATGAAACAATCAACGAGGGAGGAGTACCTCGCGCTGTCCCCACCATTTGGCGCATTCAAATACCAATAAAAGATATCGACGTTACTGTAAAACCGTTTAAAGAAAACCAATGGAATAACAGCTTATTTCCCTATTATGAAGGGCGAGTGGAAATAAAAGGCTCCCATTCAGGGAGCGGCTTTATGGAATTGACAGGCTACTAAGGCCTGTTGACCTTTGATATGCAGCGAAGCGCAATAGCCCCTAATAAATAGACCAATTGATGCGTTCACTTAGCGATGTCAAAGCCGCCACACCTAGCTGAGAATTACCCACGCTATTAAGCGCTGGCGAAAATACGCATATTGAAAAGCGTCCTGGTACAACAGCCACTATGCCTCCACCTACGCCACTTTTACCCGGCAAGCCTACTTTAAAAGCAAAGCTCCCAGCTTCGTCATACATACCACTAGTCGCCAGAAGAGCGTTCACTTGTTTGGTTTGATAAGGCGTTAGCACCTTTTCATTTGCGCAAGTAGAAAAACCTGCGTTAGCAAGAAAGCTCGTTGAGCGCGCCAAGTCCTCACAACTCATTTCTAGCGCACAGTTGTGAAAATAATTACGAAGCACATCTTCCACTTCGTTTTCAAAATTTCCGTAGGCTTTCATCAAATATGCCATTGCTGCATTGCGAGAGCGGTGCTCGTATTCAGACTCCGCCACCACCTTATTTACCACGATATCGCCGTTACAGCTTAAACGTCTTACGAAATCTCGCATGGCAATAAAAGGGGAAGCGAACCGAGATTGCACCATATCACTAACCACCAGCGCACCGGCATTAATGAAGGGGTTGCGGGGAATACCGTTTTCATATTCCAACTGTACAAGAGAATTAAACGGCAGGCCGGATGGCTCGCATCCAACTCGCTCCCACATAGTTTCACCGTAGTGATTGATAGCTAAAACAAGATTAAAGACTTTTGAGATACTTTGAATAGAAAAAGGAACGCTCGCATCGCCTATCGACGTTATTTGACCGTTTGTATCGCAAATTGAAATGCCAAATTGCCGTGGATTAACCGTGGCCAACGCAGGGATGTAGTCGGCAACTTTTCCCATGCCCAACATGGGCTCAACTTCATCATAGATATCTTGAAGTAGTGCCAGCATTTCGTTTTTCATAGTTCTCCTTTCCTGCTTACCACAGATAAAAATAAAGCGCCTTGTTATAAAAACGCTGGCGCTTTAATTTCTATACAAACAATGTAGCGATTAGTTACAGCGCCAATCTTCCTTAAAGTCACACAAGCCATCATCATCTTCGTCTGACGTAAGCTCAATGTTGGTCGATACCTTTTCTGATACTTTATTTGAATCGGAATCGATTATTACTGGCTGTTTTTTATCGATAAAACTGAAGATTGTTTTTGCAATATCCGTGTTATCAATTTGCCCCATAAGCGATTGATAACCAGCACCAAAAGCAAATACTTCAACATCTACACCAGTGTGACCGCCTGTTGTCCACCCCGTGTTTGTTTTGGTGTCTAAGAAGGTTTTTACTGCCATGAAGCGAGTTTCATCATCTTGGTTTGATACGCTATCTAGCGTGGCAAGCTCTTCTTCACTCAACGACAAGCCAAGCTTCTGCGCCACAAATTCGCCAGGGTTCTCTTCATTTGCCATCTCTAAAGCAATTGTCATTACCGAGGCTGACATAGACTTAAGATGTTCAGGGCTCCAGCGGTAGTCGCCGTTTGCGCCAATGGTTAAGCCACCTGTGCTGTGATCCGCCGTCAAAATAACCAAGGTGTCAGGATTCGTTTTTACATAATCTCGCAAATATTCCATGGTTTGCGCTAAGTCGTGCATCTCAGCCATGGCGGACGCGATATCGTTTGCGTGACCAGCCCAATCTACTTGGCTTGCTTCAACAAGAAGAAAGAACCCATTGTCGTTTTCTAAGTGTTTAATAGCATGTTGAGTTAGATACTCAAGACGATTTTTGCGCTTGTCATCCAATACTGCAGGCAGCGCTACTGGAGCAAACAGACCGAGAACATTACTTCCCGCAGGCACTGAAGCCAGACGATTATATGAATCAGCATATTCGTAGCCAGCATCAATAAATTGAGCCAAAATATCTCTGTCATCGCGTTCAAAGTAAGACGTTCCACCGCCTAGCATCACGTCAGCGACAAACTTACCGTCCACGCGAACATCAAAGAAATCTTCAGCTATTTCGTTGTAGTTCTTACGGCTTTCGTTATGCGCAATGTATGACGCAGGTGTCGCATGAACAATTTGAGAGGTTACTGCCAAACCAGTACGCATGCCTTTACTCTTAGCGTGGTACATAACAGAGTTTACTGGTTGTTTATTTACATCAACACCAATTGCACCGTTGTATGACTTAACGCCAGTAGCAAGAGCGGTTGCAGCAGCGGCTGAATCGGTAACGTAACCAGATACTTGCGCAGGATAAGTGGAAGCATTGCCCACTAAAATATCGTCAAACACAACCGATTCGATTTTCGGTGTTGACGGGTCATCTACATAATTACGATAAGCCGTGGTATAGGCAGGCCCCATACCGTCGGCTACAACCATTATTATATTTTTCGGTACACCTTTAGTTTGCGTACCGGTTGCACTTGCTGATTCGGTCATAGATTCAGTGATACCACAACCCGCAAGAACAGCAATAGACGCACAACTTAGTAGTGATGTGCGAACAAATTGTTTAATCATTTAAACTTCCCTGAGTAAGTAAGGTACCTACTGGCCTGGATACCCGCAGATACAACAATAACGACACTATCGCGAATGATTCTTTGGTGATCATAATGGTGTTAGCAAAGCGATAAGATGCATTAGTGTAAAGCAGGCTGGCAAGATGCTCAAAGCTTTTGGACAAAATAACGCAAGCATGAGATGACCAGATGGTCATCTCATTAAATTAGCAACTTTTAAGAAGGAAGCGACTACTTATTTTGTGATGAGAGGTATTCGCGCATGCGCTGTTGTGCCACGTCAACGAGCATGTCGGGCTGGAATTTGGAGATAAACCTGTTGCATCCAACTTTTTCTACCATGGCGTCGTTGAAGCTTCCGCTTAATGATGTGTTGAGTGCTATAAATAAATTGCTCATACGAGGATCGTTACGCACTTCAGAAGTAAGCCGATAGCCGTCCATTTCTGGCATTTCTGCGTCGGTAAACATTAGCAAAATTTCGTCGGTTGGGTTCTTCCCCTCATCGGCCCACTTCTTCAGCAGCGCTAACGCTTCAGCGCCGTTTTTACGTTCGATGATTGTTATACCTAGCTGCTCTAACGTATCTTTAATCTGTTTTCTTGCTGTGCTTGAGTCATCTACTATCAACACTTTCTTGCCTAAGAAGTGGTTAACAATGTCTTTATCTAGCACTTCTTCAGAGATAGATGTGTCGTAATCGATGATTTCCGCGAGTACTTTTTCAACATCGATGATTTCTACCAGCTCTTGTTTACCCTCAACATTCACCTGAGTTATGGCGGTTAAATAATTGGATTTTCCAATGCCGCTAGGGGGTGGCTGAATGGTTCCCCACGATGTATTCACTATGTTTTTCACTTCACCAATAATGAAGCCCTGCACGCTTCTGTTATATTCAGTGATAATGACATTCTTCGCTGTTGCTTGCGTAGCTGCACCGCGCATTTTGATTGCCTGACGCAAGTCTATAATTGGAATGGAGCTTCCTCGGTAGTTCATCACGCCTTTCAGGTTGTGATGTGAACCCGGCATTATATTGAGCTTGGGTACGTTTATAACTTCTTTAATTTTAAAGACGTTCATGGCAAAAATGTGTCGCGTTCCCAGTTGAAACATCAAAAGCTCAAGCCTGTTTTCGCCAACAAGCTTGGTTCTTTGGTCAACTGACGACAATACACTACTACTCATAACACCCACTTTTCATATTATATATCAACAAGCTAAAACAAAAACGCCCTCGTATCGGACAAGATTTTCTAGCGTGAAGCTCTACGCCCAAATTTAGCTTGCTCACACCGGCAAAGCTATTACCCTTTTAGCTAATAGACAGGCGAAATAGTCAACACCTGCAAGCGTTTGCAACCTACGTAAGTTATTTTTTTACCGACCACTTCTTGCCCCACTGCTGCCCATTGCCTTAAAACCATCAAACATAGGTGTCAAAGATTTACAGTATCTAGACTTTCGGCGCCAGGCATTCACAAAATAAATGACCGCAATGCAAAATATATATTTCTATTATTCCAAATCCGGCACTAGGATGAAATGGAATCAACGGGAACGCCCTACAGCGTAAACATAAACAACGTTAAGTATTTTAATTATAGTCGGGAGAGACGCTCATGTCGCAATATCAACAAGACATTGATAACTTCGCCACATTAAAGGCAGCACAAAACGGAACGTGGGAAGGTATCAACCCAGAATTCGCTGCACGCATGAAGGTTCAAAACCGTTTTAAAACAGGTTTAGACATTGCTCGCTACACTGCAAGCATTATGCGCAAAGACATGGCTGAATACGACGCAGATTCGTCTCAGTACACACAGTCACTAGGCTGCTGGCATGGCTTCGTAGGCCAACAAAAAATGCTTTCAGTTAAAAAGCATCAAGGCACAACTAACAAAAGCTACCTTTACCTTTCAGGCTGGATGGTAGCAGCACTTCGCTCTGAATTTGGTCCTCTTCCTGACCAATCAATGCATGAAAAAACATCAGTTTCTGCGCTTATCGAAGAACTTTATACTTTCCTTCGCCAAGCAGATGCGCGTGAATTAGGCGACCTTTTCCACAAGCTAGACGACGCTAAGAAAAACGGTGGTGATGTAGCTGCGATTCAAGCTGAAATCGACAATTACGAAACTCACGTAGTTCCAATTATCGCTGATATCGATGCGGGCTTTGGTAACGAAGAAGCAACCTACCTACTTGCAAAGCAAATGATTGAAGCAGGTGCATGCTGTATCCAAATTGAAAACCAAGTATCGGACGCGAAGCAATGTGGTCACCAAGACGGTAAAGTAACCGTGCCACACGAAGACTTCCTAGCGAAAATCAATGCAGTACGCTATGCATTCCTTGAACTGGGTGTTGATGAAGGTGTAATTGTTGCACGTACTGACTCACTAGGTGCTGGTCTTACCCAGAAGATCCCAGTATCTACATCAGAAGGCGACTTAGCTGCTCAGTACAATGCTTTCCTTAAAACTACCGAAGTTGCAGGGGCAGAAGATCTAAGTGAAGGTGACCTAGTTCTTAAGCAAGGTGGCAAACTGGTTAAGCCTGAGCGTCTACCAAACGGCTTGTTCCGCTTCAAAGACAACACAGGTTTTGACCGTGTAGTACTTGACTGCGTAACGTCACTTAAGCACGGCGCTGACTTGCTTTGGATTGAAACTGAAAAGCCTCACGTTGGCCAAATTGCTGAAATGGTTAACGCTATTCGCGAACAAGTACCAAACGCAAAGCTGGTTTATAACAACTCTCCATCATTCAACTGGACGCTTAACTTCCGTCAGCAAGTATTTGATGCCTGGAGTGAAGAAGGTAAAGACGTTTCTGGCTACGACCGCGCGAAACTTATGTCTGCCGACTATGATGACAGCGAGCTAGCAGCTGCGGCCGACGAAAAAATTAAGAGCTTCCAGGCTGACGCAGCACGCGAAGCGGGTATCTTCCACCACCTTATCACGCTACCGACTTATCACACTGCAGCATTGTCTACTGACAACCTTGCAAAAGGTTACTTCGGTGAAGAAGGTATGCTTGCTTATGTACGCGGTGTTCAGCGTCAAGAAATTCGCCAAGGCCTAGCGTGTGTTAAGCACCAAGCGATGGCAGGTTCTGACCTAGGTGATACACACAAAGAGTACTTCTCTGGTGAAGGTGCACTTAAAGCGTCTGGTGAAGATAACACCATGAACCAGTTTGACGTATAACGTGAACAGGCAATGAGTTAAACGGAAAGCATCCCAACCTTTCCTATAGGGCACCTTCGGGTGCCCTTTTTTGTGCGCGTCATTCACTTCACTTATGCTTTTTGCATAAAACAAAAAAAGCCATATTTTTCTAAATTTCATAAAAAAACAATATACCAACTATATTTCAATACCTTATAGGTATAACGGCGGCCAATTTAAGACTAAACGCTTATCTGACATTGAAATAAAAAAGCTTTATAATAGCTATGTTTAATTAGGTTTAAAAAGAGCATTAGAATAATGAATATAGCGAAGGTCGACCTGAATTTATTGGTTTATTTAGATGTGCTGTTGCGCGAAGGAAGTGTAACGAAAGCTGCAAACCAGCTAAGCATTACTCAACCAGCAATGAGTAACGGCCTGAAGCGCCTTCGCGATCTATTTAAAGATCCGCTTTTAGTTCGTACCAGCGATGGGATGACCCCCACCAAGCGTGCGCTTGAGCTACAACCCATTATTCGCGATGTGCTTAGTCGATTGGAAAGCTCTATTCAGCCCGAGACTGATTTCGATCCGTTAACCAGCGACAGAACTTTCCGCATTATGACCAGTGACTATGCAGAGAGTACCTTGTTACTTGAACTCGTTGGAAGACTGGCCGATTTAGCGCCCAATATTACGCTTGATCTTATTACGCCGAGTGACGTGACGTTTCACGATGTCGAGCAAGGTAAAGTGGATATGGCAATTAACCGCTTCGAAGAACTGCCTTTGTCGTTTCACCAAAAAGTTATCTGGTATGACACCTTTAGCTGCGTAATGAGTTCCGACCATCCGCTAGTAGAAAAATGCAACCTAGAAGGCTATTTGAGTGCCCAGCATATTTGGGTGAGTAAAACTGGGTTTGGCGTGGGTGTAGGTATTGATCCAAATGAAGTACAAAAATTGGGTTGGGTTGACGCAGAGCTTACAAAAATCGGAAAACAGCGTGCTATTCGCGTATTTACTCGTCATTACCATGCAGCGCTTCAGATTGCGAAAAAGCAAAAACTTATTGCTACCTTACCAAGCAAAGCGGCACGTTTATTCAAACACGACCCAGATGTGGTGATTAAAGAGCCGCCTTTCGACATACCACCTATTGCACTGAAAATGGCGTGGAGTGCCCTACTTCACCATGACGCAGGTCACATTTGGTTGCGCCGCTTAATCAGCGATGTAGCTAGCGAAATGAATGCGGGCTAAACATTCACAAAATATATGGCAGAAATACAAACCATAAATTAAAAAACTATCTCTATACACACTACACTGGGTGAACAGACAAATGTATAGAGGTAGTTATGCAAGGATATATTACTAGAGGCCGACTACAGGTTGCCGAACAACTCGATAACTTTATTAATGAACAGGCACTTCCTGGCACAGGCGTAGATAAAGACACCTTTTGGCAAGGTGCAGAAACCCTCTTCGAAAAATTCATTCCTCAAAATCGCGCACTATTAGAAAAGCGAGAACAGCTTCAGCGCGCTATTGACGATTATCATAAAGCTGGTAACCCGGTAAACGGAAACGAATATACCGACTTCCTAAAAAGCATTGGTTACCTTGTTGAGCAGCCATCACAAGTAAGTGCACAAACACAAAATGTAGACGCCGAAATAGCGACAATGGCAGGCCCTCAGCTAGTCGTGCCAATTAACAACGCTCGCTATGCACTTAACGCGGTAAATGCCCGTTGGGGAAGCCTTTACGACGCACTATACGGCACTGATGTCATCAACAATGAAGGTGGCGCAGAAGCGGGAAAAAGCTACAACCCCGTACGCGGCGCCAAAGTAGTTGCGAAAGCGAAAGACTATCTAGATAGCATGATACCGCTTGCGAAAGGCAGCCACGCTGACGTTACTGAGTATAAGATTGAATCAGGTAAATTGGCGATAACTCTTGTCGACGGCGATGAAACCACCTTAGCAAACACAGAGCAATGGCTAGGATACCAAGGTGACATTAGCGCACCGTCAAGCCTGCTATTTGCACACAACGGTCTGCATTTTGAAATTCAAATAGACCCGACTCACCCTATTGGCGAGAGCGATGCCGCAAACGTAAAAGACGTACTGGTTGAAGCTGCATTAACCACCATTATGGACTGCGAAGATTCCGTCGCTGCTGTTGACGCTGAAGACAAAACCTTGGTGTATAGCAACTGGTTAGGCTTAATGAAAGGCTCGCTAAGCATTGAAATGACAAAGGGCGGCAAGCAGCTTGTTCGCGCTATGCATGACGATAGAAGCTACCAGCCGTCTAAACACGCTTCACAAGACAAGCTAAAAGACGGCGAACTAGTACTTTCTGGTCGAAGCCTTATGTTTGTTAGAAACGTGGGCCACCTTATGACTAACAATGCCATGCTCTTTGACGGCGAAGAAGTGCCAGAGGGGATCATGGACGGTTTAGTCACTTCACTTATCGCAAAGCATGATCTTTTAGGAAACAGCAAATTTAAAAACAGCCGCGAAGGCAGTATCTATATTGTTAAACCTAAAATGCACGGGCCAGAAGAAGTTGCATTCTCTAACGCACTGTTTGGTGCTATCGAAGCGATTATCGATGTTCCAGCTAACACCCTTAAAATGGGCATAATGGATGAAGAACGCCGTACGAGTATCAATCTACAAGCTTGTATTGCCGAGGCTACTTCACGCGTCGTGTTCATTAACACGGGTTTCTTAGACAGAACTGGTGACGAAATTCATACCTCAATGCTTGCGGGGCCTTTCGCAGAAAAAGCTGCGCTCAAGTCTATGGCGTGGATTAAGGCTTATGAAACTGCAAACGTTGCAGTAGGCCTTCGTTGTGGTCTTTCTGGCAAAGCGCAGATTGGTAAGGGCATGTGGCCAATACCTGATGAAATGCAAAATATGATGACCGCGAAAATTGGTCATCCTAAAGCAGGGGCTAATACGGCGTGGGTTCCCTCTCCTACTGCAGCAACATTGCACGCGCTTCATTATCACGATGTAAATGTGTTTGACGTTCAAAAGTCCCTAGATGAAAACTTTAGTGGCCTTGCTGACATACTTACCATTCCATTGTTAGAAGATGCCTCTACACTTACGCGTGAAAGTATTAAGCGTGAAATCGACAATAACGTTCAGGGCATTTTAGGCTACGTTGTACGCTGGGTTCACCAAGGTGTAGGCTGTTCGAAAGTGCCAGACATCAATAATGTAGGCTTGATGGAAGACCGCGCGACCTTGCGTATTTCATCGCAACATATCGCTAACTGGCTAGAGCACGGCATTGTAAGTGTAGATCAGGTAAAAGAGTCTTTGGCTCGTATGGCTGTCTTGGTAGATGAGCAAAATGCGGGGGATCCTGAGTATATCCCTATGGCACCTGATTTAGACAGCTCAATTGGCTTCTTAGCCGCAAGCGATCTAATCTTCAAAGGTAAAGAGCAGCCTAGCGGTTACACAGAACCTTTACTGCACGCCCGTCGCCGCGAAATGAAGGCAAAACTTGCGGCGAGCTAGTACAAAATATGAGGGCTAAGAATTGGAATCTAATAGCTATATTCCATACTGTAAAATACCAAAGAATTAGCTAGCTAGTTTTAAGCCTCATCAGACGCATTTGAATAAGGCTCACTCTGTTAGTAAACAGCAGTGAGCCTTTTTATTTATTGCTGGTGTATTACTAATGCGTTTGCATTTATTGTCGCGACACGTGAAATCAATTCGCAAACTCACTCAAAAGCGAACTGTGTAGTGATATGGCAACACTTTAGACTAAAGATATCGCTTATCTCCCCCTTGATACTTTGCTGATAATGCATGAGTAAACTACGCTTTTATAGTGTGGGGCGCAGCGTTTGTTATTCCGTTGGAACTAGACACTTAGCGCAAAGCCTCCTTAGTTTGGAGTATGCACATGCAGATAGCCTCGGCAGCAATACCGAATAATTTATTACAGGCGAACGTCACGCAAATTGTGCCCATCTTTTCAGGTGGAGGAACAAGATTGAGCGCCCATATCGGCATCATTAAAGCGCTGCAGGACATGAACGTAGGCTTCGACACTTTAGTGGGTGTATCAGGTGGCTCGATTATCGCTTCGCTTTATGCCAAAGGTTACACAGTGGAGCAAATGCGAGAGCTCGCACTGGTTACTGATTTCAAGCAATTCACTGAATTTTCACTCGTAAGATTACTCCGGGAAGGCGGACTTTCTTCTGGCGACGTATTTCAACGATGGATTGACGAACAGCTGGAAGGCGCAGTGTTTGCCGACCTCCCACTCAACCTGCATATTCTCGCTACCGACGTAAACGGCGGCGGACCAGTTTTGTTCAACAAACAAACCTCTCCAGATATGAAGGTGTCAGAAGCAGTGCGGTACTCTATGTCGATACCGCTCATCTTCTCGTTCAAACCCTTTAAAGAGCACTTGCTAGTAGACGGCGCTATATTGTCTGAAGATGCGCTGTTTGAAGATTGGCGAGGCGATGGCACGCCATCAGTATGCTTCAGACTGCAAAGCACCGAACAAAAACGCAAGGCCATTAAAAAGAACTTACTTCAACTGCCCCAATACGTCAGCATGCTTATTCGCACGTTTATGACGGCAATATCCAGGGAGTACGTCAATGCGAAGTATTGGCACAATACGGTGGTGGTGAATACCGGGGAGATTTCCGCGGTAGATTTTTCGCTTACACCTGAAATTAAGAACACACTTTTTGAGCTCGGTTATGCAACCACGAAAGAGTTCTTGCCCAAAAAGTGTGCGGGATTTATGAGAAGCAGTGCACTTTAACGGTTTCAGAAAGTAATTATAAGTCGCTAGCGCTTACACTTTATAAAAGTCACGATACCAGTCGACAAACGCTTTTACGCCTGTTTCAACATCGGTAGATGGCTGGTACCCAGTATCTTCAACGAGCGACGACACATCAGCATAGGTGTCAGGCACATCGCCCGGCTGCATAGGAAGAAGTTCTTTCTTCGCCTCAATACCCAATGCACTTTCGAGGGTTTCAATAAACTTCAAAAGGTGAACTGGTGTCTGCGCACCAATATTGTATACCTTATAGGGCGCCTTACTCGTACTTGGATCTGGATTGCTGCCGTCCCAATTCTCGTTAGGTTTAGCCACATTATCCAATGAGCGAATTACGCCTTCAACGATATCATCGATATAAGTGAAGTCACGACGGTGGTTACCATAGTTGTAAACCTGTATTGTTTTACCTTCCAAAATAGCCTTAGTGAACTTGAAAAGCGCCATGTCTGGACGGCCCCAAGGCCCGTAAACAGTGAAAAAGCGCAGCCCTGTTGTAGGCAAGTTATACAGGTGACTATAAGTATGAGCCATTAGCTCGTTAGCTTTTTTAGAAGCCGCATACAAGCTAACTTGATGATCTACGTTATGCTGTTCTGAAAACGGCATAGTCTCATTCGCACCGTAGACTGAGCTAGATGACGCGTACACCAAATGCTCGACGTTACTATGGCGACACCCTTCTAGAATATTCACAAAGCCAACAATATTTGAGTCGACGTAAGCGTTAGGATTTTCAAGTGAATAACGCACACCAGCTTGAGCAGCCAAATGCACCACTCTATCAAATTTGTGCTCTTCAAAAAGCGCAGCCATTTTGTCGCGCTCTTCTACCCCCATCTCGACAAATGAAAATAAATCAGCAGCAGTAGATGATTTAATCTCGTCCAGACGAGCGTGCTTTAAATTCACATCGTAATAATCGTTAATGTTGTCAATCCCGACAACTTGGTCACCACGATTGATAAGGTATTGCGATACAGCTGCACCAATGAAACCAGCTGCTCCGGTGACTAAGATTTTCATTTATTAATCCTTAATATCTTTTCTTTGGACATGATGACGATTTTCAACATCTCCTGTAACTGATTTAACTATGCCTCGCCAAAGCTTAGAAGCAGTATGTTTCACTAATATATTAAATGGCATTTTTAATAAGTGTCCGCGAACGAATGCCAACCACTGTGCTAGACCCCGAAACTTTACATCAACTAAGCGATGATTTGCAGCAAGAACCTTACCAAAAATAAAGTCCATCACCACTAACCTTATCTTTGAGGGGGGCACCTGTTTGAAATTTTTAGTAATGTCCTGAGGAATTGTTCTTCCGAAGATCCGATCAAGGTACCGCAAAGCCAAGAAGATTTCGTTTTCAAAGCCGGTATTTTCTGCAAGGAAGAAGAGGTAACTGATTTCATCATCGTCATCTATAATTTCGTCTAACAACAATGACAAATCTGATAAATCCCTATACCCGTTAGTAAACTCCTCTGAGAAAAACAAGTGTATAGCAGAATGAAGAAACATGGCCGCCGGCCGAAGTACTTCTACACCATATTCCGTCTTAACGGTAGACTTTAAGAAGATTTCAATATCAGGGGCTCGACCGCTTACAAGGGGAACAATATTGTGGTGAACATCTAAGACAGTTCCACGCTGTAGGTGACGTAAAGGTGGTATTTCATGAGCCCACTCTCGATAATATTTCTGGTCGTATTCAGAGTCAGTGTCTGAAACAAATCCGAATAAATGAAGTGCTCTTTCCACCTTTGAAACATCCTCTTTAAGCACTAAGAGGTCGATATCGGAAAAGATCCTACCTTTGGCGGCGCTGCTGCTGGCTACAACGTAACCCGCTCCCTTCAATACAATCAAATTTCTATTTAATGCTCTAGAAATTTTTGCATTAACGAAGTTAACTTCATCTTTAACTTGGTTGTGAAATAAAGTTTCATGTCGG
>Ga0209992_10003202_pt1 | contig 14032 bp, 13 predicted proteins | sample 2SBtaG_2_FD_182564 | JGI IMG/M metagenome (GOLD analysis project Ga0209992, IMG submission 182564) | Deep subsurface microbial communities from Kolumbo volcano to uncover new lineages of life (NeLLi) - 2SBTROV12_ACTIVE470 metaG (SPAdes)... | ecosystem: Environmental > Aquatic > Marine >... | reverse complement strand
TCTCTCATGTTGTTTTCCTTCATCTAGTTTCCTCCGTAGTACATTGGTTCATCATTGTCAACGAACTCACGAATAATTCTAGGATAAAAAGAAGCGCTAGAATTAAATTCGTTTTTCTGAATTATGTTTTCTTCTTTCATATCTTAGGTACGCAATAGAAATTATTATATAACATCAACATAGTATACATACTGTACATACTATTATGAGTAAATTAGCCACGTTTAGAGTGCATATTGCCCCTTTAGGCTTTGAAATTGACAGAATTATCCTACCCCTAAAAGAAACAAAAGCCGACAAACTATGGTTACTAGTCCACGAAAAAACTGCAGAAGACAAATCAAGACCGTATCTTGAGAAAATAAAGAAAGAGTGCAAGAAGATCGGTGTGGAATTAAAAATTTCTTATGCAGATAGATTAAACATGTTCAAAATTATCAAATCAGTTAAAGAAATTATTACAGAAGAAGAAAAGAATTTCATTTACATCAATGTTGCATCAGGATCTAAAATCCAAGCAATAGCATGTATGATGGCATGTATGATTTTAAAAGAATGTAAAAATTTACAACCATTTTATGCAGAGCCTAAAACATACGCAGCATTTGAAGGAAAGCAACAATCGTTTGGAATCAAAGATACAATTCCGTTACCAACTTATGAACTGCAAATTCCAAAACCAAAGTTACTTGAAGCATTAAAAATAGTTCACCAAGCAGAAAAACAAAAGATTACAAAAAAAGAGATGGCAGAGATTGCAGAAGAGCAAGAAATCATCACAATAAACTCTGAGGAAAAAAATCACTCACAAGCAAGGTTTGCAAGCTTGGATAAAAATATCATCCAGCCATTAGAGGATGAGTGGAACTTTATCGAAGTGGAGAAGATTGGGAGGAATCGTTGGATAAAAATTACTCAAGAAGGTCTTGACGCTACAGAATTTTTGATTTGATAAATAATTGTTATAATCGAGGTAAATTTTTTAATGTTTCATCATAATTTTTAATATTTACTTGATCAGCATTGTGCATAATATCAACCAAAATTTTTGGATCACACATTTTAAAATTAGTATAAACAACGTTTTGTAATTCAGATTTCGTTATTATAGATAAATCCTTTACATGTAAATCACTCATTATCAATAACGGATTTTTATTAAATTTGAACCTATGAGGAAAAAGTTCATCTTTCCACCTTCCCTTTGCACCAGTTTTCCAAATTTTAGGCTCATTATTTTCATAATATCCTTCAGAAACTCGAAAAACACAAACAAAATCAAATTTTCCATTGAATGTAGGTCGCCCCCATTCGGTCATATTATATCTACCAAAAACCAATTTTCCTGTTTTTTTGGATTTATAGCTCCCATGTAATCCTGCCAAAAATACTATCAAATCATCTTTTTGAATTTCTTCCAACCTAGTTCCTTTACCAGTTGCGACCTTGTAATTTTTTTGAATTCCCCAAGTTTGATAGCGTAATGCAGCATCAAAGTGTTTTAATGCATCGCCTTTTTTTGTTAACAAAGTAACCCATAGTCTTGGCTGTCGTTTCTTTTTAGTTTTGAGAAGTTTCCGTAAATTTTTCAATTCATCTTTTACTAATTGTTTAGAATATCCAAGATACCATTTTTCAAATTTATCTAAATCGACAGTGATTTGTTCCAAGCCTAAATTAACATCATCCTCTTTTACTGCAACCATCACCAAACCATCATTATTTTTGAATTTAGGGAAATCATCATGATCATAATGATCAAATTTTCTTGTTTTCCATTCAACTTCAATAGGAATTGTTTTTCCGTTTTTTAATTTAAAGAAAATGTCAGGAAATCGATCTTCAGGATGATTTGGAAACGCAGATAGTATTGGAGAATCAAATAATCTAATCATGTCATCATTAAATTCATGGAAATTATTGATAATGTATTTTTGTAAAGTTAATTCAGGAATTTCTTTCATATTTGTTCACTCTGCATCCTTACAAATATCATTGTAATCACACCACTTGCACGTAAAACTTCCAGGTGTTGCACCAAATTCTTTTTTCTTTATAGATTCAGTAAACCCTTCAATAACTTCTCTTGCAGCATCAACATCTGTCTGAGATACGGGGTAATCAAAGAACTGCTGACCTTCTTCTTTTTCAACATAGAAAAATGACGCAGTCTTTGGTAGCTTGCCGTATTTCTTGTGCTCTTGCAAAGCCATGCAGTACATGTTGAGTTGCAAACTCTCTTCTACTTTATCCACTTTCTTATTTTTTCCACCAGTTTTGTAATCAATAATTACAAAATCGCCTTCAGGTGTTTTTTCAATTCTGTCAATTTTCCCATTGACTTGAAAGCCCCCTATTTGAGTTGAGAATTTTAATTCAACATCAGTAATGGTATTTTTATTTTCACTGTTCCATTTTTGATAGGAAGTTATTGCAGGAACAAGGGATTGTTTGTCTTCAGTTTCTTTTTGTATTGAACTTTCTAAATATTTTGAAGGGTCCCAACTCGACTCCAATTCAGATAGCATGGATTTTAGATCACCTTTCTTTTCAGGCATGTCGGGGTTATCAACATCTTCTACAATTTTGTGAAATACAGACCCCTTGTACAGAGCGTTTGCTTCCTGATTTCTAGGTAGAGCATTTAGGACATGTTTGTACCAGAACATCTTTGGGCATTTTGCATAATCATCAAACTTTGAGAAAGACAATTTTTGATTCTCATATCCCATTTCGATAGGATTTGTGCCTGCAAGTCTCTCATCAGTAATAGGATCAGGCTCATATTGTAACAGGTCATCATGTGAAAATCCATCAGATGATTTGTTTTTCCTATAATGATCAATTTTTGCAATTTCAATAATTTTATGAATTGCGCTCTGGAACTGATCTGAATGCAGGTTCTTTAGTGCTTTTTCAATATACTCATTTTTAATTACATCAAAGACATCTACGGGTGCTGAAATATTTTCATCAGAGTTTGAGTCGTATTTTATAAAAATGACATTTTTGTTTTCTCTAGGTTTTAGTGCTTCAAGAAACTTTGATGCTTTGCTTGCCCTTGATCTGTCCTCATATTGTGTAGGATACATCAAATACAAATGATTTATTGTTCTAGTCATACCAACATATAGAATTCTTCTCTCTTCTCTAGTGTGCTCAATCTTTGGAGTTGCACTAGGAATTACACCTTTGGCAAGTTGTTGTGGAACATAGAATGATTTTTCAGAGTACTTTATTGGCATTTTGTATGTTGCAACGTCTACAATGAATACAACTTGAAATTCCAATCCCTTGCTTTTGTGAATTGTAGATACTTGAACTGCATCATCTCCAGACAAGTCTCTTTTTGTTTCAACATCAAATTGGTTTAGTTGTTCTGTAAATTCTAAGAACTCTCTTACAGTTACCTCAGAATTTATCTTTTCAAAATCATATGCATTGTTTAAAACATTGTTCAAAACAGAGCGCTCTACAAAACTCTCAATAGAATCATCATTTGAGATTTTTTTGTAAAGATCAGTTTTGTTTCTAATAATTTTGTAAATTACTTGTGATGGAGAATGGTCTTTTGCAAGTTTGATGAAATCATTGATGGTGGAAAACAATTCTCGTATCTGAGTTTTTTGGGTTAGATGCTCCACATTCAAATCGGAGAGTACGTCAAATGCATAATCTCCGTCAGTTTTTCCACGAGCCCTAACTCCTGCTTCTTGATTTATTTTTGAGATGTTCTGAGGGCGGACATCGTACTCTTCAAGAAGTCGAATAATACTAGTCATTGATTTCATAGGATTTGCAATAATTCTCAGAAATGCAAAGAGAACCTGGGCACTAGGGGAGCCATGAACCTTTGATTTTCCTATGTATTTTACAGGGATTCCCTCTGATGCCAAGATTTTGGCGATATTCAGACCATCTTGCTGTTTTCTTGATAAAATGGCAAAATCCCTAAAAGAATAACCAGGGTTAATTTTTATCATCTCGCCAATTTTATTTTTGATAAATTCGGCTTGTGCAATTTCAGATGAGCACTCTACAACATTTACTTTGTTGTCTTCTTTTTTTGTTGCCTCAATGTCTTTGGCAGTACGCAAAGTATCTTGAGCCAAGAGTTCTCCAGATAATTTAATCACACTGTTTGGGTTTCTGAAATTTTTGACTAGAGAGATTTCGGTATAATCAGGAAATGTTTTTTGAAAATCCTCAAAGATTTGAGTGTACGCACCTTGAAATCTGTAAATGTTTTGATCAGCATCGCCTACTGCAGTAACATTACCATCTGTTGTAATTTTTTTAACTAGAGCAAATTGTGCAAAGTTGTTATCTTGAAATTCATCAATCAAAACGTGTTTGAATTTTTCTTGAACACGCTTTAGAACGTGTGGTTGGTCTTTGTTTTCTAGTAACCGGTTTGCCTCAACAATCAAATCATCATAATCCATCACATCAATTTTCTTTTTGAATTCCACGTATTTTTTGTAAATTTTTACAAGGTTGTCCATCTGATGTAAATAATCAAATTCATCAATATCTGCAATTGATGATTTCTTTTTGAGTTTTTTATCTACATATTTTTTTATTTCATCAGGCGAAATCAATTCCTGATTAAAAACACTGATTCCATCCACCATCTTTTCAATTAAATCGTAAGCATTGTTTCCAATTACAACATGTCTGTCAAAACCAAATGAATCAATATTTTGAACACCCCACACCAAAAATACAGAGCGGTCAAGCACTCCACCTTTCATCCCAAGACCCGTAGCAGTTGTATTTTCTAATAGTAAATGTCTACAAAAAGCGTGATACGTACTTATCTGCATCTCAGAAATATCGACTTTTCCCTTAATCTCATCGTCTTCCTCTAGTCGTCCTCTAAGTTCACTGGCTGCCTTTTCAGAAAATGTCAAGCAGAGGATTTCTGAGGGGTCAAGACCGTCTTTGATGAGAAACTTTACCCTCTCAGTGACAAGACGTGTTTTTCCACTACCAGGACCCGCTGTAACTAGTAAAGGCGAGCCAGTATGCTTTACTGCCTTCATCTTTACGCTGTCTAACTTCACATCATCTTACCTTCACCAGAGTATTTCAACTATAGGCCAAGTTATCGATAAGATTATTCAGGGGAATTTCTCAATTAATTCATGGTGCTATATCCATCAAATGGAACAGGGGAGAGAATTCTAAAACTCTTAAAATCAACTAAAGAGTACGGAGGACCTCAATCAACTGATGATATTTGTAAAAGTTTGGGGATGACAAACAGAAACGCCAGATCAATTCTATCTAGGATGTGCAAAAGTGGAAAAATAGAAAGAAAAGAAGCAGGGGTGTATAGTGCCATTGGAGATAAAAGAGAATACAGCAAAGACATGTCTCATTACAATGAGTAGGTAAAATTTAGAAAATTAACAATTAGTTACAGTGTAGATGTTATTTTCAAAGTTAGCAGTTTTAAAATTTAGAATGTTTTCAGGATCATCAACTCTTGATTCACTCAAAGTTTTTAATTCATTTATTGCATCAGTTCTAAAACCAACTGACGAACCATACACACCATCAGTTAGCAATGTTCCATGCTCACCTTTTTTAATATCATCTACAATTTCATAAAATTTTATGATGTCTTTTTTGTTTACTGGATTTCCAGACACCTTATTGTTTGCAACTGCGATATACATCCCATTATTTTTAATTGCAACAGAGACTTTGTGGTTTTTTCCAGATACACCTGGAACAGATTCATTTACAATTACTTCACATTTTAGATACATGCTTGAAACATATGCATAAAATCTGTATTGGGCATATTTTCCTGCATCGTCTTCTTCACAATCAACAAAAACTTTGTGCAACAATTCCAAAGAATCATCATTCATACTTTGTAGTTTATCGGCGATTCTACCTCTTGGCAAAAGATCAGATTTACATCGTTTGGCAACAAGTTCCAAAATAAAATCAGGGAGATTATAATTTTTCAAGGATGTAATTAATGCACCTGCCTCAGATGCTCCAAAATTTGGAAAACCTTTGTTGACCACGTCTAGGACAGATTTTACCTACGTATAACTGTCATTAAAACAGAATAATTTTAAAAAAAATATTTCTAATTATAATTTCTCATAAACTAATTTAGTCAAGGACCTTGTTTTTTTCTTGACATTTTTTATTTGCACCAATACATCAACTAGAGAAATGAGAGAATAAGGATCGTTTGGCACACCTTTAGGTAAAATCTTTTTCAAATCGAGTAAATCAAATGTTTCAGGTAATTTTTTTAGAATTTTTGCCAGGGGAGAATTTGTTTTCTTTGGATTTCCAAGTTTCATCATGTATGGTTCTTCAGCAGCTCCAATTATACAGCACAGGTAATCACCTGCTTTGTTTTTGTAGTAAAGGTGTCTTGTGTCAGTTCCATTTTTTGCATCCTTTGATATTTTTTGAAACTCTACTTTGTATCCTCGAGGAATGTGATCCTCAACATCAATGTGCGCGTCTTCTTTTTTTCCAGACTGCACTGTTGGAACCCACTTGACTGGAAAATAAAGTGGAATCATAAAGTTTGACAGCATCATGTCTTCTTTTGCTCTTTTTTTGGCAAGAGTTGCGTATGCTTTTCTTATGTCAACTCCAATGTACTTTCTTTTCAAATTGTTTGCAACCTTTACAGTTTGACCGCTGCCACACATAGGATCCAAAATTACATCTCCAGGTTTTGTGTACATGTGAATTAGTCTCCACGGAATTTGTTCAGGAAATACTGCAGGATGTTTTATGACGTTTGGCGGAACCGGAGTAATATCCCAGACAGAAAGTGCAACTTGCCTTTTCATTGCACGATTAAGTGGGATTGCAGGCTTGGTATCTTTGAGAAGAAACCTTGCCTTTTTGCCTTTTTGTAAAACTATAATGTATTCGTGCATGATGTTTGCTCTATATCTAGTAGGAACTGGAATTTTTACAAACTGACCGAACCTATTGCCAGCACCACTTCGTCCAGCAGTTACTTTGTTCCAAATTATCATATCACGTAAATGCCATCCTTCTTCCTCATCTGAAAGATCAAGGAGTTTTGACAATAGTAAACTTGGAAGAGGAAGCAACACACCTTCAGATAATTCATCTGCAATTACAATACAACAAAAGCCACCAGGCATTGTTACCTTTCTTACCTGAGAGAATATCTCTTTCATCTCATTGAGATAATCCTCCAAACTACCATCAGTGTTTCCTCGAAAGTCTTTTCCTTTTCCTGATTTTAGATTTTTAACGTGTTGAGAATAATTAATTGCATTTCCATATGGGGGGGAAGTTACTGTTAATGCTACACTGTTTGGTTTGATGAATTTAGATAATGTCTTGCTGTCAGCACAAACTACATCGTTTAGAACTTTTTTTACCAATACAATTTTTGTTCAAAAACCAAGCTTTAAAGCTGTTTCTATTTTGACTTAACAAAAAAATCAAGTTTTTTCTAAAACAGAAAGAGCAATTTCTGCAAGTTTTGTTCCCAATCTTACAGGAACCGCTTCACCTATCTGAGTCCTAACTTGCGTGCGATTTCCTTCAAACATGTAATCATCAGGAAATGTCTGTAGTCTTGCTCGCTCCCTATTTGTCAGCATGCTTCTTTCTCTTTCATAATGGTAACTCCACGTTCCACCACCGCCATAAGCCATTACAGTGTATCCAGGTCTTAGAGGATGAGACCGTCTGTATATGTTACTCATCGTTCCCTTTACTTTCCATTCTGTTTCGTTAACAAACAGGTAATTCATGTTTGGTGGAATGTGTTTCATTCTATCTTTTACTGCATCACCTTCTTTGGGGATATCATTACTGCCATCATCAAAACTTGCGCCATCAAGTGGTTTTCCATAGTATCCTAGTTCTTCAAGGACTTGCTTGTGTTCCTCCCATGCATCCTCAATTTCTGCATCATTTTTAGGCTCAATATCATTTGAAAATAGATAATCTCGCACTACATCAAAGGTCAGTTTATCCCATGTCTTTGATTTCCACTTGAATGCCTCAGGAGTTCCAACTTCAGTTTCTACTCCCTCATATTCTTCCATTAATTTAGAATATTTTTCCTGTAACTCTGGAATTGTTTTTCCTTCAAATGCCTCCATTGCACTAATTGGGTATTTACTAAGAAGTGATTTTTCACCTTTGAGAATTTCTTGGGACTTTTTTACAAGTTCATCACCATCAATGGATTCAACTAAATCTTTTCTCACACCAACAATTATCAGTCTCTTTCTTTTTTGTGGCACTCCAATGTCTGAAGAATTTACAATTCCATTAAAAAGTAAAAAGTAATTTTTTGCAGAATCAGGACCTTTCTTGATTTTGTTTTTGATTTCAGTCCACTTTACGTTAAGATTTTCAAAATCCTCAACTATTGTTTTGTATGCAGCGCCACCGTTAGCACTGACAAGACCTGGAACATTTTCAAAAACAAAGACTTTGGGTTCTGCTCTAGTTAATGCACGGATAAAATGAGAATATAGATTTCCTCTAGTCATTTTTAATCCGAGTTCTTCTCGACTTCCCCTCACTTGAGAAAAATCCTGACATGGAGGTCCACCTATCACACAATCAATGTTTGAAAGGGGGGTAAAATCAACATTAGTCACATCGCCTACCACATAACATGGTAGTTGTGGATTTTCATTGAATTCTTCAACTGTTAAAACTTCAGCGTTATGATTTTTTGCATAAGTTTCTGATGGTGCACTAAGTATATCATTTGCAATTTGGTTCTCAAACTTTCCAGTTTTTGCAAAACCAGAATCCAATCCACCTGCACCAGAAAACAGCGTTGCAATCTTGTAAGAGTGATCAGAATTTTTCATCATTCACACCGTTCCACTATTTCTCATAATTAGAGGTAGTGCTGATCTAAAACTCGGTACTGATGTAGATTCTCTTTCCATCCTCAATGAAAACAAGATTGTCCCCCGCATTTACTTTCAATTTGTCCCGTACTTCTTCTGGAACGGTGACTTGGAACCTTACTGTTACCTTTGAAGAACCCAGTGCTTTGCCCATTAATTCTGACTTGTAATAATAAGAATATTAAGAAAGCCAAGTATTCCAAGTATACCAAGAATTATTTTTGAAGACTAAATGTTTTGCGCTATTGTCTCGATCCTAGTAGGAGTTTCACCCATTAAATTTTGATCATAGTATCTCTTTGCGATAGCAAAATCATCCCGAATTTTAAGGGATTCAAGTTTTGTAAATAACTTAATCTTCCATGCGCCAGAAGGAAGATTAAATGTTCCCAAGAATGGGGAACTGACAACAACATCATTTGAATTTTCTAAAATTAATGATTTAATATTTTCACGTGTTTGGCCTTCTTGCAGTTTTGCCGTGGATTTTTTTTCATGCAGAAATACGTTAACTTCTTCAGAGAATTGAAGTTCTCCAAACTGTTTTGGATAATGACAATATGTTTGATTTAGCCAAAATGTGGTATTGCTTTTGAGAGTGTTAACATCCAACATAGATTTTTTTCCAAGATCAGTCAAACATGATAAAAGTGAGCCATTTGTAGTTCTTCCAGTAGATCTAATTTTGGTTGGCGTACTCGAGAATATTTCAGGAGAGGGCCAAACTTCATTTTTAGAAAATTTCTCACCCAGTCCAGATGGATCTAACTCGCTTCCGTATACAACGTAATCTATTTTTACTTTGAAATCAGTTACATCGATAAAAAAATCAAACTGACTAGAGAGGTTTTTGTGTTTGAGAAAAGAACCCAGTACATCTTTTTTACGTTTTTTAAAAGTAATTTTTATTCTACTGAAGTTTTGGATTCCTCTTTGTGTGTCTGGAGTAAGAGAATTAAATTCATCCTTCCTACCTTCGTCTAAATTTATAATTTTTTCAGCATCTGAGGTATTACAAGAAAGCTCTTCAATTACATCATCTAAAAGTTTAGATTTTGTTTTTTCAATTCTTTCTTTTTCATCATCACCTACCCACTCTTCTTCGTATCCTTCTTCAGCAGCATCTACGATAATCCGCTCCCCAAATTTATCAATCAAGCTTGCATAAATTACAAAAATTTTCTCCACACTTGATGATGACGTATTATCACATTCCCATTTTTTCATCCCATCAAATTGACTATCATACACTCCAATCCATTCGTAGTTTTTAGGACTGTTTTTTATCTCGATGAACATAGTAGGTGCACGAGATTGCCCCGCATCTTCAATAGAAACAATATCAGGTTGACCATATTCAAAATCTCCTTTAACATCATTGTCCGGAATAATTTTTTTTCCACTTGTATTTTGTTCAAGAATTTTACACACACCACTTTCTACAATTTTTCCAATCATTTGATCATCTAAAATTTGGCCCAGACCTCTTTGTTTTGTGCCAGTTCTGTCTTTGATTACTTTATCAGGATTACAGAAATAGTCCAGAGCAAAAGAAAATGCTTTTTCAAACATTTCAGCAGTGACATTACATTCTAAATTTTGAGACATATTTCGAGTTCCTGTGTACGTGCGACTAAAGATTCATTTAATCAGCGCCAAGTATTCCAAGTATACCAAGATTAGATTCTACAGGTTTTCACAGGTAGGAGATTATGTTCTTCAATGATTTTTTGTTTAATTCCAAATCTAGGTCTTCTCCCTTGAGATTGCTGATCACGAAAAGTTTGAGTTCTGCTGATTTGGTGGTTGTAAATCAAGTCGTTAGGTATTTTGTACACATCGTACTTTCCATCGAACTTTCCATCGCGGTAAAAGTCAAGAAGGTACAAAACATCCCATACAGAGTCAGGGCCAAAACTGGTTAGGTCATATCTTATTGTGGTGGCTTTGATCTGAATTCTCTCGTGTGTTTTTGGGTTGTAGCAATCGTAAGATCCAGAAGTTCCAGTTACATCCAAAACCCTAGGGCAGTTAAACTCCAAAGAGAATGCACCTTCAGAAATTCCTTCAGGCAAGTTAGGCGCACGTGATTCAAAATTTTTTAAACCGTTCTTTAGTTCAAGCCATGCATTGTACAATCTCTTTAGTTCAGGGGCGTCTTTTTTTTCTGCCCTCAGGAGAACAGCATCATATTTTTTTCCCTTTACTATAATTTTATCAGAATATTTTTTCACATAGAATTGATTTTTTGCGGGGATTAAAATAGCGCCAAGAATACCAAGAATACCAAGAAAAAGAAAAACAGATTAGATGTACGATGGATTGTTAGTTGTTTGAAAGAATTCGGCAAGAAAAAACAAAATAATTTTTCCAAACTGCTTTTGAATTGGAGAAAGCAGAACAACTTTGATTCCCGGTACCCCTGGAGGAACATAAAAAGTCAATACAAAATTCTTCTGTCCGAAATCCTTTTGAAAAAAACTACAAGGAATCAAGTTGCAAGTGAGTGGTCGAATATTATTTCACTGTACAAAAACTTTGAAGAACTAAAAAAATCCAACACGAGAAGATTGAAAAAAGTTCTCAGACCGTTGGGGTTGGAAAACACAAGATCAAAAAGTCTTAAGGCCATTTCAAAAAAGATCATTACAGAGTTCAACGGAAGGGTTCCAAATACAAAAGATGAACTCACGTCACTACCAGGTGTTGGCCAATACACAGCAAACGCTGTTTTGTGCTTTGCTTTTGGACATGATGTATCTATGCTCGATGTCAACATCATCAGAGTTCTGAACAGGGTTTTCTCACTGGATGAAAAAAATTCCAAAAAAATTACAGGCAAATCATTTTTGGAATTTGCCGAAACGCTTCCTCCAAAAAATAAAGGAAGGGAGTTTAACTACGCCATTCTAGATTTTGCCGGAGAGGTGTGCACCGCAAGAAAACCAGATTGCGAGAACTGCCCGATGAAAAAAATTTGCAACTACGTCTAGTTGCCGAGCAATTTACCAAAGTACTCGTTGATCGTATCCTCAAGGAACCCGCCTGCAATGTTTAGCCTATCCATTGCATCACCAAAGACATCTTCTGAAAGTTTTTGAATATGAAACTCGGCCCTTAATGCAATTTTCAAATCTTGTCCATCATTATCTATCTCAAAGAAATCTAATCTGTCAACCCCCTCTTGATTTTTCAACAAGTTAAGAAACACTTCTTGTTTTGATTCACTTTGTTTGTAAAAAGCATCCCTCATCTCTCCCCCTAAAAATAAAATTGCTGCGCAGTGAACAACGTCATTTCCCTTTAGTTTGAAAATTTCTTCGCTTTCATCCTCAAGCTTTGGCGGGATAAGGAAAAATCTGAAATCATCCCCAGGCATTTTTCCGTCTCTAACGGCGTAGTCGGCGGATTCTAGCATATTGCAGATTAATTTTTCTTCTTTTTCAAATGAAGGCATTAACAAAATGAGAATGCATTGAATTAAAAAACTTCTTCAAAGCCAACATGCACGTGTGAATTGGAAATGATCATGTCTTACCTTGATTAATGAAAAAAATATTTTTTTCAAAAACAAATCTTAGCCGTCATACCATACCCAAAAAAAGTATAGGAAACGAGTAAGTATGGTATGATCTATGCCTAAAAATTTATCAGCATACCCAAAAGCATACCCATCTCATACCCAAAGGTAGGCACAGTTTTGAAGTTTAAGATGCAGTCTTTAACATGTGAACTTCTTTTCTCAAATCGTTAATCATTTCAATCAGGTGAATTTTGCTATCAGATTTTTCCTGAATATCATTTACCAAACTCACAAGTAGATCATGATCACGGTTAGCCTTTTGAGTAGATTGAGCAACTTGTTCGTTAATTTCAATTTTGAGTTGATCAAGTGAGATTTTTTCTTCTTTTAGTTTTTTGATGGTTATTTTCTGCCTTTGAGTATCAGAAATAGTCAAGTTGGCAATTCCGTTGCAAAATTCTGCAAAGCATTCTTGTCTTGTCGGTGCGAAGTATACGCCATCAAGACCATTTTTGTGTCCCATCATCTTTTCTGCAATGTTTGAGTTAATTTTAGATTCTAGCTTTAGAATTGTGTTCATCCTTTTTCTAAATCCGTGATTAATCTGAACATCGTGACGTCTTCCCTTTTTGTTTCGCTTTAGTTCTGGAATGTTATTGATAATTCTAAAGAAAATCGATGTGACATTAGAGTCAGACAGTTGTGTGTAGTTTGAATTTCGTCCTTGTTTGTCTTTTAGAAAAACTGGAGTGTTTGAATCAAAGAACTCACCTGCCCTTTTGCGTTGTAAAAAGTACCTATCAAGTGAGTCAGTTGCCTCGGGCGTTAGAAAAGACCAGTACGAATCACCGCTTTGCACATCATCCTGTCTTTCCCTCAGGTCTTTTTCTTCAATTGTTTCATCCGAATCTGCATAGAGCAGAACAGCATAGCAACCATGTCCGTTCCACTCCATCATAGTGATGTGTTTCATCAGCAACGGATGATCGTGAACTCCAACTCTAGCGCCAGTTGATGCTTGAAAGTGGATTAGGGCCTTGTTTCTCAAATAAGGCGTGTACTCTATCATCAGTGCGATTTGCTCTGTGGTCCACGCCTTGAAGCCTGAGCGCTTAACCTCTTTGGGTAATAGCGCTTCAAGTGGCTTCCACTTGATGTCATTTTCACGGTAATTGGAGTTTAGCAACCACTTGATCCCTCGAAACATTTTGGGGACAGTGTTTGCAGACAAATCACCGTCGTTGACCCGTTTAACCAGGTGTCTAGCATACGAGACCAGTATTTTTTGCAACTCATCAGCAGGGCAGTCAATTAGATCATCGTCTGACTTTATTGGGGACAGTTTGTAGAACTGGGATAATCGGAAGGTGTAGTCATTTTTTGTGGCAGTTGAGAAGTTGGACTCTGAAATGGTGATTTTGTCAGTAAGCTCAGGCATTTGCATAAAAGGAAGGTTTATTGGCTTAAAACAATTCGTTTAACAGTAATTGGTTTGCACGCCAAGAAGTATTTCATAAATGATGGTGTATTCCATTAATTGTGAAATCTTCCAGTAGCAACTTTGGTTGCTACTGACATTATCATTAAATTTTTAAAATAACTCGTT
>Ga0209992_10003200_pt1 | contig 14041 bp, 15 predicted proteins | sample 2SBtaG_2_FD_182564 | JGI IMG/M metagenome (GOLD analysis project Ga0209992, IMG submission 182564) | Deep subsurface microbial communities from Kolumbo volcano to uncover new lineages of life (NeLLi) - 2SBTROV12_ACTIVE470 metaG (SPAdes)... | ecosystem: Environmental > Aquatic > Marine >... | reverse complement strand
TGCAGATCACTTCGTCTCCCGACGCCATCCTCACGCTGCGCGATGCCGACACCGTGAGCACCATCGAGAACCTTCGTTCGGGCGTTAACGACGTCATGATGAACACCCGCAAACCGCCGTTCGACGACATTCGGGTGCGCAAGGCGCTCACTTATGCCGCCGACCGCGAAGGGTATTCGGCGCTAATTACCCAGGGAACGTCGCCGTTGGCCAACACGTTCTTTCATCCCGACCTGATCTGGAACAACCCCGACATCGTGCAAGAGGGCAACACCCCCGAGCTTGCTGCTCCGCTGGTCGAGGCTTATTGCGCTGATGTCCCGGAGAACTGCACCGATGGCAGGGTCAACATGGAGTTGCAGTACTCCGGCCCATCGGTCAGCCAGACCCGTATCGCCGACATCTTCTCGGCCATGTGGGGCGACTACTTCAACATCACCAAGCAGGAGTTGTTGCAGGACGCCCACATCCTCGATGTGGCGACCGGTGCGTTCGATGTGGTCACCTGGCGTCAGTTTGGTGCCGCCGACCCCGACAACGAAGTTGTTTGGCTCGAATGCGCCACCGCCGAAGGCTTCATCACCATCAACTGGGTGCGGGTTTGTAACCCCGACCGTGATGCCAAGTTGTTCGAGCAGCGGGCCACTACCGACCTCGATACCCGTGTTGGCCTGTGGCGCGAAGTGCAACAAGATGTTCACGACACCTACTCCTACATCTTCACCACCTACGCCAACTGGACCATCGGTGTGAGCGAACGAGTGCGCAACATCTGTGGTCAACGAGGACCGGGCGACGAGTTGATGTTCTGCAACAACTCGGGTAACCAGTTCTTCCACAACGTGTGGCTGGCCCAGTAATCAGCTGAGCAAAGGACGTGACACCGCCGGCAGGCAAAACCCAGCTCGTGACCCATGCGGTCCACTAACCAAAGGGAACTTTTATGACCCAGTTCGTGGCCCGTAGGGTGTTGCAGTTGATGCTTGTTCTGCTGGCGGTGACCTTTCTCGCCTTCTCATCGCTTCATTTGCTCGGCAATCCGCTGGTCAATATCATCGGGGTTGTCGCCGAAATCGACTACTGCGACGACGTCGCCGCTGGCCTGCGCGAGGACTCGCATTCCGGGGCAAACATCGCCAAAGGCGATTGCGAGCTCATCGCCGAGGCCAAAGCCGAATACCGCCTCGACGAACCGGTGGTAAAACGCTACGTGCTCTGGCTGGGCGACATTGCTCAGGGCGACCTTGGCCGATCGTTCCAAAACGATTTGCCGGTCAGCGACATCGTCCGTCAAAAGATGCCCAAGTCGCTGCTGTTGATGGTGATGGCCGAGATCATTGCTCTGGTAGTCGCGATCCCGATGGGGATCTGGGCGGCCTACCGCGCCGGTCGACGGATCGATCGCGTAACCTCGATCGCGTCTTTCGGCCTGCTGTCGATACCCAATTTTGCTTTGGGCGTGATCTTGTTGCAAGTGTTCGCGTTCCGATGGCAGCTTCTGCCGGCCTCGTTTGACGACACGTCGGTGTTCACCCGGCTGCACTCGCTGCTGTTACCCGCCACCACGTTGGGCGTCGGGATCGCCGCCACCTACCAGCGGCTGTTGCGTACCGATCTGCTCACCACGTTGCAAGAAGACTTCGTGCATATGGCCCGCGCCAAAGGCATGCCTGATCGACACATCATGTTGCGCCACTCGCTTCGGCCCTCGATGTTCTCACTTATCACCGTGTTTGGCATCAACACCGGTGCTCTCATCGGCGGGTCGCTGGTGATCGAACGGATCTACAGCATTCCTGGCATAGGCAGCGAGATCGTTACCGCCGTCGTACGTGACGACTTTCCGGTAGTGCTCGGGGCGGTCGTTGTGATCGCGGTCGGATTTGTGTTGATCAACTTCGTTGTCGATCTGCTCTATTCGTGGCTCGACCCGAGAGTGAGGGTGTCATGAGCGCCACCATCACTCCCGACGCCATCGATGACGAGGTCGCGGGCGCGGTACAAAAGACGCTTGGTATTGCTTTCTGGGTGGCCATTGCTTGGATCGTGATAATTAGTCTCGCAGCGCTGTTGGCGCCCGTGCTCCCGATAAAAGACCCGCACGCTATTGCTACCGGTCCGCCACGGGTCGGACCATCGATGGACAACCTTTTTGGTACCGATGCGCTGGGGCGCGACGTATTCTCTCGCACGATTTGGGGAGCCCGAATCTCGTTGGCCGTTGGTTTTCTCGGAATCTTCTTGGGGGTCGTCGTAGGCGGCGCGCTCGGCATTGTGGCCGGCTACTTCAAAGGCAAGATCGATCAGGTCGTGAGCTTCGGTTTCTTCACTTTGCTGTCGTTTCCGGCCCTCGTCCTTGCTTTGCTCATTACCGCGTCGCTCAACCGCAGCCTGCTTACCGTCGCCATGACCCTCGGCATCTTGGGCATTGCCCCCATTGGCCGTTTGGCGAGAGCATCCACACTGGTCTTCGCCGAGCGAGAGTTTGTGCAGGCGTCGCGGGTGATCGGCGCCAAGAACGGTCGCATCATCATCCGCGAACTTCTGCCCAATGTCTTGATCCCCATGGGCGCCCTCACCTTGCTCGGAATGGGCATCTCGATTGTCGCCGAAGGCAGCTTGGCGTTCCTCGGCCTCTCGGTCGAGGGTGAGGCGATTTCGTGGGGCAAGTCGATTGTTGACGGGTCCCAGACACGAGACCTCGACAACAATCCTCACGTGGCGATGTTCCCGATCTTCGCCATGTTTCTCACGGTCATGGCCCTCAACTTCGCCGGCGACCGAATCCGCGAATACACCGATGTCAAGGAGACCGCGTTCTGATGGCCGAAGTCCAGCTCTCAGTTCGTGACCTCACCGTTAGGTTTCCAACCGAACGCGGCGTCGTCGAGGCCGTCAACGGTGTGACCTTCGATCTCGAGAAGGGTCAAACGCTTGGCATCGTCGGCGAGTCAGGTTCGGGCAAGTCGGTGACCGCCAAGACGCTGATGAATCTGCTTCCTCGAACCGCCGAAATCGACGGCGAGGTCACCTTCGAGGGCGAAGATGTGCGCAAGATCGCCGCCGAAGGACGCCAGCATTTCTGGGGCGTCAAGATGACCATGGTCTTTCAGGACCCGATGACCTCGCTCAACCCGGTCAAGAAGTGCGGCGAACAGATCGCCGAGACCCTCCGGTACCACATGGGGCGAGACAAAAAGACGGCGCTGGCCGAAGCCGTCGACCTGCTGGGCCAGGTCGGAATCCCCGAACCGGCCAAGCGAGTCGATCAGTACCCCCACGAACTGTCGGGCGGTCTACGCCAACGAGTCGTTATTGCCATGGCGCTGGCCTGCGAACCATCGCTGCTGATCGCCGACGAACCCACTACTGCGGTCGATGTCACCGTTCAAAAGCATTTGCTCGACTTGCTCGACCGACTGCGCCGCGAGCGCCATATGTCGATGATCCTCATCACCCACGATCTGGGTGTGGCCCGTGGGCGCTGTGACGACGTGGCCGTCATGTATGCCGGTCGCATCGTCGAACGAGCTCAGACCGAAACCTTGTTCAGCGATTCCCGTCACCCATACGCCGACGCGTTGCTCCGATCGATTCCCCGAATCGATCAGCCGAGCCACACCCGGCTCGAACCCATCCCTGGCCGACCGCCCGAGTTGATCAATTCGCCGGTGCAGTGTGCCTACGCCCCTCGGTGCCGGTACGCCCAGCCCGATTGCCTCGACTCGATTCCCGCGGTGCAAGGGGTTATGGGCACTCACGAGTTCGCGTGCCACCACCCGGCCAACACCGACCGCGGTCGCGAGGCCCTGGCCGCCAACGTGGCAGCCGGCCGCAACGCGGCCGGGCTCGAAGTCATCGGCTACGCAGGAGGCAACTGATGGCCGGATCCGGACAAGCACCGCTTCGTGACGATCCCAATGTGCTGCTCAGCATTGCCGACCTCGAGATCGAGTTCCCGGTTGGCAAAGGCGAGGTAGTTCATGCGGTGAGCGGTATTTCTTTTGATGTCGCCGAAGGAGAAACACTCGGCATCGTGGGGGAGAGCGGCTGTGGCAAGTCCACCGTGGCTCGGTCGATTATCCGGCTCAACTCCATCAAATCAGGGTCGGTCGACTATCAGGGCCACAACCTGGCGTCTCTCGAGGGCGAGCCGTTGCGCAAGATCCGTCCCGACTTGCAGATGATCTTTCAAGACCCCATTTCGTCACTCAACCCGCGGCGCAAGATCCGCGACGTGATCAGCGAAGGTCTTGCAGTGTGGGGTGACGAGCACGGTGCTTGGTCCCAGGACCGCATCGAAGAGCTGATGGTGGCGGTCGGGATCGATCCCAAGTTCGGGGCTCGGCGTCCCCACCAATTCTCCGGTGGTCAGTGCCAGCGAATCGGCATTGCCCGAGCGTTGGCTCTCGACCCCAAAGTGTTGATTTGCGACGAGCCGGTCTCGGCTCTCGACGTGTCGGTGCAAGCTCAGATCCTCAATCTCTTGCAGGATATGAAGGAGCGATACGGCCTGACCGTGTTGTTCATCAGCCACGACTTGTCGGTGGTCAAAAATGTGTCCGACCGCATCATCGTGATGTACCTCGGCAAGGCCTGCGAGATCGGCAGCGCCGAAGAGCTCTACGCCCGACCGCGCCATCCCTATACGCGAGCGCTGCTGGCATCGATCCCCGAACCGGCCCCCACCGTCGACGTGTCCGAGGGAGACATCGCCGGCGAATTGCCGTCACCCATCAATCCGCCCACCGGCTGCCGGTTCAACACCCGTTGCGGGCACACAACCGACATCTGTTTTACCGACGAACCAATGATGCAGCGGGTCGGCGACGCCGATCACTACTTGGCTTGCCATCATCCCGTCGAGATTGCGGTCAGCGTCTGACCCACACGGTCTTGGACGACAGCGGCGAATCTCCGGCGACCGCGACCTCGACAGTGTCTTCAATGGCCAGTTTGGCCAAGTGAGCCAACACCGATCGAGCCGCCGGTTTGTGCAGCTCCTTGCGTACATCGGCATACAGAACCGCGACGATCTCGGCCGCCGACTTCGGGCCGTTTGACAATTGTTCGATGATGGCGTGTTCGCGACCCTGGCGGTGGACCATCAGCGCCCGAACGAAATGGTGGTGCTGCTCGATCGGCGCTCCGTGAGTGGGGTAAAGCCGAGAATCGTTGGGCCGATCGAGGAGCAGTTGCAACGAAGACAAGTAGGCCGCCACGTCGCCATCGGGCGGCGGAATAATGGTGGTCGACCAACCCATAACGTGATCGCCCGACAACACCGCTTGTTCTGCGGCCAACGCGAAACAGAGATGGTTGCTGATGTGCCCCGGCGTATGCAGCGCTTCGATTGTGTACGTCGGGCCCTCGACGATGTCGCCATGGGCCAGCGCTGAGTCGGGCACGAACTCGACATCGGGACGATGATCAGAGTCGGTCTCGGCTTCAGTAGTGCTGTCTTCGGCTGCGGCGTTGGTCGGGTGGGGGCCAAAGCCCAGCACCGGTGCGCCGGTGGCAGCCGAAAGAGCCTTTGCCGCTGGCGAGTGGTCGCCGTGGGTGTGGGTGATGAGGATGTGGCGAACGGTTTCGCCATCGAGGAGCCGGAGCAGATTTTGCACATGTTGGTCGTTACGCGGACCAGGATCGACCACGGCAACGTCGCCGTGCCCGATTATGTAAGTACCGGTGCCGTGAAACGTGTACTTCGACGGGTTCTCGCATACGAGTCGTCGCAGCAACGGCGACACGTCGACCATTTCGCCGTACTGAGGATCGAACTCGGTGACGAACTGGGGGCCGGTCATTACCGGGGCGCCGACCGGGCGGCCTGGTTGCGTCGGGCTTCGCGCCAGACCCGCCAACCGATGAACGAAACGCCGAGAGCCAACATGAGCAGGGTGAGCAGTTGGGCGTAGCCGCCTCGATCGCCGGGATGCTCGGGTTTGGGACCCGCGGCGGGTGTGCCGATGATCCGGCCCGCTTCGTTTATGTAGTCGGGGTCGGTGACCTGGGCAAGGGCGCCGATGATTGCCCCAAAGTCGAGCGCGGTGTTGGCGAGCATCATTGTTGGCCACCGATCTCGGCGTTGGAGGCACCGAGGTAGGCGGCCCGCTCCCCGCCGCCGTCGACGGGGATTGCGCAGCCGGTCATCCATCGCGACAACGGCGACGCACAAAACAGCACAACATCGGCAACGTCGGTGGGGTCACCCATACGCCCCATGGGCAGGAGTCGTCCGACGGCGTCGATGCCTTGTTGGTCGCCGTAGAAAAGGTGAGCGTCTTCGGTCACGATCATGCCAACGACTGGTGCCATCACCCGAATCTTGGGACCCCATTCGTGGGCCAGGGTTGCGGTCATGTTTATGACGCCGGCCTTGGCAGCTCCGTATGCAACCCCAAGCGGGTTGGCTCGTTGGCCCGACACCGACGCGATGTTCACAATGGTGCCGCCCGAGTCTTGGGCCTGCATGGTGTCGTGTACCGCTTGGGCGAACATCAACGGAGCCAACAAGTTGAGGCTTACGATTTTTTCGTTGAAGCGAGGCGACACGGTGGCGCTGTTGGCCGGAGGTGCGCCCCCCGCGTTGTTGACGAGCAGATCGATACGGCCGGTGAGTTGGGTTGTGGCTTCGACTACGGCGGCGATCTGGTCGGATTCGCGGACATCGGCGGCTACGAAGTGAGCGACACGCGACCCGGCACTGACGTTTGTTTCGGGCCGATTGCGAGCGCAAATGATCACATCGGCTCCGGCCGTGAGCAGCCGTTGGGCGATAACGCGTCCGAGGCCCTTGGTTCCGCCCGTGACAATTGCGGTTTGACCGCTCAGGTCGAGAACGTCGGGCGTCATCGAATCAGCCTTGATCAGCGTCGGCTTGGGGAGACGGGCATTGCTCGTAGAGCCGAGCGTTGGCCTGGACATATTCGTCGGTCGAAAAGCCGGCTATCCGGGGGTCGTTTATACCCACCGATCGGGTGTTGTATTGCGCTTCGGCAAACACGTCGCGGTAGTCGGTCAACACCTGCCGTAGGTACTGGGCGTCGGCCGCAAGGTCGTCGGGCGCCTCGGCCTCGAGTTGTTCGGCGGCTGCCATCATTGAGTCCAAGCTAGCTTCGAGTTCGGCGGCTACGTCTTCGGTGAGCGATGCCGCGATGAGGCGAGTGACTTCGTCTAGTCGGTTGTTGAGAACCGAACTGTTGGCGCAGTGCACGTTGGATGTTTCGTCGGAGTCGGAGTTGGAGCAGCCCCCCGAGAGCAGAGCCAGTGCGATCAAGACAGCCAAGACACGATGCATCCTCGGAGGCTAGTAGCCGCTCGCCTCATCTCGCATGGTCGGGCCGCGGCGGGTACGGTTTGGAATCTGACGGACCGTCAGGAAGTCGTGGAGCTGAGGGGTTGGCGTCGTGAAGGAGAGCTGTGGCTGACAAACGCATGACCGAGGACGAGATTCTCGGCGAGCTGTCAAGCGGGATGACCATCGGCATCGGCGGCTGGGGATCTCGTCGCAAACCAATGTCGCTGGTGAGGGCGATTCTTCGCAGCGGCCTCACCGATTTGCACGTCGTGTCCTACGGAGGCCCCGACGTCGGAATCTTGTGTGCCGCGGGCAAGGTTCGCAAAGTTACCTACGGATTTGTTTCGCTCGACTCGATCCCGCTCGAGCCTCACTTTCGGGCGGCTCGCCAAGCTGGGACGCTCGAGGACTTCATGGAACTCGACGAAGGGGCGTTCTATCTCGGGCTGATGGCGGCCGCGCACCGCGTCCCGTTCTACCCCACGAGAGCCGGTCTTGGCAGCGCCATGTTGTCGGAGAATCCCTCACTGAAGACGGTCAAGTCCCCGTATGGCGATGGCGAAGATCTGGTGGCGATACCTGCGTTCGAGATCGACGCCGCGCTCATTCACATGAACCGGGCCGATGCCAAGGGCAACGGTCAGTTCCTCGGACCCGACCTTTACTTCGATGACCTGTTCGCCATGGCCGGGGCCAAGACCTACATCTCGGCCGAGAAGATCATTCCCACCGATCAATTCCTTGACGAGGGGCCGGTTCATACTCTGAGGATTCCCCGAATCCACGTTGACGGTGTAGTCGAGGCCCCAATGGGCGCCCACTTCACCGAGTGTCCCCCCGATTACGGCCGAGACGAAGCGTTCCAACGCGACTACGCCGCGACGGCCAAGGACGCCGACGCGTGGACTCAGTTCCGCACCGACTGGCTCGAACTCGAAACCCACGAGGCCTACCAAGCCAAACTGTCCGAAAGGGCCAACGCCGAACAGGGGCCGACATGAGCGAACCAACCCTTGACGAAATTTGTATTGTCGCTCTGGCCGAAGCCTTCCGCGGCGACGGCGAACTGTTGTGTAACCCGATGGGGCCGGTGCCGGTCATTGCTGGTCGCCTGGCCCGAGCGACGTTCGAACCCGACTTGATGCTCACCGATACGATCGCCTACGCCATCGAGGGCAATCTGGCGTTTGGTGGAGATCCTTCGGACGCCGTGGTCGAGGGCTACATGCCGTTCCGGTCGATTTTCGATCAAGTGTGGTCGGGCAAACGTCACGTTGTCATGGGAGCGAGCCAGATCGACCGCTACGGGAACCAGAACTTTGCCGCCATTGGTCAGTACCGCAAACCCAAAGCGCAACTACTTGGTTTGCGGGGCGCTCCCGGCAACCTGATCAATCACGCCACGACCTATTGGGTCCCCAACCAGGCTAGGGCGTTCTCCGAAACCGTCGACGTGGTATCAGGTCCGGGTTATGACCGCATCATCGAGTTGGCTCCTGCCAGCCAAGCCCACTTCGAGATTCGCCGGGTCGTGACCGACCTCGGCGCCTACGACTTTGAAACCCCCGATCACACGATGCGAATCCGGTCGTTGCACCCAGGAGTAAGTGTCGAACAGGCTCAGGCCGCGTCCCCGTTCGAGTTGACGCTGACCGATGACGTGCCCGAGAGTAGGGCGCCCACGCCCCAAGAGCTCGAACTGATACGCAACGTCTTTGACCCCAAGGGTGTTCGCAAAGGCGAGTTCCGCTGATGGATCTCGACCTGGCGCCGAGATACGTCGAATTCCGTGACGAGTGTCGCGCTTGGCTCGAAGCCAACCACCCTGGTCCGCTGGCGTCGATGGACACCCCCGAAGGGTTCGAGGAGCACCGCCAATGGGAGCGGGTGCTCTTCGACGGCGGATGGTCGGTGCCCGGTTGGCCGGCCGAGTACGGCGGCCGCGACTGCGACCTCATCGAATGGCTCATCTCCGAAGAGGAATACTGGCGTTCGGGAGTGCCGGGAAGAGTCTCGGCCAATGGGGTCAGTTTGCTGGCCCCCACCATCTTCAATTTCGGAACCAAGGCGCAGCAGGATTACTTCTTGCCCCGCATGGCCAGCGGCGAGCAGATCTGGGCTCAGGGTTGGAGCGAACCCGAAGCGGGCAGCGACCTCGCCGGGATCAAGACCAAAGCGCTACGAGACGGCGACCATTACGTGCTCAACGGCCAAAAGACGTGGTGCTCCAGAGGGGCGTTTGCCGACTGGATATTTTGCATCGTGCGTACCGATCCCGAAGCCGAACGACATGCCGGCCTCACTTACCTGCTGATCCCCGCCGATGCCGAGGGACTCGAGCGGCGACCCATCGGACGACTCGACGGCGAACCCGGCTTCGCGGAGCTGTTTTTCGATGACTGCCGGGTGTCGGTCGACAACGTTCTTGGCGAAGAAGGTCAGGGCTGGGCGGTGGCAATGGCCGCGGCGGGCTCCGAACGAGGACTCAACCTGCGTAGCCCGGGCCGGTTCATGGCCGCGGCCGAACGACTGTGCGACCTCGTTCGCGAGCAACAATGCGACGGCCACAAGATTGATGGGCGTTTGCGCGACGAGGTCACCGACGCGTGGATCCGCGCCGAGGCCTACCGATGGCAGACCTACATGATGGCCGCCAAGCTGATGGACGGCGCCGAGATTGGTTCTGAAGCCAGCCTCATGAAAGTCTTCTGGTCCGAGATGGACCTCGAACTTCACGCCACTGCGTTGAGGCTGTTGGCCGAACATGGCGAGATCGCTTCGGGAAATGACTGGCTCGACGGTTACGTCTTTGCTCTGTCGGGACCGATATATGCCGGCACCAACGAAATCCAGCGCAACATCATTGCCGAACGTGTCCTCGGTTTGCCTCGGAGATAGCTGATGAGATTCGCATTTACCGAAGAGCAAGAAATGTTTCGCGACACCGTTCGCGACCTGTTCGGCGATCTGTGCCCGCCCGAAGCGGTGAGAGCCACGTGGACCAGTCAAGACGGTCGGGTTCCGGGGTTGTGGTCGGCGCTGGGCGACATGGGAGTGCTGGCGATGCTGGCCCCCGAGTCCTCCGGTGGTCTGGGAATGAACGAGGTGGATCTGGTTCAAATTCTCGAAGAGGCCGGTTACGCCGGTGTGCCAGAACCCCTCGTCGAGCACGTGGCGGTGGCGGTTCCGGCGTTGGCCGAAGCATCGAGTCCTCACCTGGCTGCGGCCATATCGGGGGCGAGCAGATGCACGATTCGGCTCCGCGGCGACCAGCCCGACGCGGCGAGTGAGCGGCCGGTAGTCGGGGCCTCGGGCGCCGACCTCGTGGTTGTCGAGGGTCCCGACGGGCTAGTGGCTGCAACACAGTGGACTGCCACCGAGACAACGTCGATCGACCAATCGCGACGCCTGTCGACCGGACTCGAGGTCGTGGCGAGCGATCCGCTTGCGGGTGCCGACGCGGCGCGGGCCTACGACCGGGCCGTGCTGGGGACTGCGGCGCAGTGTGTTGGTGTTGCTCGTCGACTGTTGGATGCCACCGTCGACTATGTCGGTGACCGCCATCAGTTCGGCAAACCGGTCGGCAGCTATCAGGCTGTCAAACACCACTTGGCCAACGTGCGCCTCGGGATCGAATTCGCCACGCCGCTGGTTTATCGATCGGCTTGGTCGGTCGCTCACCCCGAATCGCACGACCCCATCGTTCGTGGCCGCGACGTGTCGATGGCCAAAGCAACGGCAGGCGACGCCGTCGATAAGGCCTGTCGAGTCGCGTTGCAGTGTCACGGTGCCATTGGCTACACCTTCGAGTACGACCTTCAGCTATGGCTCAAACGGGGCTGGGCCTTGGCCGCGGCCTATGGCGATGCTCGCCAGCATCGCGATCGTGTCGCTGATGCCCTTGGCCTCTGAGCTACCCGTGCACCGCTCGGCTGACATAGCCGGTTTCGGCGGCCAACAGGTGCGATCCCTTACGGGCCTCGCACTCGTCACAAGTCTGCCCGTACCGACCGAGCCGCCCATCGCGGGGTCGCCCTTGATGGTTGCCACAAAGGTTGCAACAGGTGTAAGGGTCGGGCATGTTTGTATTGTCGGCGGGGTAGCTTCGACGGTGAATGGGCCTAGTGTCCAAGAATAGTGGGGCTTGCGGTCCAACCGATGATCCGTTCGGCCCACTCAGCGGTGACAAACTGCGGTTGTATGCGCCGAATTGTTCCGATGGTGTGGCTCGTAGCGGCTGGGCTCTTAGCTACAAGTTGCTCTGGCCCTACCGACAACGCTGCGGAACCCGAGGTTGCGGCGCAACGGCCGTTTTCATCCGTCACAACACTGGTGCCTCCGACGCCGACCGATCCGCCCGAGATAGTGCAGCCGGCGTTGGGGGAGCTGGCTGCTTCTTGTGGCGAGATAGCGGTTCCTACTCCATCTACCGCGACGGGGGTGAGCAATGACACCATCGAGATTGCCAGTGGTAATGACCGTGGCGGCCTCTATACGTCGGGGTCGGGCCGGGGAATGCCCGAAGCGGTTGTGGCCATGGCCGATCTGTGCAACTCGCGTGGCGGCCTCGCCGGGCGAACGGTTGTGGTCGTCGATGGCGACGCCGCGGTGGTGGAAATCGAGCAGCGAACAGCCGAACAGTGTGCGTCATCGCTGGCAGCCGTTGGTTACGGGTATCTGCGAGAGATCTTTGCCCAACTCGAGCGCGACGAGTGTGGGCTGGCCTCTTTCCCTGGGTGGCCGAGTTGGCTTCTTGCCTCGGATCCGCCGCCGCTGGCCGCCCACGAGTTCGCGGTGACGGTCGATCCGGCATCTATCGACATTGCGATAGTTGGTCCCGACACGCTCTTGGGCGAGTCTGACCGTCAACGAATTGCCGACGCCATAGACAACTATGTCGGTCTGGTGCCTTTCGCGGTCACCGACATCGAGTCTTACGCCGTTGCTGCTGAGCCGGATTGGAACGGCATTGTTTCGAGACTCGACCGATCAGGGGCCGGACTTGTGCATCTCTGGGGCGCCTGTCAGTCGGCCCTGGTTCCGTTTCTCGATGCCGCTCAGCAACGTCGTTACGAGCCGACCGTGGTGGTCGGACCTTCCGCCTACGACAGTGAGTGCGTCACCGATGCCGAGCTGTTCGGCGTGTCGTTTGACAAGGTGTTGGTCGAGTTGCCGTTCTTGCCCATAGAAGATGCGGTAGCGGCGCCTTTCACCACGGAGTTTGCGGCGATCCTCGACGAAGCGGGCGCCCCAGTTACCGGCGATGCGCTGCTGGCGACCGCTAGTTTCTGGCACTTTGTCGATGCCTCAACCAACTGTGGGGTCGATCTCAGCCAAGCTTGTCTACGAGCCGAAAGCAGCAGGGAGTGGACCGCCGGTGGCTTGTTGCCATCCGACCCGACATGTCGGGTAGTAATGGCAATTCGCCCGGCGGGTTTTGTGAGAGTGTCGCCTCAGAGCGTCGGCGAGTACGCCTGCGCGCAACGCCGAACCAGCTAGTTGATCAGGCTTATGAGGGTGTTCAACCGAGTGAACGGGATGCAGCCATCGTTCACGATCCTGACCACCGCCGATAGCAGTTCTGTTGATGCTTTGTCGACATCCTCGAACACGCTCAGCAGGTAGGTGTCCTCGAAGGTGCTGAGGTGTGGAGCGGCGCAGGCCGCCTCGGAAGGAGTTAGCCCGACCTGCTCGAGAAGGCCACGAAGTTCCGCGAGGCACGACGTAGAGGCCGCAATCTGAGCGACGTTGCCTGGTGCCATGTAGCGGAACAAGAATGTGGCCGCTTCGGCTCGGGTCATCGAGCCGGACGGATTGAAAGTCGTGGGGCTGGTCCCGGTAGTGATCTTTGCCTCGGCCATCCACGAGATAGCCGGAGCTTGGTAGGCCCGCACTACGTCGTGAAATGGGTGCGTCGTCGACGGCGTCGGGCTTCCGGCGTAGCGCCAAAGTAGAGCGGCGAACTGACCTCGGGTCACGTGGGCTTCGGGCGAGAACGATGTCGGCCCGGTGCCTCGCGTTACCCCGTCTTTGTAGGCCCACCCAACCGGTTGCTGCTGATAGTCGGCGACGACATCGTCGAACGGGTGACCATCGGAGGTCGGATTGTTGCCGCGGGCCGAATCGAGTCGGTAAAGGAAGGTGACGATCTGACCACGGGTCACCGGGTCGTTGGGCGAAAAGCAGCCTGGCTCGGTGCCGGTCGTGATCGATTCGCTGACCATCCAAGCGATGGGCTCGGTGTACCAGCGGCCGTCTTCGACATCGCCGAACCCGGAAGCGGCGCCGGCGGGGGAGGCAAGAACTGATGTGGTTAGCGCGAACGCGAGCACGGTGCTCGCGACAACTCGAGAGAAGACACGGTTTCGCATGGTTAAGGGTTCGTCCTTGTTGAGGGTGGCATTGAGACGCTCGGGACTGGCTGCTCAGGGGCTTGTGACCAATGTCCCGGTGCGGGTGCCGGTTTTGGGGGAACTGACAAGACCGTCGGAAAGCGTAACGGTACGGCAATGGTTCGGCGATGTGTCACGTGGCACGTACGCTCCCGTTATGGCCTCCCCCGCAATACGTGCTGAGCGCGTGGTGATCGTTATGGCCATGCGGGCCGAGGCCGCACCGCTAGGTGACGCCCTCGATGCCCGGCCAGTAGCGGTGCCGGGTTGGGCCGACTCGCTGCCTGTCCAGCTGTTCGAGGCTCAGCCCGACCGCGCCCGACCCCGAGTTTTGTTGGCTCTCAACGGC
>Ga0209992_10003199_pt1 | contig 14041 bp, 13 predicted proteins | sample 2SBtaG_2_FD_182564 | JGI IMG/M metagenome (GOLD analysis project Ga0209992, IMG submission 182564) | Deep subsurface microbial communities from Kolumbo volcano to uncover new lineages of life (NeLLi) - 2SBTROV12_ACTIVE470 metaG (SPAdes)... | ecosystem: Environmental > Aquatic > Marine >... | reverse complement strand
GTGGGCCTCGATCTTGATCACCTCCGCGCCCCAATCCGCGAGGATGCCGCCGCACGCTGGGCCCGCGACCCAGAGGCCCAGCTCGACGACCCGAACTCCGTCCATCGGTCCTGCCACCCGTGCCCCTTTCGCGACAGCGGATCGTAGCCAGAGGTGTCCCAGGTCGGCGGCCGAAGCTGGGGCGGGATCGAGCGCTGATACCGTCGGACGAGTGCCTGGCGCGCTCCCCCGTCTCACCGTCGGACTGCCCGTGTACAACGGAGCCGACTACCTCGATGCCACCCTGAAAGCCATCAGGGGGCAGTCGGTCGACGACTTCGAGCTGTTCATCGCAGACAACGCGAGCACCGACGCCACACGGGAGATCGTCGAAAGCCACCGCGCAGACGACCCCCGCATCACGATCGACGTCGCGACGGAGAACCGCGGTGCCGCCTACAACTGGAACCGCTGCTACGCCAGGGCTCGCACCGAGTACTTCACCTGGGCCTGCGCCGACGACATCCCCCTCTCGGGCAAATACGAGGCATCGATCAAACTGCTCGATGCGGCCGGTCCCGGCGCCTCGCTGGCCTACACCGGCACCGAGCTGATCGACGAAAACGGCAACATCACCAGCGGCTACGAGGACATGGGTGCCCTCGACGAACCCACTCCCGCAGGTCGGCTGCAGCGCATCGTCCGCGACCTCCACCTCGTGCATCCCCTGTTCGGAGTGATCCGAACCGACGTGCTCAAGTCGACGCCCGGGTTGGGTGCCTACAAGCGCGCGGACACGGTGCTCCTCGGCGAGCTCGCGATGCGCGGCCAGTACCTGTTCGATCCCACCGTGCACTTTCAGCGCAGGATGCACGCGGAGGTCTCGATGCAGGGGTCCGACGCTGCGATCGCGGCCATCTACACCGGTCGTGCAGATGCCGGCCCCATGCTCCCCAACGCGCGCCTGCTCCGCGGCCACGTCGCTGCCATCTGGCGTGCCCCGCTCACCGTGGGGCAGCGGGTTCAGTGCCTTCGCACTCTGAGACGCTGGCGGTACCGGCGTCCCTTCGCCAAGGAGCTCGTCCGGGCGCCGCTGTCGCTTCCCGGGCGGGTGCGCGCGGCGGTCAGACGCCGAGACGCCTGAAGCCCCGGCCGCCGCCGATCACGAGACCCCTGGCCGCCAGGCCCGGCGCGACGGGCCCGATCGACGCGAGACGCAGTGCAGTGTCGCGGTCCACAGCCTCGTCGGCGCCGATGGGGCGATCGACCGCACCGTCGATCCACTGGCTCGGATCCGCAGGCACAACGGGGCTGTCGGATCCGAACGTCACCGTGATGCCGCGCTCCACCAGTGACCGGAGCGGCCACAACCAGGTCTGCTCGACGTTGCTGAGCTGCGCGCGGTACTTCGCTTCTCGCTGAGAGACGAACGACGGCTGGGTGCAGACCGCATGCCCGTCGGCCGCGACACGGTCCAACTGCTCTGGCAGCGCGAGCGCGCAGTGTTCGATCCGATCGGCGCCGGACGGCGACTCGCCCAGCGCATCGAGGGTGACTGCGAGAGTGTCGATGTCCATGACGTGAAGGGCGACCGGAAAGTCCGCCGCCCGGGCAGCGGCGACGAGCGGCACGAGGCTGTGGTCGTCGCCGATCACCGGCATCACCTTGGCGTGTCCGATCTGCACACCGTGAACCGCGTCGCCGCAGTCCAGGCCACCGAGTGAGCCGAGCCGGTCGGCCCCCACCATCGCAACGATGTCAGGCCCGTCTCGCCTCGTCAGGGTCGCCAAGAACTCCAGTGCTGCCAGGTCGTTGGTGTGAGTGGCCTCGGTGCACCGCACGATTCCCCTCGAGACCATCTCGTCCAAAACGGCGGCCGCCGACTCGGCAAGCTGCACAGGGTCGAGCCTCGGGACCTTCGCCAGCAGCTCGTGGCCCTCGACCACCACCCCGCCGGGCGGCCCGTCGCCGAGAGCGCGCAGAGCGGCGGAGTTCACAAGAGCGACGTGACCACTTCGGTGATGCACCACCGTCGGGCGGTCAGCCGTCACCTCATCGAGCTCGTCGAGGCTGGGATGGCGGCGATCGACGAGAAGCGCGTCGTCGTAGCCCCAGACCCGCAGCCACCCGTCAATGTGGCGACACGCCTCCTCGACGACGGCCAGCAGGTCGGCGATCGACGAGGCGGCGCTCACGTCGACGGACAGTCGCGTGGCGGCCGTTGCCAGAACGTGAACGTGGTCATCGACATACCCCGGCTGGAGCCGCTCGTCGCCTGGCAACTCGATCACCGCGGCGTCGAGGTCACCGGACGCATCGAGCTCGGCGACGACGCCACGATCGATGAGCACCGACGTCGCTTCGGGGCGCGCCGAATCGAACGTCGCGATGTGGCCCCGAACGAGGAGCCGATCGGTCATGCGGTGTCGAGGAGCCTCAGATGCCGAGCTCTTCGAGCAGCGGGATGAGGTCGCGCCGAAGGAGCTTGCCCGTCGACGTGCGTGGCAGCTCGTCCATCAGGTGCACCGCCTCTGGGCGCTTGAACGGAGCGAGCTTTTCCTTGGCATGAGCGACGAGATCCTCGCCGGTGGTGCCGCTGCCCTCGCGCACGACAGCCGCAGCGACGACCCGCTCGCCCCACTCTTCACTCTCGACGCCCACCACAGCCGCCTCGAGGACCGAGGGGTGCTCATAGAGCACGTCTTCGACCTCGTCGGGTGACACGTTCTCACCGCCGCGGATGATCATGTCGCCGGTGCGGCCACCCAGGAAGAGGTAGTCCTCCTCGTCGAGGTACCCGAGGTCGCCGGTGTGGACCCAGCCCTCGTCGTCGACGGTGACCCTGGTCTTCTCCTCGTTGCCCCAGTAGCCGTCCATCGCGCGGAAGGTCCGAAGCTGAACTTCGCCCAAGACGCCGGGCTCGCAGACGCTGCCGTCTTCGGCGATCACCCGCACCTCGACGTCGTCGAGAACCTTGCCGACCGAGCTCAGGCGCTTCAGCTTGAGGGCCTGCTGTTCCTCATCGCCGTCGATCGTGTGGTCGTCGGGATCGAGGACGGCGACGGTCGAGGTGGTCTCGGTCTGGCCGTATGCACCTGCGAACGAAACGTTGGGCGGGAACTCACCGATGGCACGCCGGATCACCGACGGCGGCATGGGTGCCGCGCCATAGGTGATGGCCTCGATTCCGGTGAACGCATCGGCGGAGAAGTTCGGCGCCTCCATCACCCGAGCCAGCATCGTCGGCACGAGGAACGCGTGCGTCACCGCCTGCTTCTGAACACAGTCGATCCAGGCCGACGCCTCGAACTGCGGGAGCAGTACCACGACCCGCCCCGAGTACAGGGCGTTGAGCATCGAGGTGAGCCCGGCGATGTGATACAGCGGCGCGGCGAGGGCCATGCGACCCATGTCTTCGCCGGTCGCGGCGTCGTTGGTTCCCATGACGTAGCCGGTGATGGCCCCGTTGGTGAGCTTCACGCCCTTGGGCAGCGAGGTGGTGCCCGACGTGTACAGAAGCGAGCACAGCCCATCGGGATCGACGTCCTCGGGTACCGGCAGCTCGAACGCCTCATCGCGAGCGGCGACGTAGGAGTCGGCGTCGTCGAGCATGAACACGTGCTCGACGGAGTCGGGGCGGTTGTCAGCAACCAGGTCGGCGTACCTGTTTTCGGAGAACAACACCTTGATGCCGCTGTCCGACATCAGATGGGCGGTCTCTTCGGCCCCCGCCCGGAAGTTCATGGGGACGACGGTGGCGCCGACGAACGCCGCGCCGAAGATGGCTTCGACGCACTCCACGCTGTTCGTGGCGAAGATGCCCACCCGGTCACCGACCTCGACGCCGAGCGTGGTCAGCAGCCCCGCGACCTTGCTCACGTTTTCGAGCAGTTCTTCGTAGGTGACGTGGCGCGCCTCGCCGCCACTGGCCTCCGTGGAGGTGTCGATGAGGATGGTTTGCTCGCCGGCGATCGACGCTGGCATGAACAGCAGCATTCCGAGGTTCACGTTCGGGCCCCCTGTGGTCCAGCGAGATGATCGCAGGAGCTACGCACGACGCGCCAGCTTGGAGCAGACTTCCCGGTCACGAGGAGGAACGATGAGCGACGAGAACAACGACCAGGCGGTGCTGGTGGAGCGGCGGGACAGGGTGATGATCATCACCCTCAACCGGCCCGAAGCGATGAACTCCATCAACGGCGCGCTCTCCCACGGTCTGCGGGACGCAGTGCAGGAACTCAACAACGACGACGGTCTGACGGCTGGTGTCATCACCGGCAACGGTCGTGGGTTCTCTGCGGGGATGGACCTCAAGGCCTTTGCTCGCGGTGAGGACATCGGGCCGCTCAACGAGTTCATCCGAGCTGGGTCCGAGAAGCCGTTGATCGCGGCGATCGAGGGGTTCGCTCTGGCCGGCGGCTGCGAAATCGCTCTGACCTGCGATCTTCTCGTCGCCTCGAAGGGTTCGAAGATCGGGATTCGTGAGGTCAAGGTGGGTCTCTTCGCAGGTGCCGGTGGCGTGTTCCGGCTTCCGGCGCGGGTGGGCTACACGAAGGCGATGGAGATGGCGATCACCGGCGAGCACATCCTCGCCGAGGAGGCCTTCGAGGTCGGCATGCTCAGTGAGCTCACCGAGCCCGGCGGCGCGCTCGATGCCGCGATCGCATGGGCCGACCGTGTCGCGGTGAACGCACCGCTCGCCGTCGCCGCGTCGAAGGCGCTCGTCCGCGCCGCCGCGCAGAGCTACGACGAAGACGAGCTCTGGGAGCTGCAGAAGCCCCACGCCAAGAAGGTGTTCAGCTCCAACGACGCCAAGGAGGGCCCGCGGGCATTCGCCGAAAAGCGCGAGCCCAACTGGACCGGCACCTGATCCGCAGAGGAGCGCAGCGACGCGAGTTGAGCAACTTGGTGTCAGGCACCATGTTGCTCAACTTGCCGGTGCTCAACTTGCCGGGCGCTACGGCACAGGGTCGGTCGCGGTCGCAGTGGCGGGGTCGAAGAAGGGCACGTCACCGGCCACGGTGACCATTCGTAGAACCCGGTCGTCGGGGTAGTGGTCGCTCGCCGCGTCGTGCTGCACGGTGCGGTTGTCCCAGAAGGCGATCGACCCGACCTCCCACTCGAACCGGCACTGGTACTCGGGACGCGCTCAGGTGCTGTGCGCGGAAGAAGACCACCTTGCGTTCGAGCAGCACGGCCCGGACGAACGAGATCAGCTCTGGATCGAACAGCCGGTGCAGATCAACCCCGCGGAGCGTTACGCGACCAGCCGCGAAGGGCCCGCCTCCGACTACCCTCACACGCCATGGCGAAAGACATCGAGTTCTGGGTGGACCCCATCTGACCGTGGTGCTGGGTGACGGCCCGTTGGGTCGTCGACGAAGTCGCAGACGAGCGTGATCTCAACATCGTCTGGCAGCCGATCAGCCTGCTGTTCAAGAACAACCCGCCCGAGGACAGCCCGTACTACGAGGCTGTCGTCAAGACGCACCACATGCTCCGCGTGATGGAGTCGGTGCGGGCCGAAGAGGGCGACGGGCCGATCTTCAACCTGTACTGGGAACTCGCGTCCCGCATCCACAACGACGGCGACCGCGACTTCGACATCGTCGAGGTCCTCGAGCAGCTCGGGATCGACACCAAGCACGCCGCCGCGTTCGACGACGAGATGTGGGACAAGGAGATCCGCACCCGTATGGACGCCGGTCTCGACCTCGTCGGCGAAGACGTCGGCACGCCGATTATCGCCTGGGATCGTTCCGACGGCGAACGACTCGGCATCTTCGGGCCCGTCATCACCCGCGTTCCCGAGGGCGACAACGCCCTCAAGCTCTGGGACGGGATGATGGCGATGGGCGACATCGACGGCTTCTGGGAGCTGAAGAAGACCAGGACGGAGCGGCCCGAGTTCGGCAATCGCCCCGACCTGATGCCCGTGGAGTAAAGGTATGCGCGCCATGTTCGACGACGTCGCCGGTCTCGCCGACGTCAAGGTCATCGACACGGACAGCCACTGGTCGGAGCCCTACGACCTGTGGACCACCCGCGCCCCGGCCAAGTTCCGCGACCGCGTACCTCGGATGGAGGAGCGCGGTGGACGCCGACGCTGGTGGTTCGACGACGACATCCCGATCGGACTCCCGATCGCGTCGTCGGTGGTCGATCCGGACGGCGCCAAGATCACCGGCACCGCCTTCTTCGAGATGGACAACGAGATGGTCCACCGGGCCAGCTTCGACGCCGAAGCGCGGGTCGCCATGCTCGACCAGCTCGGCATCCACGCCCAGGTGATGTACCCCAACGTCGCCGGCTTCGGGAACCAGAACTTCCTGAAGTCCCCCGATGACATGCTGCGGCTGATCTCGGTCGAGATCTACAACGACGCCCTGGCCGAGTTCCAGGAGGCCACCGACCAACGGGTGTTCGGCATGGCGCTCTTGCCGTGGTGGAACCTCGACGCTGCGGTTCGAGAGATCGAACGTGCCCACGCCAACGGCCTGCGCGGCATCGTGACATGCGCCAATCCCGAAGAGGCCGGGCTGCCCGACATGGCCACACCCCATTGGGATCCTGTGTGGCAGGTCTGCTCCGACCTCGAGATGCCGGTCAACTTCCACATCGGGTCGTCCAAGGGCAACCTCGACTTCTTCGGCAAGGCACCGTGGCCCTCGTTCGGTGAAGAACGGAAGCTGGCGGTCGGTTCGGCCAACCTGTTCATGGGCAACGCCCGAACCGTCGGCAACCTCATCTACTCGGGCATTCCCGAGAGGTTCCCCGGGGTGAAGTTCGTCTCGGTGGAGAGCGGGATCGGCTGGATCCCCTTCTTCCTCGAGGTGCTCGACCACCAGATGCACGAGACGGCCCCCAACGAGCTCGCTGGGCTGTCGATGCTGCCGTCCGACTACTTCAGGCGGCAGTTCTACGGGTGCTTCTGGTTCGAGCGCTCGACGATCAAGCCCACGATCGACTTTCTGGGCAACCAGTCGGTGATGTTCGAAACCGACTTCCCGCACCCCACGTGCCTGTATCCCCGTGACGACGCATCGCTTCACGCGGCACTCGAGGGCCTGGCCGTTGAGGACATCCGGGCGATCATGCAGGACAACGCAGCCGAGCTGTACCGCATCCCGCTGTAGCTCCCACCCCCTGTAGCTCCCACACCGCCGAGTCCCAGCGCGCCAGCTCTGGCCCGCTCCCACTCGACGGAGGGGACGAGGGTCAGCCGGACCGAACAGGCCGCGGGCGCCCCATTGCGAACACGCACAGCGCAGCGATGGGTCCGGTGGCAGCGGTGATGAACCAGGCATTCTGAAATGCGCCAAGATCGCCGTCCTGCCCGACGACGGTGATCAGAGCCGCCACACCGACCGTGGCGCCAAACTGACGACCGATCTGGTTGAGCGAGCCCCCGACCGCGAACTCGGCGGGCGGCACTTCGCTCACCGCTGCGGCGCTGATCAGCGGGAACGTGGTCGCCACACCGACTCCGATGAGAAGAGAAGCCGGGAACCACAGGCCCCAGTAGTTGGGCGTCTCGGTGATGAACAGGGCGTACATCAGCACGCCCGCACCCCAACACAGTGAGCCAGGTACCGCGATCGGTCGCACGCCGTAGCGGGATCCGAGGCGTCCCACGGCCGGCGCGACGAACGCCACGAAGATCGGTAGCGGTGCGGTCGCCATGCCCGCGGTGCGAATCGAATAGCCCCAGCCCTCGGTGAGCCACAACACGTTCACGAGGATCGAAGCAGACAACCCTCCCGCCTGCACCGTCGTCGCGATGTTGGCCATGGTCAGTGACCTGATCCGGAAGAGGTGAGACGGCAGCGCCGGTGCCTGATGTCGACGCCCCTTGGCCATCGTCAAACCGAGCAGCACCACCGAGAAGACCAACGCCCCGAGCACTCCGGGCGACGACCAACCCCAGGGGCCCACCTGGACGAACGCGAACGCCAGCAGAGCCATCGAAGCTGCCAGGAAGACCGCCCCGATCACGTCGGGGAACGGGGCCGAGCGATCGGCGCGGGTGTGGGGCAGGGAGTTCCTGCCCGCGACGTACGCCAGCAGGCAGAACGGCGGGAGCAGCAGGAACGACCACCTCCATCCGTACGCGTCGACGATGAAGGCACCGGCAGCCGGCCCGGTCGCCACTCCCAAAGCTGTGAGCGAACCCCACTTCGCCACCGTCGTCATGCGCGCGTCATCTGGCGTGCCGGCCAGGAGCAGCCCCAACGACGCAGGCACGAGGAGAGCCCCGCCGATGCCCTGGACAACCCGCGCGAGGAGCACCACGCCGAACGACGGTGCGGCGCCGACCAGAAGTGACGCCAAGGCGAAGAGCCCGAGGCCGAACATGAACAGGGGGCGGCGCCCGAAACGGTCGGCCAAACGACCGCCCGGGATCAGGAGTGCCGCGAACGCGATGGTGTACGCGTTGAGAACCCAGGTCAGCGCGCCGCGAGTCGTGTCACTGAAGGTGGTCTCGAGGTCCGGAAAGGCCACGTTCATCGTCGACACGTTGGCGGTGACGAGGAACGTCCCGAGCGCGGTCGACAGGAACAGGAGCCGCGCATGCCGGCTGTTCTGTGCGGGCGCGTTGGGGCTCGCAGGAGTCGTGAGGTCGGCGGGCACGACGTCGAAGACGCCAGGGAGCGCGCTGCGACGGGTGCCGAACATCGGACGGAACGCGATCTGGGCTCTCAGCCCAGGCCGCGCGCGTCCTGTTTGAGAGCGGTGTCGATCGCCAGGGCGCTGGCGTATGCCAGGGTTCGCAAAGGTCCCTGCGCGCTGTCCTCAACGTTGACGACGTAGTTGTCCGCAGTGGTGAAGAGATTCTTCGCCAGGCCTTCCCACTTCTTGGTGACGCGCGCGACCTCGGTACCCGCTGCGTCCTGGATGTTGAAGTTCCAGGCCCGCCAGTTTTCACCGTTGAGGGTGCCGAGCTGCTCACCGGCTGGGCCTTCGAGACCGAACCGAATCTTGCCGATTGCATTGAGCTGCACCACGCGTCCGACGGCTGCCCCGCTGCCGTCGCGCACCTCGACCTTGGACTTCAGGAACTTTGCGGGGCGAGTGAGTTGAAGGACAACCGAGTCCGTCGCATCGACGACCTCGAGGTTGTGAGTGAAGAACTGATCGAGACTCGCAACGAATCGCACGGCCTTCTTCAGACCCGACTGCCCGACTTGGCGCACCGCGCCGATTTGAGCGCCGTGTTCGTCGAAGATCTTGTACTCGTTCTGCAGCTCGATGATCTTCGCCTTCTGCTGCACGACGAGAGTGGTGTGTGAGAACAGGTCGCTCATCTCAGGGACGCTACCGAGTCAGGTCTCGGGCGAGCTGTCGCTCCACAGCGAGACCCTCGCCGAGAGTGAGGTCCTTGGCGGCGGCCAGTGATCGCTTCAGGCTTCGAATCACCACCGGATCGATCGCTGTCAGCCGGGTCGCGAGCTCCGAGGTTCGGTCTTCGAGAGCGTCGCGCGGGACCACCTCGTGAACCAGACCCCGACGCATGGCCTCGTCGGCATCGAGGTTGCGTCCGGTCAGAACGATCGGCGAGGCAGCGTGCGGGCCCACGGCCCTCGTGAGGCTCTGGGTGCCGCCTGCAGCGGGCAGCATGCCGAGCTTGGTTTCGGGGAGGCCCACAACCGCGTCGTCTGCCGCGACCCGCAGATCGCACAGGAGCGACATCTCGAGACCGGACCCCACCGCGTACCCGTGCAGTTCGGCGATCGTCGGGATCCGAAGCTCCGACAGGGTGATCCACGGGTCCCGGTCCCACCGGATGCGACGCGCTTCGACGATCGTGTCTGCAGTCCCGAACTCACTGAGATCCGCTCCGGCGCTGAAATGCTTCCCCTCGGCACGCAGGATCATGCAGCGCACGCCGGGAACATCGCGAACGGCGGTCAGCGCACCGATGAGCGCGTCACGCATCTCAAGGTCGTAGACGTTGAGGGGCGGGTGATCGAGCGTCACCACGGTGACACCGCCTGAGCCGAAGTCGAGGTGGACCCGTTCGCTCATCGCGCCGCCAGCGGTCGGATCGCTTCGGCCAGCGACACGCGCGCATGCGGGGGCGCGTCTCCGCTGAGCTGAGCGAGTGCTGTCCGGCACGCGAGCAGGCCGGCGATCGGATCGGGGTAGGAGAACGCCGGGGCCACGGGGCACTCGGCGGTCCAGCCGAGACCCGATGCAGCGTGGACGCCGGTGCCGTACGCCACCCAGTCGGCCTCGGGCGAGCCGATGTCGAACGCGGTGATCGCCAGCGTCCGCAGGTCGGGGTACCCCTCGGACAGGGTCGCGGCATCGACGCCGAGGTTGGTCAGCGCTCGATTGGAGAGCGATGTCACCACGAGGTCCGCCGAACGCAGGATCCGCCCGAGCTCACCTCCGTGGGAGCAGTGGCGCAGATCGAGGTCGAGCACGTCTTTCGAACGGTTCAGCTCGATGAACATCGGGGCGCGACCACCGCCGTCGTCGCCGTCACCGAACCGCAAGCCATCCGGCCGAGACGCCGGCTCGATCTTCAACACCGCGGCCCCGGCGCGCGCCAACAGCTCGGTGCAGAGGGGGCCTGCCCACATCGACGTGAGGTCCACGACGGTCACGCCGCGCAGGTCGACAGTTCCAGACGGTGCGGGCGAGTTCGTCACTGGTGCCTGCGAGCTGCCGCGGCGTCGATACGGCACCACGGGCAGCCGCCACACCTGGGCTCGCGTCGCGAACGACTCCGGATCTCGATCATCCGTGGCGACAGCGCGAAACGACTCCCATGTCGATGCATCGTCGGGTCCGAGATCGACGGAGACAAATCCGTCCCCCCAGGGCACGGGCTCGGCAGGACGCGTCGGCTCCTCCACCACCAACTCCGGGAGATCAACCCACCGCGACGCATCGCCGACGGGCGACGCCGAGCAGGCTGCGTCGATGACCGCACCGTGCGCGACGGCGAGATCGTGAAGGCCCGCCGGCAGCCAGCGGGCGCTCATCGCCCGGCGAAGTCGGGGGGCCGCTTGTCGAAGAACGCGGCGAGACCCTCGGCGCGATCCTCGGTGGCGGCCAGCTGATGATTGAGGTCGCCTTCGAGCCGGAGTCCATCGCGCAGGGGCAGTTCGCTCCCTCGATGCACCGCCTCCTTGGCGAACTCGAGGGCGAGCGGGCCCGCACCGAGGAGTTGTTCGACGACGTCTGACACCGCAGCGCCGAGATCGTCGACCACATCGTGCACCAGGCCCCACTGCACCGCCGTCGGGGCGTCGATCGCTTCGCCGAGCATCAGCATCCAGGTTGCCCGCGCGGCGCCGACCGCTCGTGGGAGACGCTGCGTGCCGCCCCACGCCGGGAGGCCCCCCTGGGCAACGTCGGGCACACCGAAGCTCGCGGATGAGTCGGCGAGGCGGAGATCACATGCGAGCGCCAACTCGACGCCGACGGACTGGCACGGACCCGAGATGGCGGCGACCACCGGAACGCGTAACCGCGACAGGGCCGCAGCAGGATCGGGGTCGGCCGAGGTGACGTCGAGACCGTCGGCCGCTCCGGAGCAGAAGTGGCCGGACGCGCCGAGAACCACGACGCGCACGTCGCGGTCCTCGACCAGTTCTTCTGCAATCGCCGACGTCTTCCGGGCGGTCTCCGCGTCGAGCGGTCCGCCGGGGAGGGTCAGCGTTGCAACCCGGCCGTCCTCGGCTCGTGTGAGCTCCATGGTGGCCGGATTTCCTGTGAGCGACCTCAGTCGGCCGACTTGGTCTTCTTCGGCTCCTGAAGCGCCATGTCCTTGCCGTTGCACTGCAGGGTCACGCCGCCCGGCTTGGTCACCAGCACCTCGATGCCCGTGTCCTCGTCCTGGTAGCGCTTGCCGACCTTGAGGCCTTCGCCGCCGTCGGAAGCGGTGACATCGCCGTCGCCACCCTTCGTCACGATGACCTGGACGCCACCGTCGAAGTCGAGTCGCTCGCCAGCCTTGGTCGCCACGTTGTTTACCCCCTGGAAAGATCGGTGTCGCTACAAACTACCGAACGTTCGAATCGGGTACCAACGACCCGGCCCTCTGACCGCGATACTTCACAGCATGTCGACAGCTTTGGTGGTGGGTGGCACAGGTCCTACCGGCCCGCTCGTGGTGAACGGCCTGCTCGATCGCGGCCACGAGGTGACCATCCTGCACACCGGTCGCCACGAGACCGACCTCATCGGGCCAGAGGTCGAACATATCCACACCGATCCCTTCGACGTCGAGGTGACGGCCGAAGCGCTCGGCGACCGTACGTTCGACCTCGCTGTCGTGATGTATGGCCGTCTGCGCGATCTGGCGCGCCTGCTGGTGGGGCGTTGCGACCACTTCGTCTCGATCGGCGGGGTCGGCGTCTACCTCGGGTTCGCCAACCCCGACGAGCTGTCGCCTGCAGGGCTCACGGTCCCCCAGCCCCATGACGCGGCCCTCGTGGGAGACGGCGAGTCCTTCCGCAAGCTCCGTCGAATCCGCCAGACCGAGGAGGCGGTGTTCGAACACCATCCCCGGGCGATCCACCTCCGCTACCCACAGCTCTATGGCCCGCGGCAGATCCTGCCCCGGGAGTGGCCCTACGTTCGGCGTGCCCTCGACCGTCGCCCCTACATCATCGTTCCCGACGGCGGTCTCACCGTGAAGAGCCAGGCGTGGGTGGGAAATGCGGCGCACGCCACCTTGTTGGCCTGCGACGCCCCGACGGCGGCACTGGGGGGCGTGTACAACGTCGCGGACGAGCATGCGGTGTCGATCGCCCAGATCGCGGAGACCGTGGCCGACGAGCTCGACCACTCGTGGGACGTCGTGTCGATCCCCTACGAGTTCGCACCGTGCACCAGGCCGATGCTCACGAGCTGGAGCTCCAGCCACCGAGTGCTCGACATCGGGCCGACGCAACGGGACCTCGGCTATCGAGATGTCCTCCCCGCGCGGGCGGCATGGCGGGAAGCGGTGCGGTGGCTCGCCGAGAACCCGCTCGAGTACGGCGGCGCGTTGGAGCAGCGTCTCCAGGATCCCTTCGACTACGCGTCCGAGGACCGACTCGTGGGCGCCTGGCACGACGCGGCTTCGGCGCTCGCGGCAGTGGAGTGGCCCGATCCCCCCGGCTACACCTCCGCCTACGTGGGCCGCCACCCCAACCCCGCCGAATAGGTTCCAGGAGCGCTCCTGGAACCTATTTCGCTGGAACCGATTTCGCTCAGCCGGCCAGCGAACCGCGGAGCAGGTGTCCGGGAGTCGAGCCGGTGGGGACGCCGTTGTCCACGAGCACCTCGCCGTTGACAATGGTGGCGAGGAATCCGGTTGCGGTCTGGCGCAGCCGCGGCTCACCCGCCGGCAGGTCGTGGACCAGCTCGGGGAGATCCGGAGCAACAGTCAGTGGATCGAAGACGTTGACGTCTGCCGCCATTCCTTCGGCGAGGACGCCCCGATCGTCGAATCCCCACGCATTCGCCGGCATCTGCGTGATGCGCCGCACCGCGTCCTCGAGGGTGAACGCCTCCTTGTCACGAACCCAATGCCCCAACAGGTGCGTCTGGATCGACGAATCCATGATCTGGGTGACGTGAGCCCCGCTGTCGCTGAACGTCGGGATCGCGTACGGGTGCTGCATCAGCTGAAGAACGAGGTCTTGATCCTGGTTGGCAGCCGCCTGAATGAAGAACAGCCCGAGGTCGTTCTCGAGCGAGAGATCGACGAACGCCTCCATCGAAGACACGCCCCGCTCAGCTGCGATCTCCTCCATCGAACGGTGGGGAGGGAGCGCGCTGAACATCGGAATCACGTGCTGCCAGTCGGGTTTGCGCGCCTCGGCTCCGATCGCCCGGCCGTAGTCGCCGTTCTCGGCCGCTTCGATCAACCTGCCTCGCATGACAGGGTCCGAAAGCGCTGCCTTCTGCTCGGCGAGAGACTGCTGGCGAACATCGCTCCACAACGGCAGCGCGTCGAACGGCAGTCGTGTCTGGAACGACAGCAGGACACCGAATTGGCGGGTGTGCACCTGCCCCCACGAGCGGCCGCCAGACGAGTTGATCCGATCGAGGAGCTCCACGA
>Ga0209992_10003197_pt1 | contig 14046 bp, 13 predicted proteins | sample 2SBtaG_2_FD_182564 | JGI IMG/M metagenome (GOLD analysis project Ga0209992, IMG submission 182564) | Deep subsurface microbial communities from Kolumbo volcano to uncover new lineages of life (NeLLi) - 2SBTROV12_ACTIVE470 metaG (SPAdes)... | ecosystem: Environmental > Aquatic > Marine >... | reverse complement strand
CGTGATGGTCACGCCGCGGGTGAGCGCCAGGTTCTCCAGGTACGTCCCCGGATTCACCAGGATGCAGCTGGCGCCGCCGGCATAGGCGTCGGCGATCGACGGCGTCGGGTCGTCCATGCTGCCGCTTGCACCGGGCGTGCCGCTCGTGTCGACAAAGGCGGGGGAGGTGCGGTCCCGGTCGTCGCAGTCCAGGTCGTTGTCCGCGTAGCCGGCGGGCTGTTCGCAGCGCTCGACCGACTCACCCTTGGGGTCGCCCGTGCCGTCCTCGTCCTGGTCCACCCACCACGTGGCGAGCGACACGTCCTCGTCGGTCTGGTCGTCGCAGTCGTTGTCCGCTTCGTCGCACAGCTCCTCGGCGCCTGGCCAGGCGTCTTCATTGCCGTCGTCACAGTCCCGGGCGTTGGCGACCCAGGCGCTGTCGGGGCGCTCGCAGCCGGTCTGGGGGGTGACGTTCGGGTCGCCGAAGCCGTCGGCGTCGGCGTCGGGCCACCAGGGGTCGTCGGCACAGTCCGGGGTCCCCGAGCGGGTGGCGGTGTCGTCGGCCGAGGGGCCTGGGGTGGCGGTGTCGTCGGTGCCGGTCGCGGTGTCGCCGCCGGTCGGGGTGCTTCCGGGACAGGCGAGCAGGATCATCAGGGGCAGGGTCATGGTCTCCTCATCGGATCCCCGGGGCGCGGGTGAAGTGCATGGGGGATGCTACGGATGCGGCGGCGGGACTCCCTCTCTCGGGTCGCCGCCAGGATCAGGAGCCGGCCGTGTCAGGAACCACCCGCAAGGACCTCTCGGACGAGGTGCTGGCCCGGCTGGACGCGGTGAAGGCCAAGCGTGCTCGCACGGTGATCCAGCACATCCTGGCGCACGGCCACATCTCCAACGAGGACCTCAAGGAGACCTATGGCTACAACCACCCTCCGCGAGCCGCCGGTGACGTGAGGGAGCTCGGCATCCCCCTCGAGACCTTCAAGGTCCGGGACTCCGAGGGGAGGTCCATCGGCGCCTACCGCTTCGGGGATCTGGCCAACATCGACGGCCGCAAGCAGGGGGGTCGCCGGACCTTCTCCAAGGGGCTCAAGAAGACCCTCTTCGCGGCGTCCGGAGGCCGCTGTCAGGGCTGCGACACCGCTTATGCGTCCCGCTACCTCCAGATCGACCACCGGGTGCCCTACGAGGTCGGCGGCGACGACGGGGGCCTGGACGAGGACCCCGAGGACTACATGCTCCTGTGCGCCTCCTGTCAGCGGAGCAAGTCCTGGAGCTGCGAGCGCTGCCCCAACTGGCGTGGGGACCCCGACGTGTGCGGTGGATGCTACTGGGCGGATCCGTCCGACTACACCCACATCGCCACCGTGCCCGAGCGGCGGCTGGTGGTGGTGTGGCGAGGTGACGAGGTCGCTGCCTACGACGCCCTCGCAGCGGCGGCGGCCGAAGACGGTCTGGACACCCAGGAGTGGCTCAAGGAGCTCGCTGACCTGACCTGACCGGGAACAGGGTCAGCTGGGTCTGGCCCACCAGGACCGGCTCGCCGTCGTCTGGCGCCAGCTGCTGCAGGCCTTGGGACACGTAGAGCGACTCGATGGTCTCGTCCTTGGCGCCGTTCAGCGTGGCCTGGGAGCTGCGCCCGGCGTGCACCGCAAACTGCTGCATGCCCAGCCGCCGGGGGAGCGGATCGCCGTACGCCCGGCTCCCGGTGCTGCCGTCGTAGCTCAGCACGAAGTCCACCTTGCGTTCGTTCAGCTCGGCCAGGGCCTGGACCAGGTCGTCTCGGCGGAGCTGCTTGGCGTAGCGGGCGTCCCGGCCCGAGACCCCCTCGTAGGGCGGGTCCATGTAGACCAGATCCCCGGGCTGGGCGCTGGCGAGCACGTCGCGGAAGTCGGCGCAGCGCACCTGGGTCCGTCCGGCCAGCAGCGCGCTCGCGCCCAGGATGTTCTGGCGCATGGTCTTGGGGCGGGTGCCCTTGCGGCGGTGGTCGGCGGACTGGTTGAACTCGCCCTGCGGGTTGAAGCGGATCGCGTTCTTCACGCATCGGGCCATCAGGTAGAGCAGCAGGGCGGGCTGAGGCTCGGCGTTGAAGCGACGGCGCACGTCCAGGTAGTAGGCCCGTGGGTCGTCCAGCTGCTCGGTCCAGAGCTGCTCATAGGCGGTCGCCAGCCCGTCGGGGTCGTCCAGGATGAGCTGCCACAGGTCGGCCAGGGGCTGGAGCACGTCGGCGATGACGAACTGCTCGGCGCGGCCGTGCTGGGCCACGGCCAGGGTGACGGCCGCCGAACCCGCAAAGGGCTCCAGGAGCCGGGTCCTGCCCTGAATCCACGGGAGGATCGCTGGGATTAGCTTGCGCTTGCTGCCCTGGTAGGGGATCGGGTGGGGGACCCTTGCCGTGGGAGGAGACGCCATGGTCCGGGCTTATCGCGGCTTGCGCTTCCGGGGTGCAGGGCCAGCGAGCTGCAGGATCGTCGACGCTGGCTCCTGGAGCCGGGTGCGGAGCTGCCGGGTGTCGAGCAGCGCCAGGGCCCCGTCTGCCCGGGGGGCCACCAGGGACAGCTCGCTGCCTTCGATTCGGGTCACCGGTGGGAAGCCCCGGTTCAGCGCGATCACGTCGCTCACGGCCAGCCACGATCGGTGCAGGAGCCGGGTCTGCTCGACCGTCGCGCAGAACAGCGCCAGCTCCCGGACCGTGTCGGCCCGGCGGGTCTCGGCGTTCTTCTTGCGCTTGCGGGCGATGTCGATGGCGATGGGGATCGCCGCGGCCCCGGCCATGCCCAGGGGGCCGCCGCCGATGGCCAGAGCCCGGTAGATGCCCGCCGCCGCGAGTCGTTGTGCCGCGGCCACGCCCACGGCCGCGCCGGCGCCCCCACCCCCCAGGATGCCCCCCAGGATCGCCGCGTCGAACCACGAGTCCGACTCCGAGTCCTCCTCGAGGGAGAACAGGCGCAAGAGCGCCTGGTCCGGGTTGTCGGACAGGAAGCGGAGCTCGTCGGCGAACGCGCCGACTTCCTTGGTCTGCACGGCCTGGCGCCAGCTCAGCTCCGGATCGGTCGCCACCAGCGCCAGCCACTCGGCGTTGATCGTCAGGTTCGAGCCGTCACCGGACGGCGCGGCCAGGTCGCCTCCGTGCCGGGTCAGCCAGCCGAATTGTTCCACCAGCAGGTCCCGACCGCCCACGATCGCCCGACGGATCTGCTCCAGGTCGTAGAGCAGGGCCTGGGGCACGATGCCGCCTTCGCCCTCTTTGGCTTCCTGGAGCAGGTACAGCGCTTCGCGGCCCAGGTAGTGGGAGAGCTCCAGGTCGAGCCCTTCGATGTCCCGGTGGCACGTCACCCACTGGCCGATCATGTCCGCCAGCAGCCCCGTGCGTTCCGCCACCACCCGGTGGGTCTCGGCCCGCTGGGCGGCCTGGCGCTTGTCCCACCAGTCGACGGCGGCGACCACGCTGTCGATGCAGCGGCCCAGGGGCCCGGCGAACCCGGCTGCGGCGCCGAGCACGCTGTTCAGGTGAGCGGCCGCGCCCGCTGGTCCGGGGACGGTGGCCTTGGGGAAGAATGGGGCTGCGTCGTCGCCCCGAAGCCACGTGATGCGCTTGTGGCCGCCGTAGATGATCACGTAGCGCCCCGCGCTGTCCCAGCCTCGTTTGATGTGTGCCACGGTGGTCCTTGGGGAACGGGATCATAGCCTGCCCTACAGGGCCTCCCACAGGTCCTGCGGCGCCACTCAGGGGCTCCGGTGGGGGGGATGATTCAGCCTGCTCGACAGCCTCTGCGGCCATGCTCGGTCCGTTTACCTGATTGGCGCTCTAGTCAGACCCGCGATGTTGCCAGACCGTGCGCGGCGAATAAGCCCTCCCTGGTTTCCGAAACACAACCCGGAATCCATGGAGTGCGACGATGAGCAGGTGGTTGAACGCACTGGCCAAGGCCGGTCTGGTCGAGCTCGAAGGGGCCGAGGCCGCGGCTGCTGGCGGAGGCGATGATCCTTCGGCCCAGGACCTGGACGCCCTGCTCGCCGAGAGCCGGTCGCTGATCGACGCCGTCGACGGCTCGCCCCCTGCAGCGGCCCCGCCCCCCCAGGTCATCGAGCCGGTCCAAGGACTGGTCGACGTCCAGGAGGGCGTGCCCTTTGCGGAGCTGTTCACCTCTGCGGGCGTTGCCCCTTCGCCCCTGCCGGCCGAGAAGCTGCTCAAGATCCTCGACGGCCTCAAGGCCATGGACCCCGCCACCCGCAAGGCCGCCGTCATGGCCATGGACGCCGCCGAGGACGCCTGGACCGCCGGTGACGCGCTCCTGGACGCCCAGCGCAAGATGGACGCCCTGCGAAAAGCGACGGCCAGGCTCGAGGCCAGCGCCAGCGCTGCCGGCACCCAGGCCGAGCAGGAGCTGACGGCCCAGGACCAGTACAAGACCAAGGCGACCGAGGAGATCCGGCGCCAGATCGCCGACCTGGAGTCCATGCTCGAGGCCGAGCTCCAGGCCGTGGCCGACGAAAAGGCCGCCATCAACGCCCGCCTGGCCGAGACCCGAGCGGCCTGTGGTCGCGAGACCGCCCGCTACGAAGCCGAGATCGACCGTCTCGGGACCCTCTTCCTCACCTTCCCCGCAGAGAGCTGACATGGCCAAACTGACGCCCCTTTCCAAGGGCCTGATCACCTTCACCATCGTCGCCGTCGCCGGCGCAGCCATCTACCACCTGGCCATGCCCGGAGACGACACCGCGTCCACCGATGCAGCCAGCTCGGCCAGCCCGACCTTCGACGACGGCGCAGCCCTGGGCAGTGCGAGCAACCCGCTCAAGGTCTCGATCGTGAGCTTCCACGGCTACGCACCCGCGCTGGTCGCCAACGGCAACAGCCTGACCACCCGCGCAGGCTCGATCTTCGACCGGGCCGGCGTCCAGGTCGAGTTCGTCATCCAGGACGACATCCCGACCCTGTCCACCATCTTCACGTCAGAGACCGCCCACTGTGCGTGGCGGACCTCGGACTTCTGGGCCCAGGAGCACCCCAACCTGCGCAACGCGGGCATGGACGCCAAGGCCGTGGTGGTCGTCGACAACACCCAGGGTGCCGACGCGGTCATCGCCACCGACCCGGGGATCCAGTCCATCGAGGACCTGGCGGGCAACGCCATCGCGCTGCTGCAGTACACCCCCAGCGACGGCATGGTCATCGACGCCATCGACAACTCGTCGCTGACCGCCCGTCGCAAGAATTCGATCAAGTTCGTCTACATCAACCCCGACGAGGGCCTGGCGGGTGTGCGTGCGGCCCTGGAGTCCGGCAACGCCAAGGCCGCGGCCCTGTGGGACCCGGACCTGTCCCTGGCCCTGACCGGCATCCCCGGCGCCCACGTGATCTACTCGACGGCCACCGCCACGAACCTGATCTACGACGTGATGGTGTGTGACATGAAGCACCTGTCCAACCCCGCCAACGACGCCGCGTTCTCCGGCTTCGTCAGCGGCTGGCTCCAGGGCGTCGACGCCGCCGAGAAGGATCCGAACAACGCCGTGCAGGCGCTGATCGACACCGAGGAGTTCTTTGCTCTGCTCGCCGAGGAGAAGGGCCGGGACTTCGTGGCCAAGCTCTTCGACCAGCTGGTCTGGACCGGCCTCGAGGACAACGCCCGCATCCTGGGCATGGCCGGTGGCACCAACCACTACGAGCGGGTCTACAAGCGCTTCGACGGGATCTACCGCAAGGCCGGGGCCCTGGCGAACCCCGCGTCCCCGGTGGTCAACCCCCAGGACAGCTTCGAGTACAAGTTCGTCAAGAAGCTGGTCGACGCCAACGCCCAGGCCCAGGCCGACGCAGCCAAGCCCCAGTTCACGTTCTCCGAGGCCCAGGCCAAGACCGCCCACGCGGTCCAGGCCCAGCTCACCAAGCCCATCGAGATCAACTTCGACACGGGCAGCGCCACGCTGAACAAGCGCAGCGAGAAGACCATCGACGACGAGATGGTCCCGCTGATCGAGAACAACGGCGCCGCCTACTTCGAGGTCTCCGGGAACACCGACTCCACCGGCTCTCGCGGCACCAACATGAAGCTCTCCCAGGAGCGTGCCCGGGTCGTGGTCGACTACCTGGTGAAGCAGTGGGAGTTCCCCGCCGAGCGCTTCATCGTGGTCGGCAACGGCCCCGACAAGCCGATCTGTGACGAACAGGACCCGGCGTCCGAGGAGCTCGACCTGGACGCGTGCCGCGCGGCCAACCGCACCACCCGGCTGGCCATCCACAGCCGGGGCTGACCGCGATGTGGAACCCCTATGAGCCCCTGGAGCCGCGCACCCGGCGCATCCTGGGTGTCACCGCCGTGGCGGCGGTGCTCGCCCTGTGGAGCCTGCTGAGCGGCACCGGCCTGGTGGCCGCCAACAAGCTGCCCGCTCCCTGGGACGTCGCCAGCGCCTTCGTGTCCCTGAGCTGGCACGAGACCAAGGGCGAGAGCCCCCTGCTCATCGCCACCATCTGGTCCCTGTCCCGGGTGGGTGTGGCCGCTCTGCTCCTGATCGCCATCGGTGTGCCCACCGGCATCCTGATGGGCGCATCGACCCGGGTCAACGCCCTGCTGAGCCCGCTCATCGACCCCTTCCGCTCGGCGCCCATCGTGGCGGTCCTGCCCATCCTGGTCATGTGGCTCGGCATCCAGGAGTCCATGAAGATCGCCTTCCTGTTCCTGGGGGCGGTCGTCTACCTGATCCCGATGGTGCGCGACGCCATCGTGGCGGTGCCCAGCACCTACTTCATCTCGGCCCGGGACCTGGGCGCGACCCCGTGGGAGGCCATCCGGCACGCCGTGATCCCCATGGCCATGCCGCGCATCGCCGACGCCGTCATCGTGGCCGTGTCCATCGAGTGGACCTACATCACGGTCGCCGAGTACGTGAACGCCGAGAAGGGCCTGGGGCAGCTCATGAGCCACTCCCGCCGCTTCTCGGCCATGGACCAGGTCTTCGTGAGCATCTTCGTCATCATCGGGCTGGCTCTGATCACCTTCACCCTCATGACCGCCGCCAAGCGTCGGCTCTATGACTGGGAGGTCGCGTGAGCGTCTCGCTTGTGCTGGACCAGGTCGTCCAGGAGTACCCCAAGCCCGACGGCGACGGGGTCCTGCGCGTGGTCGACGGCATCTCGCTGACCCTGGACCAGCCCGGCATCACCATGCTTCTGGGCCCGTCGGGGTGTGGCAAGTCCACCATCCTGCGCATGATGGGCGGCGTCCGACCCCTGGGGGTCGTGACCCCCACGTCGGGCACGGTGTCCATCGACGGCGAGCCCTGCCACGGGCCCCACGACGACGCGGTGATGGTCTTCCAGCGCTACGCCAACCGCCCGGACCTGACCGTGCGGGACAACGTCGCCTTTCCCTTCCGGCTCAAGCTCTGGCGGGAACGGGTCGACGCCGCCGAGCGCGCCCAGCGGGTGGACCAGATCCTGGAAGAGGTCGGCCTGGCCGACAAGGCCGACCTCAAGCCGGCCCAGCTCTCCGGCGGCCAGAACCAGCGGGTGGCGCTGGCCCGGGCCCTGGTGCTCCGGCCTCGCATCCTGTTGATGGACGAGCCTTTTGGCGCTCTGGATGCCCAGACCCGCGAGGACATGCAGCGGCTGCTCGCCACCCTGCTGGTCGAGCATCCCTGCCTGGTGGTGTTCGTCACCCACGACGTCACCGAAGCGCTCCTGTTGGGCGACCGCGTGCTGGTGCTCTCGTCCCAGCCGGCGACCATCGCCGACGACTTCCTCATCGAGGAGCCCCGCCCGCGCTCGGATCTGTGGCGCCGCTCCACCCGGGCCGGCCAGCTCGAGGAGCGCATCCTGGGTCAGCTGCACGACTCGGACTCCAAGGGCCAGGTGCGCGTCTCGATCTGATGGCCGACCTCCCCGACATCTCCCCCAAGAGCCTGTGGCAGGCCGCCGACGACGTCGATCCCGTCGACGCCAACTACCTGCGGGAGATGGTCACGTCCCAGGCGAGCGTGATGGGCCTGGTGGGGGCTCTGGGGGTGGGGGCCGTGCTGTCCATCCCCCTGGGCATCGGTGTCGGTGCGATCCCGATCATCGCGGCGGTCGCGGCCGAGTCCGTCGCCGCGCTGTTCGTGCCGTCCAGTCCCGTGTTCCGCGAATTCGTCAACCGGCGCCGGCGGATCGACCGGCGCGAAGCCGTGCGCAAGCACATGGTCGACGAGCTCTCTGTGCGGACCCAGCCCACGGACCGCAACTGGACCACCTACGGGCGAATGCGGGAGCGCCTGGACTCGCTGCAGCGGCTCGCCAAGTCCAGGGGCACCGCGCTGACCCCGCGCAACGTCGAGGACCTGGACGACGTCACGGTCGACTTCCTGGGCCTGTGGGTCGCGCTGCTGGCCATGCGCGAGCGCTTCGAGGGCGTGCAGGAGCCCGATCTGCAGCGCCGCCTGGCCGAGATCGAGACCCAGCTCGCCGAGTCCGAGGACGCCCTGGACCGCAAGCACCTGGAGCGTGCTGCTGCGGACCTGGGCCGCGTGCTCGGCCGTCGCAAGTCCGTGAAGAGCCGGGCCACGGCCGTCGAGGCCGCCATGCTGTCCATGGCCGACACCTTCGAGGAGGTGTTCCAGCGGGTGATCGCCAACCCGGCCTCCACCGACGCCAGCTCGGCCCTGGACGACGCCGTCGACCGCATGCGGGTCGAGGAGGCGTTGGACTTCCAGGTCGACTCCGAGCTGGAAGACCTGTTCCGCACCCGCCGGGCTGCCGGCACCAAGACCCTCTGAGGAGGACCCCTCTCATGGCCACACCCACCCGGATCTCCCTCACCGACCTCCAGGACCGTCACGACTTCGGGGCCAGCCGTGCCCAGGTGGCGTCCGCGGTCGCGGTCGCGCTCGCCGAGCCCGAAGGGCTGACCCGGTTCATGGCCCGCTGGACCAGCTGGAACGGCATGTTCGGCAGCGCCGTCGCGGCCCTGGCCGCCAAGATCGGCCGCTCGCGGGGCCTGTTCCTGGACCGGCACGAGCCCATCCAACAATTCGCCGATCGCAGCGTCTTCGTGGGCAGCTTCTTCTTCGACGCCGCCCGCGACGAGTTCGACGACCGGGACACCGTGCACCGGGACACCCACCGCTGCTTGGCCCAGGCCACTCTGGCTGGCCTGCTGCGCTTCCAGGAGCGCACCGACACCGCCGCCATCAACGCCCTCATCGCCGACCCGCCCTGGCTGGGCGACCTGCGCGACGGCGTCGCCCGAGGCTACGGCGCCTTCTCTGAAGACACGTCCCAGAACATCTTCCGGGCCATGGGCTACCACCTGGGCAGCGAGGTGTTGGCCGACGAGGAGTTCTCCATGCTGGACGACGCGCTGCGGACCCAGGCGCCAGAGCTCGTGGCCTTCCTGTCCGAGACGGTCATCGAGCTGGTGGGCCGGCCCCACAATGCGTATCAGTGGATCAAGGTCCACTCCGGCCACGGCGGCGGCGTCGAGGCCGATCACTTCGACTGGGCCGTCAAGGGCGTCCGGCGCGGCTTCCAGTTCAGCGATCCGGCGCTACACGAGGACCTGAAGGCGGCGGTCTTCGGTGGGTTCGCCGACTTTGCGCGGGACCATGCGCTGTTCTTCGAGCGGGTGGGCACGGCCTGATTGCCCGCGCCGGCGTTATCTCGCCTACCCAGGAGGACCCGACATGCCACCGACCAAAGCCCAGCGCGCCTTTATGGAGCGCGTGAAGGCGACAATCCGTACGACGCTCGAGTCTCTGGCGCAGGCGCACCCGGGCGAGACCCTCGTAGGGTATGCGCTTTGCACGGACGATGACCTGAGCTCGCTGCTCTTCCGCGCCATCACCGCCGAGGCGATGGCTGCATCGAATGTAGAGGACGTGCTCTGGCAGCCTACGGAGTGGCCCTACAATGATGGTGACGACGCCTTCGCGTCCCTGAGCGAGGAGCTGTTCGCCGCGGCCGGAAGCGCTAGGAACCAACGCACGCACGTCAGCAAGAGCTATCGATGCCTCGTGGACTCGCTGGGGGAGTGTCGGTCCGAGGGGGTGTTCGGCGAGGAGGTGTTCCTGTCTGCACTGAGCACCGACCCCAGCGAGTACATGGAGCGTATGGAGGATCGTTGGGCCGCTAGAATCAACGCCGCACAGGTGGCGGCGGAGCGCAAGAAGTGGATTGACAAGTGGGATTGAGGCCCCCCTGCGTCCATGTAACGACACACCCGGTGTGTCTCTGACCCAAGATGTGCCTGACGGTGGCGCTGAACAGGACGTAGCGCCGCTGCGCCGACAGGCTGAAGAGCAGTTCGGGACGTCAGGCGACGGCCGCAGGGTGCCCTGCCGCCGGTGACGATGGAGTGATAGCTTGGAGCGATGTCTCCCCCTGCCAGCTGGTACCGCGATCGAGCAAAGGTCGAAGGCCTTGGGGTGAAGCTGTTGCTCGCGTATACGCGGTTGGAAAAGCCGCCCTCGGTGGAGGCAGAAGTCGAGGCCTACCAGGTATTCTCTGCGACCAGGTTGGTCTTCGAGAGCAACTCGCTCGAGGGAGCGGGAACAGCGACCGTGGGCGAGACAAAGAAGCTGCTGCGGGAGGGGTTCCCGACCATTCCGAACCAGTTTCGGGCCTTCAGAGCTGGACCCCATTTGAATGACGGGATGCTCGATATTGCGGACGCGGAGCTCCAACGGGTCTGGGCGCTCTACGAAAGCTTGGATGTGGAACCACTGCCAAACGAGCCTTTGGTGAAGTTCGGTGATCGAACCAAGAGCATCTGGGATGTCTACCGGCACTACCACGCCTATTTGCTTGCGCTGGGGGACGTCGCCGATTTCAAGCGCAAGTTGACAAGGTACTTCTGGCTTCAGGCGCTTCGCGAGAGTGAGTACCTGAGAGACCAGAACCAGGAATTCTGGCAAGCTGAAGGGGGTGAGCGGGCCGCCAAGCTTGCCCGGAGGCCAAATCTGCTGACGCAGCGGCGGCTACGCCGCCTACAGAGCTCACTGTCGGCTCGGCAGGTTCCAGCCGATGCTGGCGTGCGTGCGGGGGAATACCGGATCGATCATCGTGGCGTCGGGACTTCTACGGTGTTCACCGCCCCCGAAAACATCCCGGGCGCGATGCGAGCATTCGTGAAACAGGCCAACAAACTGTTCTACACGGGGGCAACGCCCTTCGACGTGGCCGCACGCGTCTCGCACCGGTTCGTCAAGATCCATCCGTTTCCGGACTTCAACGGGCGGATGTCGAGGCTCCTAGTTGCTGTGGTGCTCCATGCCGCTGGTGTGCCCTTCTCGGTGTCGCTCCGGTCGGACAAGAAGTCCCGTCACCGGTACAAGCAAGCCCTGGTACGAGCTGATCGTGGCAACTACAAGGCCTACAGGGCACTTATCGCGACCAGCGTTGTAGACGGGTTTCTCGAGTTGGACGAGAACCTCAAGACCGCCGCCCTTCCTGGATTTGCCCCACCGGTGATTGGGGCTGTCATCTAACTGTGGAATACCAAGAGGTTGACCAGGCAGCCCGGGATGCCCGCCCGCCTCTCAGGCTGGCGTGTCCGTTCGACCCTACTCCAGCTCCAGTCGCACGATCCGGTCCCCCGCATAGGTGCCGACCAGGATGGTGCCATCGGCGGCCCGGAGGGCGGTCGTGCCGGCACCGCTGGGAGTGCCGGGCCCGCCCACGTAGAGCTCGTCGTAGCTGAGCGTCTCGGGATCGACGCTCAACACCGCGTAGGTGCCGGGGCAGGTGCCTTCCTCGAGCTTCGCACAGCCCCGATACTCGGTCATGGAACCGATGCCGGCGGTGACCAGGAGGTGGCCGTCGCTCGGGTCCCAGGTGGCGTTGTCCAGAGGCGGAAACTCACCTTCGTGCAACAGCGCACCGCTGTCCCGGTCGAACCGTCGCATGGCGTCGCCCATGCTGTAGTTCACGTAGACACTTTCGCCGTCCGGGGCCAAGGCGAGCCCGTTGGGCATGGCTCCCTGGGTGCCCGGCATGGCCACCATTCCGTCGCCTTGCTCCCACGAGATGAGCCAGCCGTCGTTGGCGGTCGTGCCAGCCCGCACGAACGCGACCGCCTGGCCGCCCTGGCGGCCCATCATGCGGGTCACCAGCAGGCCGCCCTCGGGGGTCGCGACCAGGTCGTTGAGCACGTCGTCCTCATGGGCCAGCGCGCAGCCGCGCCACGCCAGCGCCCAGGTGTCCCCGTCGGCCAGGACCTCGAACAGTTCGATGGACTCCCGCCCCCCGTGCTGGATCACAGCGAGCTGCAGGGCGCCGTCGTGGCGGATGCTCACGTCGATGCCGTGGGGACTGAACCCGTCATCCGCCGGCTCGACACACGCCGCATCGCCCCAGAGGGGATCCGCTCCGTCGGTCGCGCCGCCGGCATAGAGTTCGGTCCGGTCTTGGGTCTCCAGGTCCAGGAGCGAGAGGAAGCCGGGGCGCTCACCGTTCATTCCGCCGTACTCGCTGACGAGCACGTGTCGGTCGTCTGGCAGGGCCGCCAGGTCCTCGGGGTTCTGCCAGCCGCACAGCGGCGTCGCGGGACCGATCGGGTCGCAGTCCACGATGGGGTCGAGCGGCGCACAGCCGGCGACGATCAGACAAGGGAGGAGCGCTGTGAGGCGAGGGTCCATGGGAACTCCGGGTGGGCTCCATGGAGGTATAGGCGCTGGAAGACCCCCGTCGACGGACCGTTTTCGCGACCGGCTGTCCCACTGGTGCACCACCGGTGGTGGGGTTCTCCCCGGGGTGGCGCTGTCGTGTCGCTAAGAACGCGGCCGGCGTGGCCGAACAGGCCTCATCTCAGACCCCGTCCAAGAACCCCAGGTGGTCCGCGACCACCTGGCGTGCGTGCCCCTTCTTGAACGCCGCCGAGATGTGCGTGAACGGCGCCGGGTACTCGATCAGCTGTGACCCGGGCAGCGCCGCCTGGAGCTCCCGCGCCATGCCGATCTCCAGGGTCGCGTCTTCGACCGCGTGCTGCAGCAGCACCGGCTTGTCCGCCAGCGCCGCCAGACCCGGCGCCAGCCAGGCCAGGTCGTCGCTCAGCCCCCCGACACAGTAGGCGAACCAGTCGTGGATGCGCCCGATGGGGGTCGGCTCCAGCAGCGGGAACAGCAGTCGCCGCGCACCCCAGTCCTTGAGCTTGCCCAGCGGCGAGAGCTCCTGCCAGGTCGCGTGGAACAGGGCGTCCCGGTACATCTCGGTCCACAGCCGCTCGAAGTGCGCCCGGCTCAGGGGCTCCTCCCAGATGTCCCGAAAGCCCTGGAGCGCTGTGACCCGGGACTGGATGCGGGCCTGGGTCGCGCTGAAGTCCGAGTAGCCCCCGTGGAACCAGCCATAGCCGGCGGCGCTCAGGATCCGCTTCGGGTCGACCACCGCCAGCGCCGTGAGCACCATGGTGCCCTGGCTGATGCCGTAGAAGTGGGCCTGGGCGATGTCCAGGGCGCCCAGCAGCTCGCTGAGCTCCTGGCCCAACACCGGCAGACCGACCGGCTGCGCCCGCCGGCCCGATGACCCGGTGTCGGCGTAGTCCAGCCGCAGGACCCGGTAGGGCGCCTGGCGCCAGCCCCCCTTCACCATGTTGTCCCACTGGCCCAGGTTGAACACCGAGCCGTTCAACAGCACCAGGACGGGCTGCCCGCTGTCGTCGCCCTCGAGGGACCACGCGAGCTCCAGGCCAGACGGCAGGGTCGTGCGCTGCATGCTCATGACTCGCCCTGGGTCTCGCCGTCGATCGCGGCCTGGAGGGCCTCGACCCGCTGGCGCTCCCGGCGCAGGGTCTTGAGGTGGTTGCCACCCTTGAGCCGGGCCTCGAGCCCAAACAACAGGAACGCGGCGCGCTCTCCGCCCATGCGCTGAACCGCCGCATCGAGCACAAAGCCGGGAAAGGCTTCGGCGAGCTCCAGGTCCAGGGGGGTGCCGGCGTCTCGTTGCTGGAGGGCCAGGTCGACGAAGGACTCGGCCGCGCGACCGAGCTGGATGGCCAGAGAGCCCTGATCCGACAGGCCCCCCTCGAAGCCCAACGCCCGCTTGACGTGGTCGGCGCCCAGCACAACGGCAGAGGTGGACCCTTGCCCGCCCAGCCCAGCAAA
>Ga0209992_10003196_pt1 | contig 14046 bp, 9 predicted proteins | sample 2SBtaG_2_FD_182564 | JGI IMG/M metagenome (GOLD analysis project Ga0209992, IMG submission 182564) | Deep subsurface microbial communities from Kolumbo volcano to uncover new lineages of life (NeLLi) - 2SBTROV12_ACTIVE470 metaG (SPAdes)... | ecosystem: Environmental > Aquatic > Marine > Volcanic... | reverse complement strand
GCTCTGCATCTACTTTTTTATCTCCAAAGCAATAGGCACATAATGGGCCTGGCCTCCAGAATAATTCTCTTTTTAATCTTTGAATGTCTTTCTGGTCTACGTGTCCTTTTCCCAGACATCTTGGGCAATTGATATGATAGTTGTCTTTCATTTTATTTGTTTCTATGTTGCCAACAATATTTGTCTCCTTTTTTAGACACACAATGTTTGCATCTTTTTCCAGTTGATTTAGCTGTTGCATGACATTGGTCGTATTTGCATGTTACAATAGATTGTTCTGTAGTTTCCTTAGGGTTATTATTTAGTGTAGTAAAAGAAACAATTCCTCCTAAAATAATTATTGACAATATGATTATTATTTTTTTCATGATTCAGATTTTAAACTGTTATTTGAAGTTTTAATTAAATTAATGACATACTCAGGAATATAAGAATTTAATGGATCATTTAAATCTTTAAACCATACATATACCCATTCTTTACCATCTCTCGTAAAACTTTGAACAAAACAATGCTCTTTTTTAATATAAGTCATTTTAAGAGGAAGCCCCCCCTTCTTGCCTCCAAGACAATAAAAAGTAACCTTAAGACTATCTTCTATTACATCTACAATTTCATAATAAGAATCATATACTTTATCAAGAATTCCTTCAATCTCTGGAGCATAATCTATAACTATTGCATTCTTTTTCCAAGAAGTTTTATTTTCAGGGTCAATAACTTGAGATACAGAACCTTTCATTGATAACAAACTCCCTGGAGTTTCTATATCCATATTAGTATAATAACAATGAGTAAATTCAGAAATAAAATGTTCTGATTTTTGTGAATAATTTATACTTAATACTCCTATTAAGCATAAAATTAAATTTAACTTTTTCATTTTTTCTATTTATTTGATGGTTAATAAATTGTTGATTTACATCTTTATAACAGAAACTAAAAAAGGTAACCCTTACTGAATTAAAAAAAAGTTTAAATTTAGAGGTGCGTTATTTTTTAGGATTTATAATTATTTGCTCTACACTAGTATTTTCTGCTCAAGAAATTAAAGATTGTGATGATTTAAAGAAAAATTGTGAAGATTTATTGAAGAAGAAAAATCCCTCTTCTTTATTAATAGCTAAACAATATCATCAGTGTATTGAAGACTCTAATTCTTTTTATTATTCTAATAGTTTACACCTATTGTCACGTGCTTATTTTGATAATTACAAAAAAGCTCATGATTCCAACTTAATTTATCTTGATTCATCATGTTTTTATGGTGAGTTTTCATTGAAGAGTTTCGAAGAAAATGGATTTAAGGATTCTCTATCATACTTTAAAACTTTAATCAAAACGGCATATTTTATAAGAACTAAAGCTGATTGTATGAAGCAAGAAGATTCTAAATCTGCAAGAATCAGAAAATATGAATTAGCCATTAGCTTGCAAAAGAAGATTTTTGACCATTCGCTTTCTAATAAAAAATGGAAACAAAATTCATGTAAAAGAATAGCTTTTATCTATGATCGAATGTCAAAAATTGTTGATCCAAAAGAAGCTCAAAAATTTAAGTTGCTTAGTTATGATTATAAAAAAAAGGAATTAGAGCAGTCAGAAGATCAGAAGAAAAAAAATAATTGGTATAAATATTTTGATTTGGCATATACTTTTTTCAATCTACACAAAGATTCCTCAGAATTAAAAAATGAAATTTTAAAACATTACACAGATGCCTTAGGATATGCGAAAAAGCAATTCAAAAAAACACCAATTGATAGTCTTGCCGAATCATATAACAAAGTTGGGATTCGTTATCAAGGATTTAAGGACATAGAAGCGATTGAATATTTTGAAAAAGCCATTAATATTTATAAAAAACTAGGTAATAAAGAAGGTTTAATTAGCGAAAATAAATCTATTGGAATATCTTATTATTATGAAAAACAATATTCTAAATCGGCAGCTTTTTATGAAAAGGCTTTAAACATATTTAAAGAAATAAATGAAAATTTTCAAAATTCTTCAGATTATGAAAAGCTCATTCGTGATCTTTATCATATCTATAAAAAAGCTGGAAATAAACCAAAAGAAGAAGAGTATTGGAATATTTTACATAATCTTAAATCAAAGAATAAATCTTCATTAAATTTTAAGATCAATTCAATTGACGCTTCTCCAAATGGAAATAAAATTGTCATAGGATGCTCTAATGGTACTGCTTATCTATGGAATCCATCAAGTTCTGAAGAAAAAAAAAAGGTTAAACATGGTAATTTAGTAAATCATGTTTCTGTTTCTGGAAATTATTTTGCTACTATTGGTAAATATCACCTCAAAATTTGGAATACACATGACCTCTCATTAATTAAAGATCATCAGATAGAAAATAATGATATTGTTTTTTTTGAAATAGGTCCTGAAGCTAAATATTTAGTATGTGGCTATAAAGATCATTCCTTAGATATGTGGGATTTAAGAAATGGTAATCAGTTAAGCGATAATGAAATTATTACTCTAGAAACTTTAAGGGGTTATAAATTAAAAGGGATATTTCGCATTAAAATTAACAATGGGAAATATGAATGGTCAAATAAAGATGCTGACTTTTTGGCTAAAAGTTATTTTGGCTTTTCTATAAAGAAGTCAAAAAATTCAATTCAATTATTAAATGATGATGAAGAAATAATTCCTTTACCTGAACCTTTAAGTGCTGCAGATCTTGTTTGGAAAATTGATGATGCTGAAACTTATATTACAGCCACAAAAAATGGTAAAATTAAAATATTAAAAGAAAAAGACAATAACCTTATTGTTGATGATTCTTTGGACTTAAGAAGAATGCCAATAGCATATTTAGTAACAATAAATTTAAATGACGGTAACCTAAGGAGTGAAAATTTTAGTAATAAATTAAAAAATGATTCAGTATTAAACAAACAGATAAAAAGTTTTAACTCAACCGATTTTATTATTCATTTAAACGACCCAAATTCCATCAAGGAAAAAATTCAAAAAAAACTAAAATTTCTATCTCAAAAACTTTTCTATGACGATTTTGTTTTTTACAACATCAATGGAAGTTGGGACGAATATGATGTAAGGCAAAAAAGTAATTTGGTAAACGAATTAGCTAAACATTCTAATAGTATGAGAGCCAAAAGACAATTGTTTTTTTTGGATGTAGAAGAAGACCTTTTTCTTCATTTAGCAAAATCTACAGACTCATATAAAAACGAATACGTCAATTCAAATAAAGAAAGGTGCTTTATTTCTCACAATCTTAATAGTGACACCTTATTAACCGATTTATATCTTCAATCTAAACAGTCTATTTTTTGTTTTTTTGAAGAATCTCATCAAAAAAGAACACTTTTTTTTAAAGAATTGTATGATCTTTCTAAGAAAGATGATTCAAATCGCTATGAAGATTTTGATATAAAGACATACTATGAACATAACCTAACTGATAGGTCTATCGATTTCAATTTAGATTATGAGCTTGATATAGAAGAATCTTTTAAAGTAAAATCAAAACAAACAGTGTGTTTAGTAGTAGGAGTTAATGATTATAAGGGTAATAAAGGATTGAAAAATTTGAATCTTGCTGTAAGCAATGCTAAAATAATTGGAAAAACTGTAGAAAATAAAGTTAACTACAATCGTGTTTTTATTCTAGAAAACCCCACAATATCCGATTTTAAAAGACAGTTGAATGATTTATTAAATAATTATACATACTATGAAGGAAGTCAGTTTATATTATACTTTGCAGGGCATGGAAAATCTCAACCAGGAACAAATACACCTCATTTATTTTTTAAAGACTCCAAAATTTTATACGATGGTGATAAAATCGTAGATTTTGAAGACACCTATTCTTTAAGCGAATTAAAGGCACGGTTTTCTTCTAGTATTACTCAAGTATTACTTATTCTAGATGCTTGTGATATGGGTATGTTAGAACATGAAAATCAACATGTTGAAAAAGTAGAATCAAAACCTTTGCCACTAAAAAATAATTTAAATCAACGTAGTAAAGAACCTGCAAGAGTTATAATTACATCAAGTTCTTGTGGGCAGAAGACCTTAGATGGAGGTTTTGCAGAAACAATAACCCAGTTTTTTGAAAGCTCTTCTAATATGTCGGATAATACTCTTCTATTGAAATATATTAATAAAAATAATAAAAGAGCAATATCGACACCACAACATCTGTGTTTTGGATATCATCCCAACAAAGGTTTTGATCAATTTTTATTTCATTTAAAATAAACGAAAAGTACTTGTTTGAATAGTTTAATGGGACTCTTCAAATGAGGGTTCTCCAGGGTCTTTAAGTCCTTCTTGGTCTTCAATATCCAATGATTCATCTAGTACATGGTTGTTTTCTGTACCTTGAACTTCAGCTTCATCATTTACTTTTGCTGCAGCACAATCTTCAATAATACTTTTTAACTCATCTTCATCTGCATCACCAATGCATTCTTTTAGTTTTGAATTATCTTCTCCTGCAAATTCAATGCATGAACATATATCTTCTCCACATGATATTAATGTGAAAGCACCAATGAAAAGTAATAGATTTAAAATTTTAGACATTATAAAGAATTCTTATGGAAATGTTGGTTCACCTGGATCACTTAATCCTTCATCATCATCATGACCTAATTCTTCATGATCATTGTCAAGAGGTGTACTTTCATCTGCATTAATTGATTTTTCAGCATCCTCTTTATTTTTATCATCATCTGGTCCACCTTCTTCAATATCGTTGGATAGTGAGCCAGAATTAGGGTCTTCATGTGAGTTACACGCATTAAAATCTAACATTAATACTATTGTTAGAGATAGTGCTACATAGACATTAATCTTTTTCATTTTTATCTAATTTCTTATTCTAAAATTAGAATATAATATTAAGATGTCCAAAAAACAGTATTATTTTCTCATATATTAGAAGAATTATAGATGCTTTAGATAAGCATTTTTTTATTTTTATTGCATTAAATATGATCTTGATACCTTACATATTAGTTTCTGTTTTAATTGCCTGGATCTGGATCGATTATTTCAGGTACATAGATATTTTTGAAAAAGAGAGTTTGAAATACCTGCTATTAGCATTGCTTTTTGGAGGAGCTTCTGCTTATTTGGCATTATTGGTAAAATCTCCAATTTCTTCTGAATTATCTTTTATATTTTTTAGGGTTTCCATTGAAGAACTTTCTAAGCTGATTCTTTTCTTAGGGTTTTTCTATTTATTTAAGAAGGAATTTAATGAACCTGTAGATTACATTATTTTCATATGTATTGTAGCTCTTGGATTTTCTGCTTTAGAGAATTATTTAATGTTCCAAAAAGGTATATCAAATTATCAAAATGGAGATGACAGCATTGAATGGTTAATATCTGCTAGGGCTATTTTAGGATCGGTAGGTCATATGGTATACGCAGCTATTATTGGTTATGGGTTTGTACTTTATAAGTACCATCCAGATAAACCAAAGTTTACTATAATTGTTAAATATTTCTGTTATGCAGTATTGTGTCATTTTATCTATAATATTTTGACCTATAATGGATTTAGAGAGCTATTTAATTATGGATTGGATCTTAAATTCTTACATGCAGATAAATTTCATACTGATTGGAGTATGCTCTTTATTTTTATTTATTTTTTGATTACTATTTCTGTGTTTTCAACAATTCTAAATAATTCACTGAATAATTCTACATTTTTTTCTTATACTAAATCAGTAAATCCAGATAAAGTTTTATTTAGATTATTAATGTATTATGGGATTCTATTTTTAATTCAGCTCATTTTATATTTATATCTAAATTTTGATGATTTTTTCATAAATAATCAAGAGATACTTAAAGAAAAACAATTAGAACTTTTCTTGACATCTTTTGTTGTTTTTATTTATACCTGTTTGATTGTTATAGTTTGTGTTCGTTTAAGTAGATTTAAGCTTATTGAGAATAGGTGGCTTAAGTTGAAGTTAGAATTGCCATTCTTATTTGGAAAAGGTGAATTCATAAGTATTAAAGGTGATTCATATAACGAGTCTTTAGTTTGCTCATTTTACCAAAAAGAACATTGGTTATATCCAATTTATTATCAAAATAAATTTCTTAGGCCATTAAAGATATTCATTGAGAAAAAAGTCCTTTTGAAGGATGATGAAACATTTTTTTTAACCAAAATATTTAATCATGTTAGGAAAGATAAATTTGATTATGTTCTTATTAAACCTAAAATAAAAGGGGAAAAGAATATAAAAGGGGAATACCCAATAGTTAAGGTTTTAAAAATAGATGACTTAAAAGATATTGAAGATGTTAATAAAACAGAGGCTGACTTTAAGTACTTTGATATAGGTTATATAAAACCCAAGCGTAATTAATTATTTAAGCCATTATCCATCCATATGTTTTATATATAACAAGTGATAATAATCCTATTACTAAGGATAGTACAGTTAAGGTAAGAATAATAGAAATAATCCATACCGAAATTGTTTGGCCAACTTCTAGAAATGAAAATAAAAACACTATAATTATAGGAACTATAATGAATAAAAGTTTAGTTGAGCTTCTTATAGCATCATTTTCTCTGTAAAAACTATTGTATAATGAATGATCTTCTCCTATTATAAGGCAAAATATAATAAAAGAGGCTGATAATATTATACTAATTATAATCCCACAAGGTTGACCATAATCTTCAATACTAGAGGAAATGTCACTCCAGAAATTATTTAGGAATTCTCCAATTTCATTAAATAATTCTCCTATAACTGTTAATAATCCTCCGATAAGAGAAATTATAAAAATTAATATACCTATGGTGATTAAAATATTCATGATTTTGTTTTTAGTTAATTTATTTCTTTATAACAGAAATTGAAAAAGGTAACCCCCTTGGAATTTAAAAAATGATTTAATAGAGGGTTATTTGATCAAATAAATAATAATTAAAGTGTATAAAAAAAGCCTTCCAATGGAAGGCTTTTTATGGATGGAGTATGTCCAATGGTTTTTATGATATATGGTTTTTCCATTTTTTATTAATGTATTCTAAACATGCTATTTTTACACAAGCTTTGGAATCACAATCTCCAACTAGATCTCCAAGTTTTGAGGTTGCAAAAAATGCACTGGTTACTTTATTTCCGTCTGAAATAACTTCAATTGAAGAGAAATTGTTTGTTGAGCTATTCCAATACAGTCTATATGTGTCTGAATAGTCTCTAATTCTACCTTCATAAGTGATAGTAACTTGTACATACCCATTATGTATGCTAGCATTGCTATTTACTATTACATAAGCAGGATGTGCAAAGAGAGCTACTTCACTGTTCCCACCTCCATAATTAAAAAAGGAAGTAAGGTCGCTTGACATGTTTTGCTGTGAGAATCCTGTAGATCCTATTAACATCATCATTGAGAACATTAAAAAAGTAGTTAGCTTTTTGATTGGGTTTGTTGCTTTTGCATTTTTCATAATTTTTGTTTTTTTTTAGTTAATAATTATTTTATTTACTCCTTTATAACAGAAACCAAAAAAGGTAACCCCCTGGATTTAAAAAATGATTCAATAGAGGGTTATTTGATCAAATAAATAATAATTAAAGTGTATAAAAAATGCCTTCCATATGGAAGGCATTGGGATTATTTTTGCATAATAGCTTTAGCATCATGCCATCTAATTATAAATTAAATGTTATTAATTATTGAGTTGTTTACATTTTTCTTCATCCATGATTCCAGAAATAGTAAAAGAGGCATCATCATAAATTGTTGTTAATTCACTTTTACTTAGAATAATAGTAAGGTCATCAAAGCTCATTGTAATGTTTTTTTCTCCTTCTCCAAAGAAAAAATCTGCAATATATTCTAATTCTTTTTCAGAATTTCTTTTATATGCGTCCATTCCGACATCTGATAACTTTAGTGTTACTTTGTTGCCATTGTTGTAATCTTCTAGTGACCCTTCTAGAAAGTAGAATTCTAAATTTTCATAGTCTATGTCCATTGAGAAATCAGTATCATAATAATCGTAACTTAAGTTAACTCTCAGATCATTTATTTCAGTTATTTCCCAAATGTCGTACTCTCCATTGTTTTTATCGGGCATATCATCTTCAGCATAAATATCTTCTGAAAAAGTTTCTGCTTTATTATAAGGGATTTTGACAGTTCCAGTAATTTCTCCTGAACCAGATATAATTTCATATTGGTTATTGTTATTAAGCTTATAAGTTTCTGTAAAATTTAAGTTTTTTGCTTCCATGGAAAAATAACAGTCGTTATTTTCTGCTTGGTTATCATCTTTAATACAGCTCGATAATGTTAGTCCAGCAATTGCAATTAAAAGATATTGTTTCATGATTCTTTTTTGGTTCATAATTTCTATTTTTATAGTTAATAATAATTTTATTTTCCTCTTTATAGCAGAAACCAAAAAAGGTAACCCATTGGGTTGAAAAAAAACTTAATAAAAAGGGTGATTCAGAAAAATAAAATTCTTTTAATTGAAATTATCGAATTCTAAAATATTATCAATGTATTCTAAAGCATTGCAATTAGGGATGTTTTGATTCATTAATTCAATAATTTTGTTATTAGATTTACCAATTTCATTATTGATATTAATAGTATTTAGATAAGATAATAGATGGCCGGGATCAATTTTTAAGCAAATTTTATAGTATTTTATAGCTTTATTAAATTCTTTTTTTATTTGAAAATACCTACCAACAATATAATTAGCTTCTAATGTGTTTTTTTTTGAATTAATAAATTGTTCTATATTATCGTTTTTTATGTTTGATGTTAACCATTTATTTAATTTATAATAATAATTGTCTTTGTCTAATAAGCAAGATTCTCTGATTAATTCTCTACTTATCTTATTTAATTGTTTTACATGATCTATAGATTTGTATTTTTTGTAAGACTGATTTTTGATACTTTTTTTAGTAGTATCAATTAAACAATATAGTTCACCTATTTTTAATGTATCTCCAGATTTCACTTTTTTACTTATAATACCCTCTAAATTTGATTTTAAATAAATTAATCCATGTTGATCGAATCCTGAAGGAAAAGAAAAATTTTCTGAATCAGTTATTCTAATTATTTTCTTTTTAAGACCAGAATTGAATTTTAGTATTGGTTTATTTTTTTGTACATAAGTATTGTCTTCAATTAACCATTCTACAACAATTTCATCATATATTTTATTGTTTATTTTTACATTAGGTAAATATTGCTCGATTCCGTTTATTGTTAATGGAGAAAACTCTGAATATGACTGAATTGATATTTTATCTTGATTAGTATTATAAAATCTCCATATTTTTTTATTCTTTGTAAAACTTTCAGATATAGTAAGGTTTTTAATATTCTGATAAAATACACCAAGTGTATTTCTTATCATTGGGTTATAAGGAGATTCAATTAGTGCATCTATTAAAAGTGTATTTATTGAATTTAAAACTGATAATGTATATTTTTCATTTGATTGATATTTAATATTTAAGATTTTTAATTTAGCTAATAATGTTTTTACCATTGGGTATTCTAGTAATTTTTTATTGTTTAAAAGCTGAAGAGCTTTTGATTTCTGTCCAGTTTTATATAATAGCTCAGCATAAGAACAAACAATATAATCTACTTGGGGATCAATTTTAAATGCTATTGAAAAATTTATTTCAGCATTTATAAAGTCTCCTAATTTCATATATAAAACAGCTAGATTATAATAGCCTTTTGATTGGTTAGGGCCTTTTTCTATTGTTTCTTTAAATTTAATTTCTGCTTCTTTGTAATTATTTTCATAGATGAATATTTTTCCAAAATTACAAGGAGCTTCTGCCCACAATGGAACTAATTCTTCAGCTTTTAAAACATTTTCTTTAGCTTCTTTAAGTTCCTTTAATTCTTTATATAATGTGCCTAAAATATTATAGATATATGTAGCGTCAGGATCTAATTCTTTTATCTTATTAATTTTTTCTATAGCTTTTGTGTAATTTTTATGATCTTTTAATTGTATAGTCAAAAATGTTTCTAATAAATACTTATTGATTATAAGCTTATTAGTATAAATTTCTGGATCATTATCTTTTGTTGATAATTCAATTGCTTTTTCAGCATATTTAATCCCTTTTTGAATTGATGATATGTCAGGTAGAATTGGCTTTCCATTGACTAAAGGATACAATATATCCGAAATAGATTTATTTAGTGCAGCTATAAATGTACCTGATATTAGATATTTAATATTATTAAGTTCAGGTACTTTGATTAATGTGTCATGCAAATCACTAGCGTTGAAATTTAAAATAGTTTCATTATAATTTAAAGATTCTTTTAAATTGTAATGTCTTCTTAAATAACCTTGATAATCACCTATTTCTATAAGATGATTAATTGGGTCATACATTAAGCAACTAATACCACTCTTTCCTATTATGTCCTTTTTGCTTTTATACCATTGAAAATGGAATATGGGATTTAAATTATATATTTCAATTTTATAACTTACACTTGCGGTGAAGCAAAAATTTTCTAAAGGATCTACATCAATTGAATTTAATTGTTTGTAAAAATCAACAGATAATTCATTTAAAAAATTTAAATTTTTTCTACCCCAAAACTTTATGTTACCATCATAACCAACACTAATTATTTTGTTTGAAAAATTTAATAAACAGAGATCTTTAACATATTTTCCACTATGCGCTTTAATGCTTTTTATTTCTTGAAATGTTTTAATGTTCCATTTTTTAATAGTGCCATCATCACTGGCAGAATAAATTGTATCTCCAATAAATTCAATATCATTTATTTTCTTTTCATGTCCCTCTAATAAATTAGAAGTTAAATTATTTAAATCCCAAATTTTAATATTACCATCTGCAGATCCTGAAATTAAAGTTCTTTCATTTATATAAGCTAAGGATGTTATATCATCTGTATGTGCATTTTTTATTTCTTTTATTTCTTTTTCTTTTAAATAGTCCCAAATAATAATGTTATTATCCCAACCACCTGAAGCTAAATATTTACCTGAAGGACTAAATTTTAATGCTCTAACACCACCACTATGTCCAATTAGAGTTTTTATTGGTGTTAAAGAATTTAAATCAATAATTTTAATTGTATTATCGTGTGAAGCTGTTGCAGTATATTTTCCATTTGGAGATTTATCTATAGCATCTATTCTATCTTTATGTATTTTAAGTTGTTCTTGTTTTATGTATGAAATTTGTTGAATTTCATTTATTTCCTGATTTATTATTTCATCTTTGAAAAAAACTTTTTCATCTATAAGTTTCTCATATATTTGAATTATACTTTTTAATCTTAAAGAGATATTTTCATATTGATTGTTGATAGATCTATTACTACTAAGAGTTTTTATATTTTCTATATGACTATTTAAGGATAACGAAGCTTCTTTTTTCTGATTTTCATTAACAGTAGTAATAGCTGTTCTTGGATCAGAACTTGAACAGGATGGAATTTGCACATTTGATGTTTCTTCAGAAACATTGTCTTCAACATATCTTTCTAATTCTTTGAAAGTTATAATTTGATCTTTATCAGTATCTGCTAATCCTTTTAATCCATTAACTAAATAGTAGGAAAAAACACCATGTCCTTCACCCCATCTATCACTCCATTGGTTACCTTCAATTGAATTTTGATGTGGTAGACATGAAGCAATTTTATAAGAGTTACTCCAATTGCTAGCTAAACTACTAATTGTATAATTTGTATATTTTTGATCACTAATAACTATACCTGATCTACATGCATCAGTAAAAAGAAATAATTTAATTTTTTTTTGAGATGCTTTTTCTATGTATTTTTTTAATAAGTCAAATGACACTGCATCATTCATTTCATATCCAGAATCATTAGGAGGGTCGACTTTGTTAAATAGAAAATACCCTTCATTAATTTCTTTATCAACATCTCCATGCCCAGCAAAATATATAATAACAATGTCATTTTCATTAGCTTGATGGAAAAGTATGTTTCTTAATTTACTTATGAATTCATGCGCATTAGCTTCTTTATTAATAAAACAAGAGATATTTTTTTCTGGAATATCCTCTTTTTCAAGGAAGTAGTTAAGGATCAGCTCTGCATCGTCATCTGCATATTTTAATTGTTGATCATTCGATAAGTTTGGGTAATCTGATACACCCACAATTATTACATAGGTTTGATTACGATTACCTTGAGTATAAAAATTAAATGAAAAAGCGATAAAAAACAGGGTGATCAGAAAACGATATAGTTGATTTTTGGTCATGCTTTTGTGAATTAATTAATATAAATTTAATTTAAAATAAGTTAAATTAGAAGTAAAATAAATAAGATGATCATACGATTAATATTTATATATCTTTTCTTTAATATCACTTTTTGTTTTTATTCTCAAGAAGAAAAACGCCTTGCTCTTGTTATTGGTAATGCTAATTACGTAAATGGAGCACTTGAAAATCCGGTAAATGATGCCCTCTTAATTGCTAGAACTTTAGATTCATTAGAATTTGATGTAATTCTGGACACCAACATTGCAGACTTAAGAGCGTTTAAGGAAAAGGTAAATGAATTTGGAGAGAAGAGATCAAATTATGATGTTGGCTTTGTATTTTATGCAGGCCATGGAGTACAGGTTGGAGGGGAGAACTTTTTACTTCCTACAAAAGAGGAATTTAAGACAGAAAATAACGTACGAGATTATGCATTAAGTGTACAAAATATTGTTAGGTACCTTTCTTCAATGACCGATCAGGTAAATGTTTTAATACTGGACGCATGCAGGGATAACCCATTTGAGTCCAATTGGAATTCAACTAGGTCTTTAAAGGGTAGTGGACTTGCAAAAATGCAGGCACCTTCTGGTTCTTTAATTGCTTTTTCTACTACCGCTGGCAATACAGCTCCTGATGGCGAAGGGGAAAATAGTATTTATTGTCAAAGTTTGGCAAAGAACATGCTGCTTGAGGGAGTTAATTTAGACCAGGTATTTAGGAATGTAAGATCCGAAGTTTTAGCCTTAACCAATGGTAAACAAATGACAGAGGAATCTACTCAGCTTACAGGAGAAACTTTTTATTTGTTAAAAAGGACTTTTAAAGAAGAATTTGCAATGATTGACTCTTTAATTGATGATGAGAAATATTTAAAGGCACTTGAAATAGCAAGCTCTGTTTTAGAATTAGAACCTACTAACAAAATGGCATTACTTAATAAAGGAGATATTTATGTTGGGCTTGAAAAATTTGATAAAGCATTAGAAGATTATAACCTAGCAATAAAGTTGTATCCCAAAGATGAAATGTGTTATAATTACAGAGGTAATTATTATTTATATGCAATCAAAGAAATAGATTACAACAAGGGCATAGAAGACTTAAACAAAGCCATTGAATTAGATTCCAATTATATAAATGCATATTCAAACAGAGCAGATGTTTATTTAGAATTAGAAGATTACGATAAGGCTCTAGCAGATTATACAAAAGCAATAGAGCTGGATAAAGACAATCCTAGACTGTATGATTATAGAGCAGACTGTTATGTAGCAATGGAGGATTATACCAATGCTTTAAAAGACTTAGGTAAAGCCATTGAGTTAGCTCCAGAGGATGCTAATTATTACAACAACAGAGCAGGTATTTATAATGACAGAGCAGATTATTTTAATTTCAATGGCTTTGGTTATATTCAAGAGTATGATGATTTGGCTCTAAAAGATTATGCAACAGCTATGAAGCTAAATACTAATGATTTTGAGACTTCAAGAGCCATTAATTGTAGCGCAAATATTTACAGGATACAAGAGAAATATGAACTTGCAATAGCAGAATATACAAAAGCGATAGCAATAGAACCTGTCGTAATACATTTCTCAAATAGAGGACGAGTTTACCAAATAATTGAAGAATATGATAAAGCTATAGCAGATCTTACAAAAGCCATAGAGCTGGATAAAGACGATCCTAGATGGTATTATTATAGAGCAGA
>Ga0209992_10003116_pt1 | contig 14046 bp, 23 predicted proteins | sample 2SBtaG_2_FD_182564 | JGI IMG/M metagenome (GOLD analysis project Ga0209992, IMG submission 182564) | Deep subsurface microbial communities from Kolumbo volcano to uncover new lineages of life (NeLLi) - 2SBTROV12_ACTIVE470 metaG (SPAdes)... | ecosystem: Environmental > Aquatic > Marine >... | reverse complement strand
AGTTTTTTTTATGAGGCTGGGGGGTTTTTAGTTAAAAATTAAAATTTATTTTTTATCAATATTCCCTATATTCTGCTAAGTTTTGTTCTACTAACCAGTCATTAATATTTTCATAATCTAAAATAATTTCAGCTAAGTAACGACCATATTTACCTTTATGGTCTTTAAGAGTTTTGACGATTAAAGTTTTACCAAGGATTTTTCGTCTTAAACGATCCCTTGAAATCTTACCTTTTACTTTCTCATCACCTCTAACTTCTGGTGCATTAATTCTAGCAAGTCTAAATTTTTGTATTGTAAATGTTGAAAATCCTAAATTAACTATAGCGGTAACAGTATCACCATCATAAACTTCTACAATTTTTGCTTCATATTCGTATAAATTAGCCATTAGATTTTATCCTTTAGTATTTATCATCTTCATATTCAAAATCACAATTGTTTTCATTATTAGAACAAAATTTAAATCCAGTAGTTATTACTTCAACCATACGACTACCGCAATTAAAACAAGTTTCTTCTAATAGTTTGTGAATGCATTTTCCATTACCACAATTTACAACACCACAATTGTAAGTTTCTTTAGGTTTCATTTTAAAATGATATTAAATTTAATTTGTTTTTTCTGCATTTTGTTCATTACGTGCATCAGAATCTTGATCATAAGTTTCTGGTGCTATTTCATGTTGCAATCGTAATGCAGTTTGAAGTTTTTCTAAGCGTGGAATATTCATAATTTGAAACCTCCTATTTATATGATCAAGGCGTTAAAAATTAAATTAAATCTTTTTGTTTTAAATACAATGTATCAATAATACATCCGGTAGGTAATGCACTATAATTTTTCTGGATATACCTATGTCCTAATTGCATCACCTCATTATTCCAAGCATTAGGTTTAGTTTCAGAACCTTGACTGTTAATTTTAGCAAGTAAAATCCTATTACTACTAGGTTTAAAACCTAATCTAATTAACTGATATCGTTCATTGAGATTATTTGATTGTAGTTTAATTCCTAATACTGTAATTGATTCCCCTTTACCGCGAATTTCAAACATTTTTAATTGCATAGAGGTTTCCTATTAAACTGCAATATCACCTTTAATTGCTGGGTGAGGGTTATAATCTTTAATCAAGAAATCTTCATATTTATATTCGAAAATAGAATTAGGTTTTCTATTAAATTCTAACACAGGTAACTTTTTTGGCATTCTATACAATTGTGTTTGTACTTGTTTAAGATGATTAACATAAATATGAGTATTACCAAGGCAAAATATCAGTTTCCCTGGTTTTAAATCACATTGTTGTGCAAACATATGAAGAAGAAAAGCATAACTTGCAATGTTAAAGGGTAATCCAAGAAATAAATCTACACTTCGCATATTAACTAGGCAATCCAATGTGTCTTCAAGTTGATTAACATTAAATTGAAAATTATAATGACAAGGTGGTAAACTCATTTTAGCTAAGTCATGAACTGCCCAAGAATTAACCATAATTCTTCTTGAATTGGGATTATTGTTAATTTGATTTGTAGCTTCTTCTATTTGATTAATATAACTGTTATATCCTTCCCAGCCCGTCCACTGTGCCCCATAAATTGGTCCTAAATATCCTTTTTCATCTGCCCATTCATTCCAAATGGTAACACCATTATCATTCAAATATTTTATATTAGTATCGCCAGATAAAAACCAAAGTAATTCATGAATAATAGATTTAATATGAATTTTCTTAGTAGTTACTAAAGGAAAACCTTTTAATAAATCAAATTCTATTGTTTCACCAAAAGTATAAATAGTATCAATACCTGTTCTATTTTCAGTTCTAACTCCATTATTTTTTACTTTTTGTAATAAATCTAAGTATTGTTGCATGATTTGTCTCTACTTTAAATTATCTAAGAAATAAAGTTAATTTTGCTAAAAATCCATAACTCCAAGGAAATCTATAACAAAAAGGTATTAAACAAGGAAACAAAGTTAAATGAAGTAATATAAGTTTTTGTAGTGGATTTAAATTTTTAATAATTATTCGCATGCAAACAGAATCTTTCATAATAGCATATAAGTCTACTAATTCACGTAAACTATAAATGTAAGTGCAGAATAATAGAAATTTTTTATTAATTTCTGGTTTAAACTTATTCTCATTATGTTGATAATTGTATTTAAACAATCCTGTATCTTTACTATGCTTAAAATTTTCGTTTTGTTTTTTAGTTACTTCATACTCCATAATTAAGTTAAAAATTATCTTATCGTTCCAAACACAGCATTCAACAAAATGATTTGTTGTTTTAACTAAGCCAATAATATCTTGTAAATTTGAAATATAAAGTTCTTGTAATTCTACTATTTCTTGGGAAAGTTTGAAAGAAAACATCCTAGGAATTTCTTTATCAATTTTAACAACCTTTTTTAAATTAGTATTTTTGTTGATAAAGGTAATAGGGTAAATGATTAAATTATGTTTAATTATAATTTTAGCCATGGAATTTTTCTAAAAAAAAAATAATCGGATTACTAGGAGGAAGGTTAGTAATCCGATTTGACCACAAGGCCTAATTTTACTACACATACGGGGTTGGTTGGCTGCTGTGTAGTAAAGTTAAAAAACATTTATCATGTTAAACTTTCTGTAAGTTGCATTCTTTTGACTTTTAATTCTGCAAGAATTAGCTTGATATTAGGATCTTTAAAAATATTTATTTTTTGTTCTTTCGTTAAAGATTTATAAGATTTTTGTACAAAAAATCTTTGTTCTAGTGTCAGATAAGGCATTTCATGATAAATTGCAAACGCTTTTTGATGCGTATTTAGAATAATATCTCCTCTATTATGTCGCGTTAATAAGATTTTCTGTTCATATTGTCGGAATTTCATTGCAATGATTTTTTCAGCTTTTTCTAACTCCTTAACTCCTGTTATAGCCGCACGTATTCGGTCGCAAATTCCAGTAGAAGCCAATTCTAGTAACCAAATATCCACAGGCTGTTCTAATTTGTATTTATATGTGAAATGGCTTCCAGAATTGCTGTAAACAGTAACTTCAAATCCGGTATTATCTTCAAAAATCAACTTTTTTGTGATAATTCTACGATTTTTACCGAAATGTAAGCTAATTCCGTTTTTAAATTTAACTATTGTGTTTGCTGAAGTTTTCATTCTTGAATATCTTTTCTTAGAGCTTTTAAGTTTTCAATAGCACCTTGTTTATATATACGAGCAATTAAATTAAATATAACTACTAAATCTGGGGTTTCTAAAACAATTCCTTCGTCACCTTTTATATCTAAATTTTGAAGTACGTACGTAGAATTATCTAATTTCGGGTAAATTTGCCAAGATCCAATTTTAATCATTTTTTGCTCCAAATCAGTAGTTTAACAGAGTCTATCAAAATAAACGTTTCGTGTCAACATGTAAAAAATAAGGGTTGAATTCGTCATTGACATGATATACAATCAATTTCCCGTTCACAAATTAACCGTATAAGTCCATGATTTTCATTATACTCCTTATATTATGTATCATTTTTTGGCCAGCTACCCTTGCTGTTTTAGGAGCTTTAACCGCACTATTTAGTTCTGGCTTAGGTCAATGGTTTTTATTAGTTTTTGTTGTAGGTTTGTTTTGTAAATTAACAGGCATGTCTAAATGAAGCTATCTAACGACCAAAAAGCAGCTTGTAACCTTATATATAGATGGTGGCTCGATACAGATGAAAAAGTTTTCGTTTTAGAAGGCCAAGCAGGTACAGGCAAGACTTTTATTGCAAAGCGAATTACAGAATTACTTCCTGGGTGTGATGCACTTTTTACCGCGCCAACTAATGAAGCTCTTAAACAATTAGAATTAGCGGTAGGTGAAGAAGTAGAGTTAAAAACTACTTACTCTGCATTAGGTTTTAGGTTTGACACTAAAAAAGAAATTCCAACTTTAATACAAGAAAATTTACCACAAACTATTTTTGATTATAATTTAATTATTGTTGATGAAGGTAGTTATGTTGGGCTAGAACTTTATGAAGCATTATTAGATTTAAAAATTAAAATTCTTTTTCTAGGACATAGAAGTCAATTACCTCCTGTTGGAGAAGAAGATAAAAAAGCAAAAGTTTTTGGAATTAATTCTTCTAAGATTTTTTGTTCTGAACATAAAATGTATAACTTATCTGATTGTAGAAGACAAGATGGTGAGTTATTGAAATTTTGTCAAATAGTGGAAAAAGCTATAACAGACTCAAATATAACCATTCCTAAAACTTACAATAAAAATAAGTCTGTATTTTCTACTCAAATGGAAAAGGAATTATCTAACATATTTGCAGGTAAAACTAAAATTCTAAGTTGGACAAATAAAGTTGCAGATAATTTAAATGTAAAAATTCGTAGGGCAATTTATAAACAAGATAACCCGAATAGATTTCTCAAAGGAGATAAAATACTTTTAACTACTAAGCCTACAAATTATTGTGGAAATTTAGATAATAAAAATATTCAAGTTAATTTTAAACTTTTGCAAAAGGAAGCTAAATTACTCTCTATTAGCAGTAAATACACAGTTTTAAAATGTGCCGAATGTTATTGCATGCAGATTCCTTGTTATAAATTAATGGTAACTGATTCTGAAGAACAAATACTATTTCTTTATGTTGCAAAATATGAAACTGATTTAAAAGATTATTGGGATAGTCAACTTAAAATAAGTTTTAAAATTAAATCAAAAAAAGGTAAGCAAAAACATTTTGAAAAGGTTCATTTTATTTTAAGTTTATTTGCTCATGTTAAATATGACTATGCCTTAACAATTCATCGTTCTCAAGGAATGAGTATTGAAAATGTTATATTCCTAGCAAGTACTTTAGAAGGTTGTGTTAATTTAGATTTAAGAAAGAAATTATATTACGTTGCAGTTTCCCGTAGTAGAAATACCTTAACTATTTATTAAAATTATGATTGATATTACACAGGTAACAGAAGATAAAGATCCAGGTCCATCACCAGAATTAAGTGCTAAGTATTCAGATTTAAGAAAAAAACGTTCTAAAGGGGAAGATTTAACTATTGCTGAAATGAAAACAGTAATTGAATACTCCCGCGCAGTTCGTTGTAGGAATTTTACTTTTAAATCTGAAGCTCAAATTGCTAAGGAAAATAAACCTAAGAAATTGTCAAGAGCTAATTTAATTCTTTTACAAGAAAAATTAAATAAAGGTGAAGAATTAGAAGAAAAAGAGAACGCCAATTATAGACATACTTTAGAACTTTATAAGGGAATTAAGTTATCTAAAAAGGCTTTAGCTATTTTACAAGTTAAAGACTTTACAGAAGATGGGTTAAACCCTATTGAAAAAATTGATTTAGAAAAAAATTGTCCAACCCCAACGGAAGATACATTATGAATATAACTCCTATTAAATATCATTTCTTTCCTGAAGTTATTTCAAATACAGATATGACATCTTGGTCTATGTGCGAGTACAGATGGTTTTTAGAAAGATGTTGTAATTTTGTACCTATTAAAGAAACAGCAGAAGTTAATCCAGATCTGCTTGCAGGTGGGGTATTTGCAGCAGGTTTAAATTTAGCTAGAAAAAGTTTTTTTGAAGAAAACAAATCAGAATATGACGCAATAATGCTAGCTGAAAATTACGTAATGGATGAGTTAAGTAAAGTTGATTATGACGATCCTTTAAAAACTCCAGCACGGATGTCTTCAGCTATTAATGAATATTTTGACGAATTTCCTTTGGATTCTGAAGACAAACCTGTTTATTTATCTAACGGTCAATTAGCTGGGGAACAAAGTATTACTATTGAATTACCTTTTGAACATCCTATAACTAAAAAGAAACTAATATTTAAGGGCAAATTAGATAGTTTAATTTCTCGTTATGGAAAAGTTCATGTAATTGATGATAAGACTACAAAACGTATTTATAAAGATGAAGCTGCTAGATGTTCAGTTGATAGTCAATTTATGGGTTATGCCTATTTAGCTAAAACATTGGGCTTAGAATGTAATGATGTTTTAGTTCGGAAAGTTGGATTATATAAAGGTGGAAATAGATTTGAAGAAATTGCAATTACAGTTTCAGAGTATTTACAAGATGAATGGTACGAAGGACTTTTAAGAAAAGTTAAAGCAATGTTAGATTGTTATGAAAATTATAAAATTACTAAGAATGAAAGAAATTTTTCAAAAGATTTTAAATTAGGATGTACTGCATTTAACCGTATTTGTCCTTTTAGTGAACCTTGTAGGGATCCAGATTATCGGCCATTACTTTTTAGTGAATTTGACCAAATAATTTATGATCGTAGAGATGAAAACAATAAAAAAATGGTTCCTTTAAAGGAATTTTTAGGAGAAGTTCTTAATGAAAAATAATATATTACTTTATGGTGAAGGTGGGACAGGTAAAACTAGTTCTATTATTTCAATTTTAAAGCTTTTAAAAAAGAATCCTGAACTGAAAATTAGATTTCTTTCAGCAGAATCTAATAGCATTTTAGGAATTAGAGATGGGTTAGAAAGATTTAAAATAAAATTAGAACCTAGACAGCTGTTATATATGGACGCAACACCTTCCCTAGAAACTGCACCAACTTCACAACAATTATATGAAGAATACTATGAAGGTTTTCATAGTGTAACTACAAAAGATGCTTTAAGTGTAAAAACTAGTGCGATGGAAAAAACTAGGAGAAAAACATTTATTAAAATCCTTAAAGATTTTGCTTATTTTAAAGGTGTAGATTTACTTACAGAAGAAGTAGTTGATTGTAAGGATTATTTAAAATGGGGACCTAATTATGTTTTTGTTATTGATAGTTTAACGGCAATTTGTGATTATTTATTAGAAGAAGTAAAGGGAAGTCGAATTTTAACTGTAATGTCAGACTACGGGCATGTTCAAAGTAATCTAATGTCTAAGGTTATAAATCCTCTGTGTGAAGTTAGTAAATGTCATATTATTGTGTTAGGTCATCCATTTGAAAGTGTTGATCCAGCACAAAAACAACCTAAAGATACAGAACTAAGAATTACTAAGATTTTTCCTATGACCTGTGGATCTGCTTTAAATAGTAGATTAATTAGTAAATTTACAGATGTTATTTTCGCTTATAAAAGAGGTTCAAGATATTTTTGGACAGGGAATACAGACGGTATTTCCACAAGTACTAGAAATTTTCCAAGTAAATCAGACTTGGTACCGGATTTTAGTTTATACAAATTTTTTGAATAGACTAAAATAACAACGTTGTATTTAAATTAGGAGAAATAAATGTCAAATAGATTCGATATTGATATTGAAGAAGTGTCAGAAGTAAAACCAGTTTTACCGGCTGGTCCACATGACTGTAAACTACATTCTATTAAAGTAATTGAAGGAGAATCAGATAATGGATTTTGGTATAGGATGGATCTTAAAGTAATTTTAACTGGAGAAGAAGAAATAAAGTTACTAGGAATACCAGAACCTCAATTAGTTTTGGGTCAATTTTTAGCTTTTAACGAAGAAGGAAAATTTCAAGTTAAACTTTGTCCTATTTTCGGTCAATTCTTACGTGTAACTGGTTTTAATACACGTCAAGCAGATTTTGAAGAAGGAACCGAAGATGCTACAAGTGACGCGGAATATATTACTCAAATGGTTCGCAATATGAATCAAGAAATTATGGGTATGGATGCAATAGTTTTCACTAACATAGGTAAGGATTCTAGGGACGAAACAACAAGGATTCACCGAGCCGTTAAATTAGCTAAAGCTGAAGTAGCTTAATTTTAAACTAATAAGAGTTCCTAGCTAGTATAGTGGGAACTCTTTAATAGGAGCAAATTATGGCCATACGAAAACGAGATACAGCTTACATAATTAGAAGAAATAGTAATTTAATAGGAACAATTATTAATAATAAATCCTATGCGGAGGCAAAAATGAAAAGTTTAATTAAAGAACATAAAAAAGCTTATGATAAAACTTTTCAGTCAAAAAAATATGATGACGCTTTTATCTGGATATTAGCAACAACGCCTGTGTTAAAAAGATGAATAGAGTTAAACATCCACCTAAACGTGATTGTATGGTAATTGCAGACTATCCTATTAAAATGGAATTAGATAATAATAGGTTTTTTAGTTCAGTTACACACTTAGAATTAATTGACAAATTACAAAAAGCTGGCATTAAAAAAAGTAATTGTTTTTATACTTACTTATCAATGGAAAGGCCAGATAAGGAAGATAACCCAGATTTTATAAACGATTTTGCAAAGGAAAAAGATTTATTTACGCAATTAACAGAAGAAAGAAAAGTAATAACTGTTAATGAAAATGGAAAAGAATTCTTTTGCATTGATGAAGAGAAAAAACTTTATATTTCTAAACAACTTGCAGAACAAGTTAATGCAGTTTTTATAGAAATTGAAAAAGTTAAACCTAAATTGGTTATTTTAATGGGGAAGTGGAGTTTATTTTTCCTTTGTAATGAAATTTCTTATACTAATACTAGGAGTACTAAGAAAACTTATAAACCTTTTGGGAGTTTATTAACACATAGAGCTTCTGTTATGCCTTTAGCAGATAATAAAAGAATTAAACGTGATACTGTAGTTATTCCGATTCTACCTATCATAGCTGGCCAAAGAATGCCCCAAAAAAAGCCGATAATTTACTGGGATATTAAAAAATGTGGGGAAATTTATAAAGATCTAAAAGCTACTTCTAATTTCAGTAAATATATTAGAACTAGTTATAATTTTACTATAAGTTTAGATTATAATGTTATCATAGCCGGTTTAATTAAAATAGCTAAAAAACTTCAAACTAATTCATGTTTAGTTTCTGTTGATATTGAAACTAAGCATAGTATTATTGATTGTTTTTCTATTACTTTAAACACGGATTATACCTTATGGGTTCCTTTGGCTACCGAATTTGATCCTAATATATGGTCATTAGAACAAGAAACTATAATAATATATTATAGTAAGTATATTCTTCAGCATCCCAATAGTATTATCATAGGACAAAATTTCTCTTATGATGCTCAATACTTTTTTCGTGACTATTTGATTAAGACAATAGCTAATTTAGATAGTATGATAATGCAACATGTTCTTTATAACACTATGCCAAAGTCATTAGATTTTCTTGCTAGTGTTTTTATCCCTAATTATACCTACTGGAAAGGAATGCAAACTCATGAGAAGTAATAAATACCTTAAAAATACTTATAATAAATTTTGTTTAAATCAAATAAATATTTTTCGTAGAAACAATATAAATAAAGAAGCTAGTATTAGAAATTCTAATACTTCAACTCCTGTTGATAAGGATCTTAAACAAATAATGTTACGTATTTTTGAAGAAAAAGAATCAGAGGAAGATAGACTGTTATTTGTACTTTTTATGTATCAAAATAATTTAATCAAAGGTGTAGATTTACCAGCAAATAAAGTTGAAAATAAAAATGCACACTAATATCTATACTAGAGGTCTTTATAACTGTATTGACTCTTATAATACACAACTTGTAGCTACTGAATTATACAAATTACTTTCTGAAAATAAGAAGTTATTCAAATTTTATCAATTTCAACAAAATGAATTAATGCCTTGTTTAGTTGAAATGATGGAACGTGGAGTTAAGATTGATTTAGGAAGAAAGGAAAAATTAAAAGAAGAACTTAAAGAACTTTCAGAAAAGGCTAAAGCAACACTTCAATGGTTAGTTGATGATGATACTTTTAACCCTAAAAGTAGTGTGCAAATTAAAAAGTTATTTAAAGAACTTCTAGGCGTTAAACCTGTTATTGCCAAATCTGGGAGTGAAACTTTCGGTTATGATGCAATGTTAGAATACAATGAAAAGTATCCAATGTATTCTACTCTAATAACCCTTCTTTTAGAATATCGTTCAATTAATATATTCCTTTCTAATTTCCTAGAAATGGAATTAGATTCAGATGATAGAATGCGTTGTGATTACAAAATTGCTGCAACTAAAACTTATCGTTTAGGAAGTACTAAAAATGTATTTGGAAAAGGAGGTAATTTACAAACAATTCCTGAAAAAGGGAAATTAGATTTAAAATATGTTTTAGAAGATTCTACGGAATACCTTTACACAGAACTTAATTCTTCCTTAACTAAACTTCCTAACTGTAAAAAGATATTTATTCCTGATCCTGGATATACTTTCTTTGATATTGATTACAGTGGTGCCGATGCAATGGTTGTTGCTGCGGATAGTGGGTGTGAGTGGTTATTAAATTTCTTTGCAACTACAGAACAAAAATTATACTGTTTCATCGGAGAATATGTACTTCAAAGGGAAATGACACCCAAAGATCCAATGTATAAAAAGTTTAAACAATTTATTCACTTGACAAATTATGGAGGTGCTAAGAAAAAGGCAGCAGTTAGTGCACAATTACCTTTAAACCTTGCAGATGCCGGACAGAAATACTATTTTAAACTTTGTCCTGAAATTCCAGAATGGCATAAAAGAATTAAATCTGAAATATTCACTAGAGGTTACATTGAGAATGTATTTGGTGCTAGAGGTTATCAATTGGATAAAAATAATCCTACTATTTTAAATCAAGCTTACGCCTGGATACCTCAATCAACAATTGGAATTTTAGTTAATAAAGGAATTGTTAATATTAGCAAAGGAGCTTTAATGGGTAAAAATAATGAAACAATCCAAACTTTATTGCAAACTCATGATAGTGCTTCGGGACAATTCCCTACTAAAGATTTAGATGCTCCAAGACGTATTAAGGAATATATGGCAATTCCTTTGGACTATCCTAATCCAATTACAATACCTGCTGGTTTGAAAACTAGTGTAGTTTCTTATGGGGATTGTGAATAATTATGAATGATTTGTTACCTTATATAATAATGTTTATAATTTTTGTAGTTCCTTTAATTGTTACAATTGTATTTATAATAATAATCTTTTCTACTTCATATCTTTTATTACCACTTTATTACCAAAAATTTAAATTACAAATCTCACAGTATTTCCAAAATCGGAGAAAAAGAAATGAACTTAAAAAGCTTAAATAACTTTTATAAAATAGCGTGTAATTTAGAAGATACTAAACATTTCCGAACTAATTTACTTTTACAGTCTTTTGGTGATAGTAAAAATACTTGGGAAGTTTGTGAAAAAAATTTACAAGAACAACTAGAACCTAATTGCGTAGAAAAAACAATATTGCTTTATGATTGGAACAAGGAAGAATACCTGCATGTTCTTAAAAAATTTATACTAAAAACACAAAATAACATATATTTATTAGAAGATTTAACAAAAATAACCAATAACTTTAAAACTTCTAATTTTAATAAAAGTAGCTCTGAAATTCGTGCCTCAAGATTAAGTTTAGAAGATAAAATGTTTTTAGATAAAGCGAAAAATTTTAAGGATTTAGAAGAAAGATTTGAATTTATATATAACTTTATTGTAAAACAATTATGAAAAATTTATACATTTTCCGTAAACAATATCTACAAGAATGCAACTTAAAAGATATTTTTTAAAAAACCTTTCATTTTTCCTAGAGCCTAAAGGAGCTTTCAATGACACCACAAGCAATAATCTTAGACACTGAAACTACTGGGTTTAAAAATCCAGATCCAGTTGAAATTAGTTATATTAATATAACTGTAGATCCAAGTGATTTTAGAGAAGTTACTTCTGACAACATCAAAGAATATTTACCTAAAGGTTGTAAAACTGAATTGTTTTTACCTAATGTACCAATAGAACCAGGAGCCTTTAAAGTACACGGTATTAGTATGGAGAAATTAAAAGAAGCTAATGCTAGAAATTGCAGAGAATTTCAACTACCTAAAGTTGAATATATGATAGGGCATTTTATACAGTATGATTGGAAAGTATTAAAATGTCCTGATATTAAATTAATTTGCACTAAAAAATTAGCTCAAATAGCTTTTGCTACTAGAACTGATTATACTAAATTTGGTTTAGTTCCTTTAATCCTTAAATTATTCCCAAAAGAAGGATTAAAACTAACATCTAAGGCACATAGGGCAGAACATGATATACTATTAACTGCATTACTGCTTAATCAGATTTTAAAAGCACTTCCAGATAAATTTAATACTTGGGAAAGTTTGTATAAGCTTTGCAATTCTGACGGAAAATTAGAACTTCCTACAATAATGCCTTATGGAAAACATAAAGGGCGATTGTTAGTGGAAATTCCTTTAGATTATTTGCAGTATATGGAAGAAAATGGATATTTAAACGATCCAATGCTAGTTAAAGCAGTAAAGAAAATTTTAACAGATGAAGGAATACATGTATCATGACTGAAAAAACTACAATTGAAAATTGTAAATTTACTGGATTTACAAATAGTACAATAAAAACGGAACATATCTCTAATACTACAAAATATTCACATTACATTAAAGACATTTCCCATCTTAAAAAATTAGATGTATATAGGATACTGGAACTTTATGAAGTAAATAACCCTTGCGTTCAACATGCAATTAAAAAGTTACTAGTTCCAGGTAATCGTAATGAGTTTAAAACTATTGAAGTTGACATCCAAGAAGCTATAGTTTCCCTTGAACGTTGCCTTGAAATGTTAAGGGAAAATCTAGCTGAAGCAGCTGAATTAGTGTAAAAATGGAAGCTTTAATCAAAGCAACATTGCAAGGTATTGAAGATGGAATTACACATACATATGAATTTGAAATCTCCTATACTGTTGGAGAATACCTAGCTTGGTATGCCGGGTATACGCATGCAATGAAAAACTACCCTAAATGGGTTATAAACCTTAAACCACAGGAAAAATCATGAAAAAATTAAAATTTAACTTCACAATAATGGAATTTCTAGTTGAAAGGGAAGATGTTGATGTATCTGTTGTACTTGCAGATAAGATTTTGAAGCACATTGAAGTATTACAACCTATTAGAGATAGGTTAAATGCTCCGTTACAAATTAGTCAACATTCAGGCTATCGTTCAATCCAATGGGAAAGGAAACACAATCGTAGTGGTTTAAGTGAACACACCTTTGTAGGTAAAGGTGCAGTTGATTTATATACCCAGGACATGGAATACCTTAGACAGCTAATAACTGAATCAGAATATACCCGTGTTTGTTATTACCCATTAGAAGGTCATTTACATGCGGATTTTAAATATGTGGTAGGAGAAGTACAAAAACACTATCTTGCCGATCCAGAAGATAATAGTAGATGGGTACAAGTTAGAAAAGATCAATTTATAAAAGGTAATTTTTAAGATATTACTATGTCAATTACTACTAAACAAACCAAAACACTTCCTTACCCTCAAATAGTTAAGAAATTATTTAAAATTAAAAAGGATGATAATGCCTGGAACCAAATGCATGCAACTTTGGGTATGGTTACAGAAATAGGAGAATTATTAGATTGTTTAAAGAAACATATTATATATGGACAATCCTTAGATATAAATAATTTAAAAGAAGAGTTAGGTGATTTTTATTTTTATTTTACAGCTTACCTCCAGGTGACAGAACTTAAAATAGAAGTTTTAGAAGATGGATCTGTATATCATGAAAAAACAGGAGTTAAACTTAGTAGAGGTTATCTTTCAGATCTTATAAACCCAAAAATACCTATATATTATAATATTTTATATCTGATTTTAGATTTAAATAAAAATGTGGGAAATTTATTTAAAGAAAACAACTTTTATCAATGGGAGGATATTTTAAATATAGTTAAACTTTATTTACTTTTTTTAGAAATGATAAATTTATTAAATTTAACGGAAAAACAAATTCAAAGTATAAATGTAAATAAATTGTCAATCCGTTATCCTAATTTACAATACTCTGATCAATCAGCAAAAGAAAGAAAAGATAAAATTAATTTTTAACCAATTACTTTAGAAACTTTAACTACATGGACTGATTTTAGTAAAGATTGTGTATATTTTAAACAAGTAATTATTGAACCCAACCCCCCCAGCCTCATAAAAAACTAA